>ERZ1292629.2220-Hain-H43-01um-R1-2220-length-16803-cov-11_pt1 | contig 16803 bp, 23 predicted proteins | sample MGYA00564399_ERZ1292629 | MGnify/ENA primary metagenome ERZ1292629 (study PRJEB36523, sample SAMEA6512636) | groundwater metagenome | collected 2019-01-08 | study: AquaDiva: Metagenomics assemblies of 32 groundwater samples
CAAGTAAATAAATAGGTTCTTTTTCCTCTAATTGGCTTACAGATTCCAAAGAATCTTTTACAATTTCCTCGTCAAGAATCTTTGGATTAAATGCTAATTTTTTTACTTGTCTTGTCATAATAAAAATAAACTATGCTATCTTATAAATCTTTCTATCTTAGAACTACTCTAAAAAGGTAACAAATATCTCATTCCTCAAGCCTATCTGAAAGCTCTCCTGCCATATTAGTCAGCATTAATCTTTTAACCTCTTCTCTATTCTTGGTTTTCGCTAATACGTATCCTAACTTGACAAAGGCTGTTTCTGCAAGCATATCCTCAAGATAAATCACCCCTGTAGAAAGAATTTCACGACCATTGCTGTAAACTAGGGGGTCTGTTCTTCCAAAAATGCATTGAGTGACAGCGCATACAATAAGACCTTTTTGTTGAACCTCCTTAAGCTTTCTTGTCCAGCCATGTCTCGCCCTCATTGTTGCAACATGCCCCAAAGCCCCCATCTCAATAACTATCCCCTTGTATTTGTTTTTTAAATAATAATCTAGAATAGATGGGTCCTGCCCTGGATAAAATTTTATCAACGCAACTTTCTCCTCAAACTTGACATCAACCTTTACTTTTTTTTTGTTTCTTGTTTTATATTCTGAGATTTTTTCTATTCTGTCAGGATAAATTTTAGCAAGGGGTTTTCCGTTTACAACCTTAAAGGCATCTCTTCTAGAACTGTGAAGTTTCCTGACTTTTGTTCCGGGCATTGCATAACAGAAATCGTCATTTGTAGTTGCATGTCCGACAAGCATGACTTCTGCAATATCTGAAATTGCAGCCAGAGCAGAACACTGCAGGTTTAAATTTGCGTCGCTGCTTGCTCTGTCTATGCTTCTCTGGCTATATGTCAAAACAACAGGCTTGTTTAAATCTTTCAGGAAGAAACTCAGGGCAGCAGCTGTATAATGCAAAAAGTCAGTTCCGTGTGTGATTATAATTCCTTTTATATTTTGGTCGTTAAGAAGTTTTTCAGCAGTGCGCGCAATTTTCTGCCAGTCCCTGAAATCCATGTCCTCAGAAGCTTTCATGAAAGGAATTTCAACTCTTGCTACATTTACTCTCTCAAAAATTTCAGGATAGAACCTGAACAAATCCTCAGGACTTGTGAGCCAGTCAACCCCCCCTTTTTTTGGATTTAATCTGGCTGCAATTGTTCCTCCTGTAATAATCATTGCTATGTTTGGTTTTTCCCTGTCTTTTTTTATTTCTTCATCTTTCTTTTCTGTTTCCCTGAATTTCCTAAGGACTTTTATCTCCAGAACATCTTTTTTGTTGAATCCTATGTTATAACCAGTATCCAGCTTGACTAAAACAATACCTTTCTCAGACTCTGGGGATTCTAAGAAAACTCCTTTATAACTCTTATTTATTAAAGAAATTTCAACATAATCTCCAGGGTTGGCTGTTGTTTTTTCCATTTAATCTGAATAGAGAATTGACATTTATTAAGTTTAACATTTTACATCTTAATTTATAGCTATTTGCCCATCTTGCATGAGCATTCCAGCCTTGAAAACTTTCAAAAACCTTCTTCCCAAAATTTTTTTAGAACCAATTTAATTTCATTAATGGTTTTCTGTTGCTCTTTTTTATTGGACATTCTCACAAATTTTATTAGTAAATCACTAAGTTCCTGAATGTTAAAAAATTTTAACTTATAGCCATCTGTAATAAAATAAAATTTAAATCCCTTATATTTCAATTCTTTGATTACTATGCCACTAACCTGAGCAACTAATTTCCCTTTTTTTGGATTTTCTTCCAAACTCCCAATTAAATCAATGATTTCATGGGATTCTCCCTTGAACTTCTTTTCTATCTCCTTAAACAAAGAATTAGTTATTTCGACCCTGGCCATTTTTTATTCAATCTCTTTCTGGCCTCCTCAAGGGTAATCGTGTTTTCACTGCTCATTAAGAGATCATGAAGCTGTCTTTCTTGAGCACTTTTTAGGAGCCTCTCAATTACATCGGAGTAAGATTCTTTTTTTGTCGCAAATTCCATTATTTTTTCTTTAATATCCCTTCTTATTGAAATAGTCGTATTTTCCATTTTATAAAATTTATAATTTTTATAAGATTTATAAGTTTAAATACTTTTCCATTTTCTTTCTTGTTATGAGCCTACCAGGATTCGAACCTGGATCAACGGGGTTTTTCTGTATCTCATTTCTCTCAAAAGGAGAGGTAGTGTCAGGAGAACCTTGGTTCTCCCACAACCGAAACCCGTTATTTTGTCCGTTAAACTATAGGCCCACTATCACTAAAAATAAAAGATGGGTTAGGTTTTTATATGTTAATATTCTATAAGTTAAAAAGATGGTAAATTATCAGTATAGTTATTTAATTGGTAGTTTGATTTTTTTATTAATTTGGCTATTAATGTATCTTTGGAGAAAAAATATAAGGAAAGAAATATGGATTTTTTCGCTTATTTTTGGGGTGCTTGCTTTTCCTGCTAATTATATTTATTTGCAGGACTGGTGGCATCCCCTTACAATTACTAGAACAATTCTTGGAATTGAAGATTTTATCTTAGGTTTCGCAACGGGGGGGTGGCGGCGGTAATTTTTGAAGATGTTTTTAAAAAAAAGATTAAGATAAGAAAATCCAGGAAAGACAAAAGTATTAACATCCTTTCCATCTTAATTTTAATTCTCACACTATTTATAGGAAGCTATTTTATTTTAGGATTGCATTCATTTTGGGTGTCATTAATTGTGTTCGGAATTCCAACATTGATAATCTGGTTAAAAAGGAAGGATTTAATTATAGATTCTCTATTCAGCGGAATTTTACTGGTAATTGTTTCTTTTCCATCATATTGGATACCTGAATTAATCTCGCCGGGAGTTGTAGAAAAACTTTGGTATTTGGATAAACTTTCGGGAATCATATTCTTAGGACAACCATTAGAAGATATTATCTGGTGGTTTTTTGCTGGAATTTTCATAGGACCTCTTTATGAATACTGGCAGGAAGGAAAGTTAATAAACACAAAAAGGTGATTATGTATATGGATTCAAAAACGATTTTAAGAAAAATCAAAGATAATAGGAATTATTTAAAAGAAAAAAAAGTTAAAAAAATAGGGTTGTTTGGAAGTTATCTAAAAGGAAAACAAAAAAAGAGTAGTGACATTGACTTGATAGTCGAATTTAAAGAAATTACTTTTAAAGACTATATGGGATTATTATACCTGCTTCAAAAAATTTTTAACAAGAAGGTGGATTTAGTAATTGAAAAAAATCTAAAGCCAGAATTAAATTATGTTAAAAAGGAAGCAGAATATGTCAAAATATAGTCTATACCTTAATGATATTCTAAGAGCAATAAATGATATAACTGAAACGACTAAAAATAAAAATTTAACTCTTTTGCGAAAGATAAAAACCTTGTAGATGCAACCGCAATGAGATTTCAAGTGATAGGAGAGTCTATTAAGAAACTTCCAAAAAGATTAAAAGAAAATGGAAGAGGGATTAATTGGACTTACCTTGAAAGTCTGAGAAACATTATAAGTCATGCATATTTTAAGATAGGACCTGAACTATTATGGGATATCGTTAAGAAAGAGGTCCCTAAACTAAAAGAATCGATATTAAAAATGAAGAAATTCTAAATATAATTATGCCTACAAAAGACATTAAAAATCAACGCCCAATAGTACACCATCACATAGTCCTGAAGCCGCACCATAAGAAAATAATTATCGGGGGTTCCTCTTTAGTTATCATTTTTATGATAACAATAAGCATATTCACTTATATGATGTTTGTAAAACAAGAATTAAATTACAACTCCTTGGACAAAAAAATAACAGACTCAAAAATAGAAACTCAGGCCGCAATAAATTCTTTATCAGATGAATTTATTCAGTCAAGAGGAGAAGTTCAGAATATTAGTGCAAGCCTGGGGATAATACACGAAGAATTTGGTTTATTAAAGGCATCTGTTGGGGCTGATTTTTCTGGAATTATAGACAAGGCAGTCAAATCAGTTGTTACCATAAGAACAGATGTAAGCCAGGGAACAGGCTTCATAATTAACAAAGACGGATATATTATAACAAATGCTCATGTTTTAGCAGAAGGAAGACTTGTAAATGCAATAACTTACGAACAGGAAACAATAAGCGCAAAATTCATTGGATATGATTCTAATCTTGACGTCGCATTATTAAAAATTCCTGGAACGTATGATGCTTTGGAGTTGGAAAATTCAGATACTGTCCAGACTGGAGAAGAAGTTATCGCAATAGGAAATCCATTTGGGCTTCAGTTTTCAGCTTCAAAAGGAATAGTCTCTGGAGTTCACAGGAAAGGACCAAACGGACTTCCTGCTTACATACAAACAGATGCTGCACTTAATCCTGGAAATTCAGGAGGACCCCTAATAAACAAGCAGGGAAAAGTAATAGGAATAAATAATTTCAAAGTCGGCAGCAGCGAGAGTCTGGGCTTTGCTCTTGAATCAAATTATATAAAAACCGCTGTTAATGCAATCTCTCAACAAGATCTAAATCAGACTTTGTTTTAAAAATATTAAATCCTGAATCAGATAATTCATCTAATCGACGGTAAAAATAAGAATCACTTAATTAATGGCCTTTGAGGATGTCTTTTATGCCTGTTGCTATATGGGTTGTGTTATGAGTATAAAAGATAATATCTTAAAGGATATTATATCTAATGAGTAAACTTTTGTATTATTTTCTTAACTCGCTTATCTTTTTTACTTGTTCTAAATCTATATCAAATTTCTTCTCAATAAAGACTCCTTTAAATGAATCAATAAAATTTTTATCATTTACAACTTTATGTAGTTTTAATAAATTTTTCTTAAGTTTGTTTAAATTTCCTATAAACAAAAATTTCTTTATTAATTCCAAATCCGTATCTTCTGCCAGTGCAGCAATATCTCTAAAGTCGGTTAATCTTCCCGAATGTAATTTCATTACTATCAACAATTCTTTTATAGGAATCCTTGCAAAAACCTCTTTTTCAATTCCAATTATCTTTCTTTTTATAGAATTATCAAAGATTAATTCATAACTAAATGAAGAATTAGTTGTTCTTGAAGCTAAAGCATCAATCAATATATCTACACTAGCTTGTTCTTTTTCATATCTAACAAACTTTGAAGAATAGATATTTTCTAATTCTTTTGTAATTTTTTTCTTAAAACCTTCTTTTCTTAAGATACCTTCAAATTTAGATAGATCTAATGATTTTATTACAATATCGGCATCAACAGAAAACCTATGCTTAAATACAGAAACAGCATACCCCCCAACTACAATGAAATCTATATTAGAATCTATAAATTTTTGTAATATTTCAAAGATATCATTCTCTTTTTTAATAAGCTCTTCCATTATAAATAATTGACCTCTTTATATTTAATATTTAACTTTTTGTTATACATCTCTTTAATCATCTCCAAAGCAGGCTCAAAATTATAAATATTCGCTTGCATAAAATCAATAGCTTCGTTTAAGGGCTCAACAAATGAATTCTTCTTTTTAATACATTCAAAACTATCTAAAACTTCAACATTATAAAAAACCCCCTTATTAGAATTAATTTTTAATCCTAATTTTTTACAATATTCTAAAAATATGGGATAATCTAACTTTTTTATTTTAACAAAAATAGGATAATATCCTTTATACTTTGCAATATTATACCTTCCCTCTGTCCAGATATAAACTGCATCTGTTTTTGTAAAACAATATTCTATTCCAAATAAGTTTAAAACAGAATAATAGAAATTAACATCGTTTAAATTTTCTTTAATAAATCTTAAAATCCTTTGATAAATCTTATTATCTTCTTGCAAAATAATCCCCCTCCATTTTTCTTTTAAAATACCCTCTTTAATCAATTCATTAACCCACTTATTAGTCCATCCATAAGATAAGTTGATTCTTTTAGAAATAGAGCTGATGCTATCTTCTTTTCTTAATGATATTAATATCTTTAATACGTAAGGATTTAACATTTCTATTTTCATTTTTACTTCCAATTATATATTATCATTATAATGATAGTATTATTTAAATGTTTCGGTTCCATATGAGTTTAACTAACGGAAAGCTTAGAACTCCCTGTCAGGCTTTCCTAGAAAAACAAAGAAAGGAATAAATACAATGAGTAACTTAAATCCACGAGAGGATATTAATAGCGGATATTACAGTAATAAGGTTTATGATTTTGGGAGATTACTTCTTTCTTAATTTTTTCTTAAACATATATTTTGGATAAGCACCGTAATATTTTTCAAAAATAGATCTACCATTTTCCCCGTCTCTAAGAATTAATCCTGCTTCAGACGCATCATTCAAGGGGATTAATTCGTATTTTACACCATTATCTTTAAAGCCATCAAGAGATTTAATAAATTATCTAATGCTGGTAATTTTTCTTGATCAGTTCCAAAAACATAAAATCCTCTCGGCTTCGTAGATTTATCTTCTATTAAATGGATATAATATCCTTTATTAACAAAAAAGTCAACAATCTTTCTCATTAAACCCTTTGTGTAATCTGGAACTTTCCCATTTATACTAATAGTCAAAGCAAGATATCTCATAAAATTAAGGCTATTGGAAGACTTAAATATTTTATTGTGATTATTTATTTTGAATATTGATTACTTATTAAACAAAGCCAACACTATAAAAACATTTATTAAACAATTAAACATTTTAACTTAATATGGCAAAAAGCGAAGAGGGAATAAGTGTAAAAAAGAATGATAATTTCTCAGAGTGGTACACGCAGGTAATTGAAAAAGCAGAAATCGTGGATTTGCGGCTTGGAACAAAGGGATTTATAATAATAAGACCATGGGGTGCCATGATTCTGGAAAATATGTTTAGAATTTACGAAGAAGAACTGCAGAAAAAATCACATTTTCCTGTAATAATGCCTTCTGTTATACCTGAATCAAATCTCAAAAAAGAAGCAAGCCATATCAAGGGCTTTACTCCAGAGGTATTCTGGCTTGAAACTCCAAAAGAAGAGGAGAGATTAGCATTAAGACCAACAAGTGAGACTGTTTTTACTCCCATGTTCGCTTTGTGGATAAGAAGCCACAGAGATTTACCGATGAAACTTTATCAGAAAGGTTCTGTTTTCAGGTATGACACAAAAGCAACACGCCCTTTAATTCGCGGCAGGGAATTTAACTGGATAGAAACTCATGACGCTTTTGCAACAAAAAAAGAGGCAGAAGACCAGGTTCAGGAAGACATAAAAATAACTGAAAAAGTCGTGCACCAAAGGTTCGGAATACCTTTCCTTGCATTAAAAAGACCTGAATGGGATAGATTCCCTGGAGCAGAGTATACAATAGGCAGCGATGTTTTAATGCCTGATGGGAAAGTAATACAGCAGCCTTCAACTCATCTCATGGGACAGAAATTTTCAAGGGCATTTGAAGCAAAATTCAAAAATGCAGACGGAAAAGAAGAGTATTTATGGACGACTGCTTACGGCCCTGCAATATCAAGAATTCTTGCATCAATAATTTCAATTCATGGAGACAACAAAGGATTAGTCATGCCTTTTTCAATTTCTCCCATACAAATAGTAATTGTTCCAATTTATAAAAAAGAAAACAAAAAGGCAGTTAAAAAATATGCAGAAAAAATAAGAGATAAACTAAAAGGTTACAGAGTTAAGATCGATAATCGTGATTTCTACACTCCGGGATGGAAATTTAATGAATGGGAATTAAAGGGGGTTCCTTTCAGGCTTGAAATTGGGGAAAAAGAAATGAAGAAGAAATCTCTTACCTTATTCACAAGAGACACTGAAAAAAAAGAATCCTTGACATTAAACAAACTTTCAAAAATTAAAAATTATTCTGAAGATTTTGACGAAAGGCTGAGAAAAAAGGCAGAGAAATTCATAGAAAGCAGAATAATAAACTGCAAGATAAAAGGAGAGGTTAAAAGAGCATTAAATTCAGGAAAGATAGCAAGAGTAAATTTCTGCTCGGTTGAAAAAGACGGGGAGAAATGTGCAGAGTATGTGGAAAAAGAGTTGGAAGCAGGGGTAAGAGGAACAAGAGCAGATAAAAAAGAAAAACCTTCTGGAAAATGCGTAGTATGCAACATGGCTGCAAAAGAGGTTGTTTACATTGCTAAGAGTTATTAAGGGCCCAGCTCGCTTCGCTCGCTTATTAATACCTTAACTGTTAATATAAAATCTTTCTTAATACAAAATTTATCCTGCTTTTTTGTCTTTAATTATTAATCTACAACATAAATTACTTTGTCTTTTAATTATTAATTTTCTGTTTCAATTTTCCTGTTATTCTGCCCCTGTTTCTTGCAATAAAAGCTTTAGTTCATGCTCCATCCTAAACGTAGCTTCCAATAACTCATTAAGCTCTCTTTCAAGATATGTCTTTTCTTTTGTCTCAGGTGTTTTTAGTACTTGCTCCATTTTGTTTTTGGAAACTCAATTAATCAGAAATCTTTTCAGACCTAAATATTTTGGTAGAAATCCCCCAATTCAATTCAGATCTGAAAGAAAGCTGAATTAAATTGAGATATTTTTAATTTTTATTGTGTAAACTAGAATGTCTAGATTCATATTCCAATTGAGACTTCTTTTGTTTACACTATGCATATTTTACCCAAGAAAAAGTCCTTTTTATATTTTTCTGTGTTTGAGAAAAGTATAGATTTATTGAATAATCCTTAATTTTATTTAAAATTATCCGCGAGCCCGAGTTAACAATACATTAAATATTATTCAATGCTATTTAATTAAACTGATAAGATTCTCTCTAAATTTTTCCAAATCTTCAACCCTTACCTGCGCTCCCACTGCATCCTCGTGTCCGCCGCCACGCGAGCCTGCAATTCCTTCAATTGCCTTTAGTATCAGCTCACGGACATTTTTTCCTCTTGCAGAAATATTTGCCATTGCTCCATTGATTCGCGTTACAACAATTATTTTATCTGGAAACAAATACATCAATTCATTAGATACATTACTGCTCATGCTCGTGTCTCCGGCATATTGAAAAAATAAAAGTTTTCCCGGCTTGCTTGCATTTGTTTTTGCCTTTTCAAGCAGTTTTGTGTACTTCTTGTCAATCTGGGAAAATCTCTTATGTATCGCGACATTTTCCTTGTTCTCTTCCAGAACATCATAAGGACCTTTTGCTTTTACCAATAATTTCATCATGTTCACGACATTGGTCGTCGTATCCTTCAGGGCAAAACCAAACATCATAATCACCCTGCCTATTTTGGACTTGTAAAGAATGTCAAAGGGTTCCTTTGAGTCGAAAGAAAGCTCTGGAAATTCTTTCATGAATTCTTTATAGGTTTCAGGATAAAAATGATCAGATATACAGCCGACAACATCCAACCACAAATCCTCTTTCCTTTGTGAAATTTGATAGCATAAATGCGTTACAGGTTCGTTTGTCTTTTTTTTGTTTAGTATTGGATTATAGTAATGTACAAATTTAGGGATCTTAACCTGAACATCATGATGGTCTATCCAGACAACAGGGATGTTTATTTTTTCAGCCTCTTCAAAAAAATCTTTCTCAACAACAGGCTTATCAAGAATGAAAATATAGTCAGCTTTTAACTCTGAAACTTTTCTGAAATATTCTTTGTTCATAGAGGGATAAGACTTTACCTGCACACCTTTTCCTTTTCCGCAATATTTCTTCATTATAACAAAAGAACATAACCCATCGGCATCATTATCAAAGAAAAAAATAGGATTTTGAGCCCTGCCGAGATGCTCCTTAATTTCCTCTACCTGTTTCTTGGTTAACATAGAAAAAAATAATGAATCGGGTATTTAATTGCTTCGCTCGGCTCAGGAATTTATTATTTAATTAATGTAAAATCAGTTCACACCAAATTAAATAGTTCGTCATTAAATTATTAGTAGCTAAAAAGATTATTGAAATAGTGAAAATTATCAGGATTAAATATTATTTCATCCAGTGTCTTATGTCTTCTTTTTTTCCGTTTTTTTTGCTAATCTCTTTTAATTTATTAACCGCCCTTTCTAATCTCTCTGTTACATGTTTTGTTGCCAGATAACTTCCTATTGCTGTTCCTACCCCTGTAAAAATCCCGTTTATTGCCAGGCCAATCAAGACATCTACTTTGGTTATGGATTCTATCACCATTTTTTATATGTTAAATAATTTGATCACAATTTTTAATTCGTTTTTTGAATATATTATTATATATAAACTTTTTTCTGAATGTAAAAATAGTAAAAATTTAATTATTTCTTAACTGCGGCCCAGAGTAAAGGCAAAGAAATTGTTGCATCACAAAAAACATCCACAAAATCCTCTTCTTTTTTGGCGCTTGTTTTCAATTTGCCCCAGGATATTCCCTCTTCAAGGGGGGCTCCTGAACTTCCTCCGAATTCTGCCCTGTCTGTTGTTATCTGAATTCCGTAATCAGCCCCCTCAGAGAACTGGAGCGCCTGCTGAATGAAATTCTTTGGCACTCCCCCTCCAACATATATAACCCCTTTCTTCTTTGAATTCCAGGCAATATCTATAATCTCTTTCATGTCATCAAATACATCTACATCAAGTTTTTTTCCAGAGGCGAGTCTTCCCCAAACCATAAGCCCGATTCCTGAATCAGAAATTCCAGGGCAAAACACAGGAACTTTTTTCTCATAACATGCCCTAAGAATGCTGTTATTTCCCTTCGGAAGAAGCTCTCCTATTTTTTTCAGAAAACCAGTTATATTTTTTGATTTCTGAAATTTTTGCCAGTTTTCTTCAAAAAACTTTTCAATTTTTTCATAAACCTGATTCTTCATTAGAACATTATACATTCTGTCGAAACCCTTATCGTGAAATTCTTTATCATCCCAGGTGTCGCAATGATAATGAAACTCTCCGAGTGCCTCTGCCAGATCATGGGTGAGATTCGCTCCCGTAATCACCAGGATGCTTATTTTCCCTGTTTTAATCATATCCAGTATAATCTCCTTCATCCCTGCCGGAACCATCGCTCCCGCAACCCCTAAAAAAATACTGCATTCATCGTCAGAAAACATTTTCTTCATTATATCCGATGCTTTTCCTATTTTTCTTGCTCCAAATCCCGCTTCTTTCATTCTCTCAACTAACTCAGAGACTTTCATGCCCCCGTTCACCTTTATTGGTTTTACTTTATCCATTTTTTATGTTTGGACTAATTGATATTTTAATAAATTTAGTTTATTGTTAATATAATTTAATTCATTAGCCTCGGATTTTTTATTTAACATTATTATTTAATTTTATAATTATTATAAAAACATTTAAAATTTATTAAAGTCAAAACTAAAAATCAATAAATAGGAATAGCAAGACTTTCAAGCATTTTCAAGTCTAAATTCATATATTCCAGAAAAAGAAGGCATTTATAAAACTATCTCAAATAAAAAATATCAATCCATCACGAAAATCTTTTTAAAGAAAAAGATCCAATAAATTAGATGAATAAATGGCTTGAACTTCTACTCGGACTGGTTCTTCTTATAGGAATGATTTTAATTGCATGGGTCTCTTCAGCATATTCATGGACTCTCTTTGGAAGAGATTTTAATTTCATGCATTCCGCATGGATTTTTCTGAAGGGTGCAGTTTTCTGGCTGGTGATTATGATAGCATTCCTTCTAATTATTTTAGGTATAAATGATCTAAGAGAATAAATATTTCTAAAAAAATAAAAAAGATTGGGGGTTTAATCAAGGAGCAATCCGACTATTGCTGCAACAGCTCCGCCAATCAGTGGTAGATAAAACTCAGATCCCCAAAACTGGCCTACTACAGCCACGACTCCCCCAAGAATAACGAGCCACTTCTGCCAAGCTTCCATTTTTTACCTCCTTTATTTAATATTTAATTAATATCTATAATAAAGAAAACAAGTATATAAATTTAACTCACCTGAACAGAAAAATAAGACTTCCTTCTATGATGGCTGCAACAAGCAAAAGAGGGAATATTACAAAAACAAAGACTCTTACTGACTCAAAAAAATATTTTCTCAGCGCTTCCATCTTATTTTTTTTAAAAATAAATGTCCCTAATCTCAGTCCAAGTCCTAATGAGATAAATAATGCAGGCAATTCAAAAATTCCGTGAGGAAGAAGTCTCCATAAGACTAAAACCCCTTCTACCCGCACTGATCTTAGGATGACAAAACCAAGGATATAGCCATTTATAATGCCTGTTGCCAAAGAAAAAAATCCGAAACCAATTCCCAGAAACAGTCCAAGAAAACTGCTCTGAAGATTATTAAAAAAAATGAATTTTACTAGCGCGGCAGCAGACATATTCTCTGTTTTTCTTAATAACTCTTCAATAATCTCAAGAATTTTCTGTTCAAGAATTCCGGGAGTGGGAACAAAAGCACCAATCAAAATAAACAAAAAGAAAATAATCAAGATAGCATAAATAAAATTTTTAGATTCTTTGATATATTTCCAGCTTTTTCCATACTGGGAAACGAGTGAACCTGTGAAACTCTTTGAATAGTTCTCCTTCAAAAAAGATTTTTTTTTGTTATTTATTTTCATTTTTAAAATAATTGTTTTGTGTTATTTATTGTTAATGTTAAAATAATTATTCCTCATCAGCTAAAGTGCTGGCTTATGTATCTTGTTTTTTTCTTGTATTTATTTTTTAGATATAGTCCGTATGCTATGCCTACAATAAGTCCTCCAAAATGGGCCGTGTTTCCTATTGGAATGTTTCCTGCCAGTGAAATAAGCCATAGAATAACAAGCATTCCGGGACCTGCATACTTCATCTTTATGGGAATGGGAATAAACATAACATACACTGGAAGATTTGGAGTAAGCAAAACAAGCAAACCAACCAACCCAAATAATGCTCCTGAAGCACCGACGGCAAAAGTGTTAATGTCTGCAGAGAAAAATGGGATGGGGATTAAACTAAGAAGTACAAAAAATAAACCTGCAAACAAGCCTGAAATCATATAAAACCATAAATATCTCTTTCTTCCAAGCAATTTTTCAATAAGACTTCCTAAAAAAAGCAGGGAAAACATGTTCGCAAAAATATGAAAGAAGCCCCCGTGCATGAACATGCTCGTAATAAATGTCCATAAATATTTTCCGCCCAAGATGTTTGAGGGCTTAATTGCAATATAATCAAGAGGAACATTCAAACCCAGAAGAATTGTAAAAAGAATAAAAGTTATAACATTAATCAGAATAAGGACTATGGTTACATTGAAGAAGCTAAAAATATTTGTCTTTCTTTTTGGAGTAAAATTATAGCCTATTGCCATTATCTTCTTTTTTTCTTTTTTATTTTTCTGGCTTTCTTTTTCTTTTGTTTTTTCTTAATCTTTCTCTTTAATTTGACCGCGCTTGGACGAATTTTTTTTAATTTGAGTATACTTAAACGAATTTTTTTTGTTTTTTTCTTTTTAATCTGTCGTTTTTTCTTTCTTATTTTTTTCCGGAGCTTTTTGCTTTTGACCTTGGATTTTTTACTTTTTATCTTCTGTTTTTTCTTTAATTTGGCCAGGCTTGGATGAATTTTCTTAATTTTTTTAAATTTCTTTTTCCTTTTCTTTAATTTTTCCTTTCTTTTCCCTTCTTTTTTTATTTCCCTTAATCTCTTTTGCTCATATTTTTCACTTTCTTTTCTTATCTCTTCCTCTACAAGAAGTATATCCTTCTTCAGCCTTTCAAGATTTTTCCTCATTTCTTTTATCAGTTTAGTGTTGTCTTTCATTGCAAGAACAGAGCCGCATTCCGGGCATATAAAATTATGGAGAAGGGCATTTTCTTCGTTAAGTTCTATATGGCATTTTTCACAGATATAAAATCTTTTTGTCTCCCTGCTCTTTATCTGATGTTCAAGCTGGTCTATTTTTTTGAGAATATCATTCCTGACAAACTCGAGCGATTTTAGAATTTCAATCTTCCAGAAATAAGTATACCAGCCTTTTTTCTTGTCTTTTTTTCTTATAGATGAAACAAGCCCGAAATCGGATATTTTATAGAGAATATTTCTTGCCTGATTAATTGTTATTCCAAGTTTTTTTGCTATGATAAACTCATTTATATATTTTGAAGTATCTAGCAAATCAACTATCTCCTCTGTCTGTTTTCCGGCAATAAGAGTTACGGCATCCTTAAGAAATTTTTTTAACATTTTAAGACTAAAGATAGTTAATGCATTCAGGATTTATCTATTTTCTTATTCTTATAAAAAATAAAGGTTTTTAAACCTGTGGGATATTTTATATATATCAGAAAGTCTATATTCAATTAATAAAATGGGGTTATTTAACAAAGGCAAAAAAGAGGTTAAGGTAGGAGGGGTTCCATCATTACCAGAGTTGCCAAAGCTTCCTGATTTTCCCACTCTGGAAGAAGAGGATAATCGCATGCATAAGTTGCCCAGCTTTCCCTATACCTCTTTAGGAACAAAATTTTCTCAGAGCACAATAAAAGATGCTGTGGCTGGGGGGAGAGAGGGATATGGTGATGCAGATGAATTTGCAGACGCGGATAAAATGCGAATGATGCAGGAACCATTAAGAAGACCTACTACAGAAGAAATGGGCATGCGTCCCATGATGAAAACAGGAGCAGAACCGGTATTTGTAAGATTAGATAAATTTGAGGATGCATTAAAAATTTTTAGTGAAATAAAAAGAAAACTTTCAGAGATTAATAGACTCCTTGAAGAAACCAAGAGATTAAAGGAAAAAGAAGAAGGTGAACTACAGGCATGGGAGAATGAGATAAGATCTATGAAAGAGCAAATTGAAAGGGTTGATAAGGATATTTTTTCTAAGATATAAAATGACAGAACTAAAATTAAAAAAAATGCCTGCGACGACGCCTGAAGAAAATCTTATACATGTAAAGTTTGAGAACAGAGAAGCTATTTTATCAAGGGAGGGATTGTTGTCTTCCCAGCTGATTTTATTAAAAATTGCAAGAGCAATAAGAGAATATAAATTCTACAGATCAGAAGAGTTTGAATTAAAATCAGTGTTATACCAAAAAATAAAAGAACTTGAAATAGATATAGGAAAATTACAGAAAATCATTCCAAAACCAAAGACTCCTGAGATATTAACCAAGGTAAGCAGGGAAGAAAAGGAGTATAAAAAAGGCAAGGAAAAAGTGTATGATAGAAGCCTGGAAGAGCAGCTATGGGAAATAGAAAACAGGCTTAATCAGCTGCAGAACAGGGGCGTTTGACGAAGTCTAGTTAAAACATCAAACAATCTTTATTTAATCGTTGCAGGATTTATATTAATTAATATATTATTAAAGTTCTCAACCTTAAGATTTTTAATACTTTGATTCTATTATAATTAATGGACGCCGGATTCGTAAAAACCCGCAGGAGGTTTTTACTATGATAACACGCACGGAACTTATTAAAAAATATATTGAATTTTTTCAGTCAAAAAATCATAAGATAATTCCTTCTGCATCTCTTGTCCCCGCAAACGATCCTACTGTTTTGTTCACAACAGCTGGAATGCATCCTCTTGTGCCTTTTCTTATAGGACAAAAACATCCTCTCGGAAAAAGGCTTGTCGGAATTCAGAGATGCATAAGAACAACAGACATAGATGCTGTAGGAGACACTTTTCATCATACCTTTTTTGAGATGCTTGGAAACTGGAGCCTTGGGGATTACTGGAAAAAAGAAGCAATAAAAATGACTTTTGAATTCCATACAAAAATATTAGGGATCCCTTTGGAAAGATATGCTGTAACTGTTTTCTCAGGAAATAAAAATGTAGGAAAAGATGAAGAATCTATAGAAATTTGGTCATCTCTAGGGATACCTAAGGAAAGAATCGTTTTACTTAACGACAACTGGTGGGGACCGGCAGGAAATACAGGACCTTGCGGCCCTGATACAGAGATGTTTTATTGGACACCAAATAATATTCCTGCACCAAAAAAATATAACCCAAATGATAAGAAATGGGTAGAAATAGGAAATGATGTTCTTATGGAATTCATAAAAGAAAAATCTGGGAAATTTATACAAGCAAAACAAAAGAACATAGACTTTGGTGGAGGCCTTGAAAGAACACTGGCTATTTTAAATGGACTGGATGATAATTATAAAACAGAAGTTTGGAAGCCGATAATAAGCAGAATTGAGGAATTATCCGGTATGAACTACAATGGGCAGGAAAAAATGAGAATAATTGCAGACCATGTAAAAGCTTCTGTCTTCCTCATTGCAGACGGCATTGTTCCAAGCAACACAGAAAGAGGCTATGTTTTGCGAAGATTGATAAGAAGAGCAATCAGACACGGAAGAAATCTTGGATTATCAAACTTTATCGGCGAGATTGCAAAACCTGTCTTTGGTATATATTCTGATTACAAGGATTTGCAGAAAAACAAAGAAAAAATATTAAAGACATTATCAGAAGAAGAAATTAAGTTTAATAATACTTTAATTAATGGATTAGATATTTTTAATAAAATTAGTAAAGATAAAAAAACAATTTCCGGAAAAGATGCTTTTCTTCTTTATCAGTCATACGGATTTCCAATTGAATTAATACAAGAATTAGCAAAAGAAAAAAGAAAAAAAGTAGATACTATAAGTTTTAATCAGGAGCTGAAAAAACATCAGAAACTTTCAAGAACAGCCTCTTCAGGGACTTTCAAATCAGGGCTCGCAGATCATTCAGAGAAAACCATAAGATTGCATACGGCAACACATCTTT
>ERZ1292629.2222-Hain-H43-01um-R1-2222-length-16797-cov-6_pt1 | contig 16797 bp, 16 predicted proteins | sample MGYA00564399_ERZ1292629 | MGnify/ENA primary metagenome ERZ1292629 (study PRJEB36523, sample SAMEA6512636) | groundwater metagenome | collected 2019-01-08 | study: AquaDiva: Metagenomics assemblies of 32 groundwater samples
GCCGCGCAAAGCGCGGCTCGGAATGGGCGGGCGGGCAAAATGAATTAAAAAGCCGCGAGCATTAACAATTTCAAGTTTTTCTTTGGCGGCAAATTCTCAAATTTCTTTCACTAGGTTATCATTCCGCTGGCTTGTTTCCGTGTTCGGGATACAAAATAATATATAAAACTAATTAGGAAATAAAACCAAATGAGTGCAATGATGATAAATCCTGTGTTCCGAAATGATGGCATCCCGAAACCGCCGACAAAAATGCTGGCTGGAATAAAAACAGGTGATGTAATAAGGCGCAACGGGGTCAAAAGTTCTTTCTGCGCATGGACAAGAAGAAAACGAGAGACCGCTCCGCAGTTTTGAACACAGTCGCCCATATAAAGAATTACAGTTATCGCCAAGAAAAAAAGAGATATTATCACTTTGGATTTCCTCAACGCGAAAAATTTTTCCAATTAATTTTTAACAATAGTATGAGTGCTGAAAGAAAGTAAGCTATCGCTAGCCCTATCAACAGTCGCGACCAATCTACGTTATAAATATTGCCGTGATATGAGCTTGTAAAGTATTGGAGAAGAGAACCAGCCCTACCGCTGGGGCAAGGAGTAGTAAAGCAACGTATTCCAGTATCATACTCAATAAACGGAACGAACAAAAAACTAATCACAAGAAAAACGACAATCTTTGTAAGAGAGGGTTTTAAAAATGATGTAATGTTCATAAACAAGAATATTTTTAGAATTTTATGAAAAAATTTCTTTTGCCCTTCCAAAATATGGTTCGAGCCGATTTGTTTTCAGGTTCTTTGGCAGTTTGGAGTGCTCTCGGCTTTTTAATTCATTTTGCCCGCCCGATTTACCCGGGTCCCGCGTAGCGGGACGAGGAAATGACTTCATTTCCCAACTGGCGGAGGGGGCGAGATTCGAACTCGCGAGGGTGTTAGTTCACACCACCTTTCTCCCGCACATGGCGGAGGGGGTGGGATTTGAACCCACGATGCCCTTGCGAGCATGCTGCCTTTCCAAGGCAGTGCACTAGACCGCTATGCGACCCCTCCGCCATAAGCGGGATTGCGATTTGTAATTGTACTCGCTTCGCTACGTTCAAACAAATCGGGAACAAGCGCGCGCACTAGACCGCTATGCGACGCCTCCACGAAAAAGGGTTGGCGGTGTTGTGCCCGAAGGCCCGCCAACCCTTCAAAGTACCCCCTTCAAAGAACCGCTTCTGGCCTGACGTGGTCGGTCCTGACGGCTTGGATCCCCACGATTGTTTCAATCAGCTCCGGCTCAGTTAGAAAAGCAATCCAACCCATCTGGATCGCTCCGGTCATGACCCCCCAGTCCTGTTGGTGCTCCTGCACGAATCCGTGGTGAGCTCTGGCGTAGCGCACCAGATACAGAGCCGCTTCGCCGTCACCCTTGACCTGCGGTCCGTCTTCTCCGAATGCCGCTTCAAGCAGTCGCTCGATAGCTTGGCTATGCAACGAATTACGGTGATTCATCTCTTCCTCCTCCCCATGACGCCAACATTCTATCAATCGTGCTCTTGCACAGCAAGCGGCAAAAAATCGTTTGACGTATAAAAATGAACATGATTACATCCCATCTGGAGGAGGTTTGACGTGGACTTCAACTGGGAATTTGTAAAAACTCATCCGGAAATCTTCGGACCGCTGGGGCTGGCATGCTTCCTACTGCTCGTCGTAGGACTCAACGTGATCGGCAATCTCATAGGAGAGGGAGTCGTGCAGTTCGTTGAGCAAAGGAAGTCGAGAAGGAAGACCTCACAGCGCCAGACACAGGGTGACAGTACAAAACCCGCGTTGGCTGGTTTTCTCGCCTTGGTTCTCTTTGCAACGGTTGCGGGATTGCTCACCTGGTACTTTGGGCGAGATACCCTTGCAATGACGCCGACCACGCTTCACGATCTTGCAAAGTTCTTTGGTTCCGGCCGTTAAGGGGAGGGTTGCGCGACCTTCCCTTTTCGTTTTTATAAAGGAAAGCCCCGACGGAAGTCGAAACTTCCCTCGGGGTTAAACGCCGTTGGATTCGATCATCGTAACGTTGTTCTCGATGATGTACGCACTGAATCGCAGCGCCCAAGTCAGCACCACGCCGAGCGCGAACCGATACGTATGGACGAGCTCTAGCCACGATGGAACTGACACCTTTCCGCCCCCGTGCAGAGCAACCGGCAGCAAAAGACCGAAGAAGATCGCGATGACCAGTCCCCAGCCCCTGACCCGCTCTTCGTGGGTTGCCTTTTCTTTCTCTAGCAATTGCATGCCCTTCAAGAAGAACAGCACTGCAACGGGCAGGATGATGAGCCCGAGCACCCAATGCACTGGCGTCGGAAAACCAGCCAGCGGTCCGTAAAGGACAGCCAGCATCCAACCGATCAGCACGCACCCGACCGCATCCGACAGAGCGCTTCTGTTCCGCATAGAGCCTCCTCGCGCCTATTATCCATCTTTTCGATTGTTTTGTCAAAGAGAAAACCCCGCGTGGTGCAGAGCTTCCTCACGGGGTCAATCACGGCAGTTGATCGTGATGTTGAAATCAGCAGCCGTCAGACGTTCCGACCTCCGGATGTTTGCAATGAGCTGGGCTCTTACTTTGTCCCAGTCCTTGAGAGGAATCCTGCCAGAGGACAGAATTTCTCTCTGGTCTCTCGACTTGCGATGTGGTTTTCCCCGCAAACGCTTTTTCATGCTCAACGAACCTCCTCCGCTTTGAGTATAAACCAAAAACCACCCCGATGAAACTCGAGGTGGTTTTTGGTTAACGCTAGTAGTCTCCCATTCCGCCCATGCCAGGGCCGGGCATAACGGGAGTTTTTGGTTCGGGCCTATCGGTAATCACTGCTTCAGTCGTGAGAATGAGCGAGGCAACTGAAACCGCGCTGGTCAGCGCGGTTTTGACCACTTTCAACGGGTCAATGATGCCCGCCTTCAGCATGTCTTTAATTTCTCCGTCATTGGCATCAAATCCCATGCCTGCCGCAGGCGCGGTAAATACTTTCTGAATAATTTCATTGGGCTCTTTGCCGGAATTTTCCGCAATGGTGCGCAAGGGCTTTTCAAGCGTTGCCTTGATAATGCCAAGCCCCTTGGCTTCGTCGCCAAACTCGGTCATACCTTTAACGGCTTTGCTGTTAAGCTCTTTTGCCGCTTCAAAGAGCGCGATGCCGCCGCCCGCGACGATACCCTCTTCGAGCGCGGCGCGAGTTGCCGATACCGCATCCTCGATGCGGAATTTCTTTTCTTTTAGTTCTGTCTCGGTCATAGCACCAACTTTGATAATTGCCACGCCGCCAGTTAGTTTGGCCAGCCGTTCTTGCAGTTTCTCTTTATCGAAATTTGAAGTCGTCTTCGCCAGTAGGGCTTTGATCTGATCAATACGATCATTGATGTCGCCCTTTTTGCCCTTTCCATCCACGATAGTCGTGCGCTCTTTGTTGGCGACGACTTTACGGGCTCGTCCGAGCATATCCAGTTCGACGGACTCGATTTTTATACCCTTTTCTTCTGAAATGACCTGCCCGCCGGTCACGATGCCAATATCTTCGAGCAGTTCTTTCTTGCGGTCGCCGAATCCAGGCGCTTTAATTGCCAGCGCGTGAAAATTACCACGAAGTTTATTGACCACCAGCGTCGCCAGCGCATCGCCTTCAACGTCGTCGGCGATGATAACCAAATCACGCTTGCCTGCGCGGGAAACCTTCTCCAGCAACGGCACAATGTCCTGGATCGAAGAAATTTTGCGGTCAGTAATGAGAATGTAGGGGTCTTGGTATGCCGCTTCCATCCGCTCGGCGTTGTTTATCATGTATGCCGACACAAATCCCCGGTCAAACTGCATACCCTCGACAAGCTCATGGGTCGTTTCAAATGACTGTGATTCCTCAACAGTTACCACGCCGTCTTTGCCCACGGCCTTGAACACCTCGGCAATAAGCGCGCCGATTTCTTTGTCGTTGGCGGCGATGGAGGCAACTTCCTTTATTTTCTCTCCCGTAACTTTCTGTTTACGCTTGGCAAGAAAATCCAGCACCCATTCAACGGCTTTATCCATGCCGCGTTTGAGCACGAGGGGATTTGCGCCTGAATCAACAGCTGAAAATCCATCTGCGACGATGGCCTGTGCAAGAATCGTCGCCGTGGTGGTACCGTCGCCGGCAACATCGTTCGTTTTTGACGCAACTTCTTTGATAAGCTGGGCACCGACGTTCTCGAACTTGTTCTCAAGTTCGATCTCCTTGGCTACCGTTACGCCATCTTTGGTAATCACCGGCGAACCGAATCCTTTGTCAATCGCTACGTTGCGGCCTTTTGGGCCCAGGGTCACTTTAACCGCGTTGGCTGTCTGGTCAACGCCGCGCTTGAGGGCTTCGCGCGCTTCCCGGTTGTAATAAATTAGTTTGGACATAGTCTTCTACGAATTACGAATACTGACTAATATACGAATTCGTACATTCGCGTTGATTAGTAATTAGTAGGATTTATTCAATAATTGCCAGAATGTCATCCTCGCGAGCAATTAAATACTCTTTGTCGTCAATTTTCAATTCGTTGGGTCCATACTTTGTAAACAAAACAGTGTCGCCTTTCTTTACTGACAGCGGGCGCAGTTTACCATCCTCGAATTTACCGGGGCCGACAGCAACAACTTTGCCTTTTTCCGGACGCTCTTTCGTGACGGTATCGGGCAGAATGATGCCGCCTTTTTTAACTTCATGCCGCAGGGGTTCAATCAAAATATGGTCTGATAACGGTTTGATTTTCATGCGAGTTTTCTTAGCGAGGAAGTGCGAAGCAGACGAGCTTTAGTAAATTCAGCACCCGCCTAAGTTTTGCTTTGCAAAATTTTGGCGGGTAAGAATTTACAGCTGTGCTCGTTCGTTTGCACTCACTGCGCACAGGTAAATGTCTTATTAGCAGTTAAGTACCCCGAGTGCTAACGGAGACAATAGTAGAGCAAGCCGAAGGGAGTGTCAACCCCGTTAGAAGTCCGCATACGAAATGACGATTCATTTGAAGAGCGATGCGGCAGGCGCGCAAGAGATGCGCGCCTTACTTCTAACGGGGTCGAGAGAGCCCGGAATCCGCTTCGTGATAGTTCCAAAATGCTCCCGATTGTTTGGTAAAAGCATTGTACTCCTCGAGAATGGCCTTCTCCGCCGAATGGGGGTGGAATTCCAACTGTCGGTCATTGGCTATCACGCGCCCTCCGGGAGCACGAGTGGCGGGATTGGCAAAAATACGCCTCTGCTGCCAATTGCGGAGTGTCCACTCTAGCACTCCTCCTAGTGCACCATTCAAGCACCATTCTTCTATCATCCGCACCTTTGATAAAAACGGGGACGTTGCCACAGTTTTCCTGACATACGCCCGATGGATGGGCACCCGCACGAAATACTGCAATAACCACGGATTGGCAGCATAGAAGCGCTCCACAACGTCATCCCCTCCGAGTATCGAAATTAAATCATTATATACCGCCGCCGCGTACAAACTGTGGTGCGAAAGCGCCAGGCCGTCATCGGTAAGATAGTGATTGAAACAGAACTTGTCTGGTGCAACATGCTCATGGCGCGTGCGGCGCGCGCCCATCAGCGTTGTGACTAACGACAACAGTAGTCGGCATGTATACAGTCGCCCAGCGCGCGTCACAACTACCACGTCGAAATCACTTGCCGTGTCTGGATTACCAAGCGCCATTGAACCGCTTACGAACACCGCGCGCACGAAGGGCACGGCCTGGAGCCACCATCCAAGCCGAACTAATTGTTTCCACTTTTGTGCCGCAATTTTTTCCCGTTCAATAACATCTTCAAAAGATACGCGGCTATGTTGAAGGAAATAGAACCCGTTGATATGAACTATTTTTTTCTGTTCAATCAGTGCGTCAAGCATCTCTCGTACATCAGAGAGTTTCCACCCGTCCGGCTGCACGCTGTTTTTTGCAAAACGCGCAGGGTGTATCAACTTTTCATACACCCACATTGCCGTTAGCGGCAATCCAAAACCATCATACAGTGCCAACGTCGCCAGAATTGAGGATCGGAGTTCATCCATAAGGGGCAGCATCTAGCGTATAGCATATGGCATATAGCCAAGTCCAGAAAGACCCTTTCTTTTCGATACTAAAAGAATTAGAATGCTTATCCATGCAACGCGAGAAGCTAGCACAACGCATCAAACAAGCTCCAAAAACACCAGGGGTGTATCGGTTTTTAGATATCGATAAAAAGGAAATCTACATTGGCAAAGCAGTGAATATCAAAAGTCGCTTGAATTCCTACCTCAAAACAAAAGATTCGCGCATCCAAACAATGATCCAAGAAGCCGATACCATCGCCTGGAAAGTCGCAGGTTCAGACATCGAAGCACTCATCCTAGAATCCCGACTCATTAAAAAACACCTGCCGAAATTTAATGTCGTCATGCGAGACGATAAACAATATGCATATGTCGCTTTTTCGCGCGAGGCATATCCACGTATCTGGATTACGCACCAGAAGCGTGAACCCGCAGATTATATCGGACCGTTTACCGAAGCGGGCGCACTACGCGACACACTTAAGTATTTGCGGCGGATTTTCCCCTATTGCACCTGTGCCCAACCTCACCATGTGCGGTGCTTGAATGCCCATATCGGGAAATGCCTCGGCGATTGTTGTCTAAAACAATCGCCAGTCAAAAGTCAAAAGTTAAAAGTTAAAAGTGCATACCAGAAAAACATACGAGCCATTCGAGATATTCTCACGGGCAAACGCACCTTACTCGTCAAACGCCTCGAAAAAGAAATGGGCGTGCTTGCTCAAAAGGAAGATTTTGAAAGCGCGATTGCTTTGCGAGGAAAAATTGATCGCATCAAGCGCATTTTTGAAAACGCTGGCATTATTAAAAATTTCCCCCCTAGTACCGACGGCTCGCAGGAACTGGCCACAGCGCTTAAACTCTCTTGTATTCCGACCCGCATTGAGGGCTATGATATTTCCAATATTCAGGGAGTATATGCTACCGGCTCCATGGTACTCTTTCGCCACGGCCAACCGGACAACAATAGCTACCGGAAATTCAAGATAAAGACGGTGTTTGGCGCTGACGACACCGCAATGCTCAAGGAGGTACTTGCGCGTCGCTTCCGGCATCGGGAATGGCAGTATCCCGACCTGGTCATTATCGACGGTGGCAAGGGCCAACTGAATGCCGCGGCAGCAGCATTAAGAGCTATAAGCTATAAGCCACAAGCCATAAGCAAGATTCCGGTGATTGCACTGACCAAAGATAACCGCCATCGGGGACATCATATCTATACAACCCTACGCTCTAGGCCCTACACGCTAAGCCAGCTTCCTCAAGCGGCACGAAACCTTATACTTGCCGTAGATGCTGAAGCACATCGTTTCGCAATTAAATACTACCGCCGCCTTCACAGGAGAGCCCTTTCGTGATAACCTCAAGAGGCCAATGATGGGCAATTTTTTATTGCGGGTTGTAGCCAATGGTGTGGGATTATATGCGGCAACTATGCTCGTTACGGGCTTTGCCGTGCAGGGCGGTTTTAATGAATTTGCCCTGGCAGCATTGGTTCTGGCGATACTTAATATGTTCGTCAAACCGTTGTTGAAACTCGTCTCCTTCCCGCTCATTATCATTACACTGGGACTTTTCACCATTGTAATTAATGCCCTCATCTTGTGGCTCGTGACGTATGTCTTCAGCTTTGTAATAGTCAGCGGCTGGCTGGCGCTTTTACTTGCTTCGCTTGTTATTGCCGCCGCCAACACGCTCGTAACACACAATTCTTAACATGTCTACACTTACCTATCTGCAGCTCGGGCTTGCCGTATTGCTATCCATCGCCATTTTGCTCCAGCAACGAGGCACGGGCATTTCTTCGCTTATGGGCGGCAGTAATTTAGAATACAGTACGAAACGCGGCGCAGAGAAGGTCATCTTCTACGCCACTATTGTGCTTGCCATCGCATTTGTGGCAACCGCAATAGCCGGCATCATCATCTCCCGTTAACCTCCCTTCCGCCCCTTGGGGCGGAGGTCTTTTTGTATCATGAAACTAGATGACGAGCGCAAGCACCAACAGCTCGACGACTTCTTCGGAACTCCGAAGACGCAGTCCGCCAATAGCAATGGCGGTACCCTTGGAGACACGCTCATTCACGACGTCACGCCGCTGAAAAAACTCCGTCTCTTGCCCAAGATACTCTCTCGCCGCGAGCGCTATGTCGTTATTGCGCTGTTAACGGTCATGGCGGTGGCGCTCTTGGCAGTTCCTGTGACGAGTTACTATCACTTCACTCTCTCCCAGCCCGCCTATGGCGGGACGTTTTCCGAGGCGGTGCTGGGCGAACCGCGCTTGGTTAACCCGTTACTGGCATTCAATAACGATGCTGACCGCGACCTGACGGCGCTCATCTATTCCGGCCTATTGCGCTACGACGAAAAAGGCAAGCTCGTCCCCGATCTGGCAAAATCGTATGAAGTTTCCGGCGATGGCCTTGCCTATACAGTGTATCTCAAAGAAAACGCCAAATGGCATGACAACGTGCCGGTGACAGCAGACGATGTCCTGTTCACTATTGCCACCGCGCAAAACCCTGAATATGCCAGCCCCCAACGCGTGAGTTGGCAGGGCGTAGAGATTAGCCGCGTCAACGATCACGCAGTGATGTTTAAGCTCAAGAACAAATACGCCCAGTTTCTCAATGCATTGACGATAGGCATTATTCCGAAACATCTCTGGCAGGATGTCACGCCATCCAGTTTTACTTTATCGGAGCTCAATATTAAGCCCATCGGATCCGGCCCTTACCGATTCGATAAGTTCATCAAAGACCGGCTCGGCCGTATCGTATCGTATGAATTGAAGGCCTATCAGGGATACTACGATGGACCGCCCTATATTGAGCGTATTGTCTTTCGATTCTATGACAGCGAAACAGCAATGATTGCCGCCTACAACGCCAATGAAGTGCAGGGGCTATCGTTTGTCTCGGCGCAGAATTTGGACGCAGTTCGGTTTCAAAGTCGCATTGCGCTGAAAAGCATTGCACTCCCCCGCTATTTTGCTCTCTTTTTCAATCAAAACCAGAGCAAGATAGTGTCCGATAAAAATGTGCGCGTCGCGATGAGTTACGCCACCGACAAGCAGATGCTCGTGGATACCATTCTCAATGGCAAGGGCGTCGCCGCCCACTCGCCGATGGTTGCGGGCGGCTTGGATATTACCACCCCAACAACTCTCTATGTGTACGATAAAGAACAAGCACAGCAGACACTTGCCACAGCAGGATGGGCCAATCCAGACAAAGACGGCATCCTCACGAAGGGCAAAGATCGCCTCGCCCTCACCCTCACCACGTCAACGTGGCCGGAACTGGTGCAGGTGGCACAATTGCTCAAGGACACCTATCGCACCGTCGGTATTGATATTACCGTTCGGTCCCTTCCTATCGCGCAACTTCAGCAAGCCATCAAAGAGCGCGACTATCAGATGCTCCTGTTCGGTGAAATTATCAGCATTGACCCCGATCCATTCAGTTTGTGGCACTCTTCTCAAAAACGGGAGCCGGGCCTCAATCTTGCCCTCTATGATAACCCCACCGCCGATGCACTCCTAGAAGCGGCGCGACAGACACTCAATCCTTTGGAACGCGCAAAAAAATATGAGGACTTCCAGAATACGGTAATCCAAGACGCGCCCGCAGTATTTCTCTATAGCCCCTCGTACCTATACCCGCAACCACGCCACATCAAGGGCATGGATACTACCATCATCGCCACCCCCGCAAACCGATTTGATACGGTAACCAAATGGTATATTGAGACACAGAGAGACCTGCGGTGAGCTTAGAGCATAGGGCTTAGTGCGAAGAGCTGATTCCTCATTCTTCTATACCCCATGCCGCTACGCTCTGCGCACTTTACTAGCCCCTTACTTGCGGCTTTTTGGAAGGTATGCTATACTGTGTCTACGATGTGATCCTCGGAGGTTCCGAAGGGAATCTCGCCAAGTACGTTTCGGTGGTACAATAGATTCGTCTCTTGCCCCCGTGGTGGAATTGGCAGACACGTATGCTTCAGGAGCATATGGCCGCAAGGCTGTACAGGTTCAAGTCCTGTCGGGGGCACAAAGATTTCTTCCTCGTATTATATTAATTCACAGACAAAGAATTATTCCGTGTGCTGATTGCCTGCCTGCGCAGACAGGCGCACGTGCATCTCTTTACTGTTTTTGTAGAAGAAATGACTGAACAACAGAATAACGAAGAACAACGGCCGACTGCGCGCCTGACGGCAAGCCGCCCAGAACAGCGTCCACCCGCAGGTCCGCCCGCCGGACGAACAGGTAGACAAGACCCCCGCGGTCGCCGTTCTCGACCCATGAGCGCCGCTCCGCGCGGAATTAATGCGCCACATATGGGTAAATATCAGGGGAGTCAAGGCGATCAGACAGAGCGTAGTAGCTTAACGCGGCGTTCGCGTTCGCGTAATCGTTTTGGCGCACGCAGAAATCGTCTGGCCAGCGAGCGCAAGCTCCCAACCACACAGCTCCACCACGGCAAAATTGGTGTGCCCGAAGGCGTAAGTGTCGAACAAGACGGCACGCTGAAGATTTTCGCCTTGGGAGGCCTTGGTGAAATCGGTAAAAACATGTACGTCCTTGAGTATAAGGATGATATTATCGTGATTGATGCAGGCATTATGTTCCCACAAGACAATATGCCTGGAATTGATTTTATTATTCCCAACACCGCCTACTTGCATGAGAAAAAGGCAAATATCCGCGGACTTATCCTTACGCACGGCCACATGGACCATATCGGCGCAGTGCCCTACCTGCAGGAGAAGATTGGCAACCCCGACATCTATACTGCGCAGTTGACCTACAAGATTCTCGAAAAACGGCACCTTGAATTCCCCCATTTGCCGAAATTGAACGCCGAGATCGTCAAACACGGCGATATTGTGAAATTAGGCGACCATTTCACTGTGGAGTTCTTCCACATGAACCACAACATTCCCGATGATTTGGGACTATTCATCTCGACACCGGTTGGCAACGTGATTCATACCGCTGACTTTAAATTCGATCCGGCGCCCGTTAACGACACTCCAGTTGACTTTGAACAATTGCGTGCGTTCGGCGATCGCGGTGTGCTTGCGCTCATGTGCGATTCTACAAACGCAGAAGACGAAGGTCACTCCATTTCAGAACAAACGATTTATGAAAACATGGACCTGATTTTCCAGGAAGCTACCGGCATGATTTTGGTCGGTACGTTCTCCTCGATGATCAACCGGATCCAGCAGCTCGTCCAGCTCTCCGAAAAGCATGGTCGCAAAGTTGTGTTTGACGGTTATTCGCTTAAATCAAACGTCGAAATCGCCAAAGAGATGGGGTACATTAAAATCGCGAAGGGCACTCAAATCTCTATGGAACAGGTGGATGACTATCCGCGCCAACAAGTCACGGTGATCGCCACAGGAGCGCAGGGTCAAGAAGCGGCCTCACTCATGCGCATCGTCAACAAAGAGCATCGTTTCTTGCAGGCACAGCAGGGCGATACGGTGATTTTCTCGTCATCGGTCATCCCCGGCAACGAGCGGAGCGTGCAGTACCTCAAAGATATGCTCTACCGCGGCGGCTTAAGAGTATATCACTACCAAATGATGGACATTCACGCGGGCGGTCATGCTAAACAGGAAGATCTCAAACAAATTCTTGAGCTTCTGCGTCCCAAGTTCCTCATTCCACACCACGGACAGTACTCAATGATGGTGACCCTTGGCGATCTGGGAAAGAAAATGGGGATCCCCGAGAAAAACATCATCATCGGTGATAACGGACAGATCATGCACTTTACGCCCGAGCAGTGGTGGTTTGACAAGAAATCCCATCCGGCTAACTACGTCATGGTGGATGGTTTGGGTATCGGTGATGTAGGTAACGTCGTATTGCGCGACCGGCAAGTGCTTGCAGAAGACGGCATGATGACCATTATCACGGTCGTCGACCCACGCACGGGCCAAATCCGCAACAGCCCGGATATCATCTCCCGCGGCTTCATTTACCTCAAAGACAATAAAGAACTGCTTTCACAGGTTCGCAAACGGATTCGCCATATCATCGAATCCGAAAAACAGCGTCCCATGAACTTGGTCTACCTCAAAGACAACATCCGCGAAGAAATCGGCCGGTTCCTGTTCCAAAAAACGGAACGGCGTCCCATGGTGCTCCCCGTGATCATTGAGGTGTAGCAAGTTTTCCGTTAGTCGCCTTTTCGAGCACATGTTAAAAACCGCCTCCTCGGCGGTTTTTGCATTCTGACTCAAAATAATTGTGCTCAATTATTTTTTCCGTGAGTCTCTCCAAGACAACCAGCAGAAAACTTGCTGGGCCAGCTGAACCTGATACACTAGTACCATGTCTGCAAAAATATTTTCGGGAATCCGTCCGTCGGGAAGGCTTCATTTGGGCAATTATCTGGGCGCTATTAAAAACTGGATTGCCTTACAGAACAACGCAGAGCAAGCCATTTATGCCGTGGTTGATTTGCATGGCATTACCACCCCCTACGATCCAAAAACCTACCCTCAACAGGTCACCGACGCTGTGCTGGATTTTCTTGCCGCGGGCATTAACCCCGAAAAGTCGCTCCTCATCCGCCAATCACACGTACCCCAGCATGCCGAGCTGGCGTGGCTGTTTTCAACGATTACGCCTACAAGCTGGATTGACCGCCTCCCCACCTACAAAGAACAGCTTGCAAAATCACCCAAATATAATCACGCAGGCCTCCGCGATTACCCCATTCTCATGGCCGCTGACATTTTGCTCTATAAATCAAACCTCGTACCAGTAGGGGAAGACCAGCTTGCGCACATTGATCTCACCAACGAAATTGCTAAAAAGTTTAATGGTATGTTTGGCCAGACCTTTGAACCGGTAAAAGCGCACCTGACCGAGGGCGCGCGGGTTATGTCGCTCCAGGACCCCACAAAAAAGATGTCAAAAACAGGCGATGAGGGCATTGCGTTGTCGGATGATCCCGATGCTATTCGAGCAAAGATTAAAAAAGCTGTTACCGATTCGGGAAAAGAAGTGAAATACGATGAGGCCAACAAACCAGCAATTTCCAACCTCCTGACCATCTATTCCCTGCTGGGCAATACATCAATTGCCGACGTAGAGCACATGTATCAAGGAAAATCATATGTTGACTTCAAAAACGATCTCGCGGAGGTGGTGGTAGAGTTTCTTAAACCATTTCAGCAAAGGCGAGCGGCATTTGAGCGCGATGCAGGCGCAGTTGAAGCAATCTTGAACAAATCCGAAGAAAAGGCCAGAATGTTGGCTCAAGCCGTTCTTTCCGAAGTTCAGCAAAAAATGGGGGTGTAGCATGGCAGTGAAGATAAGAAAGATCGTTGTCCCAAGGGATCAAGTAACCGGTGAGTTCCGACTGGGTGCGGAACGAATCGTGAGGGAATGTTTGGGACCCTCTGCAAGCATCAGCGAAATCATCATCTATGCAGAAGCTGAGAAGCCAGTAGTCGTACGGAAGTATGACCGCGGACGAGACGAAGTTTTTTCTCTAACGCGTCCACGTCCACGGTGAGGTCTTTAACCTCCACTAACTATCGGCAGATCCCCAGCTCCTACGACCTCCACATCTTGTGGGGGTTTCTGCTTTTATTGACACGAAGGTAATTCTATTATAGGGTATAACACGTTCGTAATTCCAAAGGGGGTGTGATGAGTCGGTATGAAATGCTGTCGGTAGGCGTGTTTGCGCTAGCTAGAGACCCAGAGGATCCTGCGCGATTCGCCTTAGTCCAGCATGCCTACAATTCTGGACAGTGGTCGCTCCCTGGCGGCCGACTGGAGCAAGGAGAGCTTGTTTCTGTCGGTCTCGCCCGTGAAGTCAAGGAGGAAACGGGTTTGGATGTGGATATAGGCCAGCTCATCGGCATCTTCTCGCTCAAGAAAAAGCCGGGGCTCGTCATCCTGCACGAAGCAACCGTTGTTGGCGGAATAGTCTGCCCGAACGATCCCGCCGAGATCAAACAGTGTCGGTTTCTGTCGGTGGACGATGCTTTCCTGATGAAGGACGAGATCTACCCCGCCCAGCGAGCCATGATCACATGGTCAGAACCGGTTCGCATGGGTGCAGTGAAGGTGCCATTCGAGGGCTTCCTCGTTCCGCCACTTCTCTGGCAAACGCCCTGAGGGGGCAGCTCGTTGAGCTGCCCCCTCACTTTTTTTCATAACCCGTGTTACAGTGACTACGCTATGGATGTAATTATCCTTGCCGGCGGCAGAGGCACTCGGATGGGAGCACTCACACAGGAAATTCCTAAGCCGATGCTATTCCTTGCGGGCAAGCCCATTATTCAACATACTTTCGATGCACTTCCAGATCAGATTGACCGGGTTCTTGTTGTTATCAGTCCTTTTGGCAAATCAATCCAAGAGTATTTGGGTACAGAGAAAAACGGTAAGCAGACTGTATGCATTGAAAACGACAAATTTGACGGAACCGCAGGTGCGTTATGGTCAGCAAGACAATTTTTGCATAGCAAATTTTTAGTTCTTAATGCCGATGATATCTATCAAAAAAAAAGACCTCGAAAATCTGATATCATATAATCTGGCAGTCGGTGTTCATAAAGGCACACCGCCTAACAAGGTAACATTTGATCTTGTTGTCAGTGAGCATGGTATGGTGATAGGCCTGCGCCGGCCGGAACCGCACGAGATGATACTTAATATCGTGACGGGAGCTTATTGTCTGGATACGCGAATATTCGACCAAGTCCCCGTGGTTATTTCCGGAAAACAGGAATACAGCTTGCCACAAACGGTTCTGACATTGGCCACAAGCACCAATATACGAGCCGTTGAAATGCCCGGTTGGATGCAGATCAGTACGCCAGATGACCTTCAGCGCGTAGATCAAGTTTTAACGAAACAATAATGGCACTTTCCATAGGAATCGTTGGCCTACCTAATGTTGGCAAGAGTACCCTTTTTAAGGCCATCACGAACAAACAGGTAGATATCCAAAACTACCCCTTCACCACCATTGAGCCGAACGTGGGGGTTGTTGCCGTACCCGATCAGCGTGTTGATGCACTAGGGTTGTTTTCCAATTCGGCAAAGAAAATTTATACCACCATCGAATTTGTCGACATCGCTGGATTGGTGAAGGGGGCATCACAGGGAGAAGGGCTGGGTAATAAGTTTCTTGCCAATATCCGCGAGGTGGATGCTATCGCGCATGTCGTGCGGGTATTTCCCGCCGAAGGCGGGTCCGCCTCGGGCGGAGATGTCATACATGTTCATAATCGCGTTGATCCGGTCAGCGATATTGAAGTCATCCGTACCGAACTGGAATTAGCCGATTTACAAACCCAAGAGAAGAGAATTGAAAAGTCCACCAAAGGCGGATCCGCCTCGGGCGGAAAAAGCGCTCTTCCCACGTTAGAATTGCTGAAAGACAAAAAAGTTATCTACGTATTCAATGTCTCGGAACAACAGCTTACGGCAGGGTGGAAACCCGATCAGAAACTCATGGAAGCACTTCGCGGCCCGCTTCGCCATGGCTCCAGCGAGGCGAGCGCGTCGTATGTGGTGATGAATAATAAATTAGAATTGATGCTTTCGGATATTACTCATGAAGAGAAAAAGGAACTCTTGGCTGAATTTAACCTTCCCGAATCCGGCCTCGATCAGCTCATCAAGGAATGCTACCACACGCTCGGACTGATTACGTTTCTTACCACGGGAGAAGATGAATCCCGTGCATGGACAGCACACATCGGCGATACCCTCCCCGTCGCTTCCCGCGCTATTCATACCGACTTTGAAAAGCTCTTTATCCGAGGAGAAGTCATCCCCTGGAAAACACTCTTGGAAGCCGGCTCGCACGCTCACGCTCGAGCCAAAGGGTTGATTAAAACGGTCGGACGTGACTATATTGTACAGGATGGGAACGTCGTAGAGATTCGCATCTAATGGTGCAAATCTCGGAGATCCTGAGCGAAGTCGAACGGATGTGAAGATTAAGATATAATCGGTTTATGGCTTCATACGGCAATCGGACAACTGATAATGCCCCGACTGCTGATAGCGGGAGAAATCTCATAGCTAAAGCTGTTTCGGACATAGAAAAAACAACTGAATGGCGAGTAACCGATCGCGCAAAATTTGCTGGTAGTGAGGGAATTTATTATGACAGCAAGAAGGTCGGGAGTTATTTTATCGCGGTTACAAATAGTGCGAAAGCGAAAGGCGTATTAAAATTACAACTCCGTCCGATAGCCTTTGGCGAGGGATCTATCATCAGGCACATCGCACCGCAGCTCAGAACCCAAAAGATCCGCCTTCCGAAGATTTACTTGGACACTTCGTGGAATGAAAAAGACGGCTATGGATTCCTCATTTTCGAGGATCTCTCCCATCTTCCGAAGATCTGGAGTTCATTGCCACCTGTCGCTGAGCGAGATTACCGCTGGCATAAGGAGTTCATCAAAGAGTTCCTGCACAACGTACTGCCGGTGACGCCTTTCGTCGAGAAACCGACCCAGACACCCCTGGAGCTGGCACGGGAATCATTCGAACACTATTGGAACATCGCTAAGAACAGTGCGCACAAGCATATTGACCAGTCCGAGATACAAAGCTTCAAAGAGCAGTATTTTCGAGTATTGGAAAAAGTGAAGTTTGAAGACCTTCACTACACCCATGGCCATCTGACAGGCTTGGATATCCT
>ERZ1292629.2042-Hain-H43-01um-R1-2042-length-18095-cov-17_pt2 | contig 16794 bp, 19 predicted proteins | sample MGYA00564399_ERZ1292629 | MGnify/ENA primary metagenome ERZ1292629 (study PRJEB36523, sample SAMEA6512636) | groundwater metagenome | collected 2019-01-08 | study: AquaDiva: Metagenomics assemblies of 32 groundwater samples
AATCAGTAAAACGAGCTGAGAAAGGTGTACCCTATTATGAAGTAAATAGAAAGGGAAAAAGGATTGTTGTTGCTTGTGCTGTAGGCCATCTATTTACATTAAAACAAAAAACTGCTGGTTCGGGCGTTCCTGCCTTTGACTTAATGTGGGTTCCAAACTATCTTGTTAAAAAAAATGATTTCAGCAAAAAGTATTATGACGTTCTCATGGGCCTTGCAAAGGGCGCAGGCTCTATAACAGTTGCAACAGACTACGATATTGAGGGTGAAGTTATTGGACTGAATATTGTAAGATTTATTGCAGGACAACCAGATGCAGAAAGAATGAAGTTCTCAACATTAACAGATAAAGAATTAAACGTTGCCTATGAATCAAAAAACAAGAGTATTAATTGGGGGCAGGCAATTGCGGGGGAAACACGACATCGTCTCGATTGGATTTATGGAATAAACGTCTCAAGAATGTTAATGAGCGCAATAAAAACAACTGGAAAATTTAGAATTTTTTCAATGGGACGTGTCCAGGGTCCTTCATTAAACCTCATTGTAAAAAAAGAAAAAGAGATTGATGCATTTCAATCTGAAAAGTACTGGCAAGTTTTTGTAACAATAGACAAACCAGAATTAGAATTTATACATAAAAAAGACCTCTTTGATAAAAAAGAACTAGAAAAATTCAAAGACATCGTAGGTAAAATGGGAATTGCTGACACAAAGAAAACGGAAGAAATCTTACCTCCAAACCCCCCTTTTAACTTAACAACACTCCAAACAGAGGCATATAGACTTCATGGAATAAATCCTTCACGTTCTCTCGCAGCAGCACAGTCTCTGTACTTAGCAGGATTAATTTCATATCCAAGAACTTCTAGCCAGAAACTTCCTCCAGCCATAGGATACAAAGAAATTCTAGAAACTATGGCAAAGAGATACAAGGTTGAGAAGCTCATTAAAAGAGATGTTCCGGTTGAAGGTAAAAAAACAGACCCGGCCCATCCATCCATTTATCCAACGGGAAACATTCAAGGGTTAGAAGAAGATGAAAAAAAGATTTATGAATTAATTGCGAGGAGATTCCTTTCTCTTTTCATGGATGACGCAGTTGTTGAAAATAAAACAGTAACAATCTCTATTGATGATTTAGATTTCATCAGAAAAGGCTCTGCAATAAAAAAGGAGTCGTGGCTTAAGGTTTATCCTTCGAGATTTAAAGAAAAGGAACTTCCCGACGTGTCGGGAGCGGTTAAAATAATTGATTCTAGAACTGAAGAAAAAGAAACTCAACCCCCAAGAAGATACTCCCCGGCTTCAATATTAACAGAACTTGAAAAAAGAAACTTGGGAACAAAAGCAACGCGGGCTTCCATACTTGAAACCCTTTACTCTCGCGGTTATATTCAAGACCAAAGCATAAAAGCAACACCCCTAGGAGTTTCGTTAATTGAAACTTTAGAAAAGCACAGTCCTGTAATTGTTGATGAAGCCCTCACAAGAGACTTTGAAAAAGAAATGGATTTGATTCTCCAGGCAAAATCTGGTTTTGTAGAAAAAGAGGAAAAAATAATTGATAAAGCAAGAATAGCAATCACAGAAATTTCAAAACAGTTCAAAAAAGAAGAGGCTGAGATAGGGCAAGAACTTCTGAAAGCAAACGTCGAGTTCCGAGAACAACAAAAAGAAGAAAACAGACTAAACATTTGTCCTTTGTGTAAAAAAGGAAGTCTCTCAGTCATGTATTCTAAAAAAACGAGAAGATATTTCGTCGCTTGTGACGCATATCCAGAATGTAAAAACACATATAGCCTTCCGCCTAACGGCTCAATCAAAAAAACAGAAAAGATTTGTGAAACCTGTGGTTTCCCTCTTCTTATGCGACTTTCAAAGGGGAGAAGACCTTGGGAATTCTGTTTCAACAAAGAGTGCGCAACAAACAAAGAACGTTTGGAAGCTTATAGAAAGAAAAAAGAAGAGGAAAAAGAAAACGAAAATTCTAATTTCAAAACTTCTGAGTAAAAACTAAGATTTAAAAGGCAATTTGTTTTGTCAATTGTCCATGACAAATTTAATAACAAAATTAAGTGAAGTTACGAATAGGGGTGCCCTCAACACTCTTACAGTCAATGGAGAAAAGAAAAGTATAGTTAATGTAGATGGTTATGCACATTATTCTAAAAGTGGCAGCGACCCTATAAGAATAGGTGAAACAACTTTATATCAAAGATTTTTTAGTATTACTCTGGGAAATCAGAAGAGGGACTGGGAAATTCGATTTAAGTACAAAGGAGACACACCAATACGAAGTGGGGATCATATGACTGCAGGAATTATAGTCAATGATGACGGAATTGTTAGTGAAGCAGCTTATCTTGCTCTTTGGGATCTTTCAGACACTCATGGTCGTCCCTATAACTGGCGAGGATTTGGAGATGGTGTAGAAGCAACAGAAGAAGAAGAGAGAAGAATAGTTTTTGATTAACTTTCTAAACCAAACTTCCCAATGTTGTTTGTGTCTTCATGCTTTCTAGAATTTTACTTTTCTTCAAAATCTTTGTTGTATCAAATCCAAATTTTATCATTTCTTCAATACTCCCTAACAACCCACCACACAAAATATATAAAGTTCAAGATATTAAATAATTTATGAAAAAGTATAAAGAAATTCATATCTGGGAATTTCCACCAACGCTTACTTTTTTGAAATTAGAAGAAAAGTTCAGAAGGAAACTGTTTAATGAATCAAAGTATAAAGTTGGTTCTAGTATGGTTTTATTGAAAAAATTAAACAAATCAAGCAAGAGATATGGACTAAATAGAAAACATAATACTGGACATTTGAGTTCTTGGATTAAAGGACATAAAAAGGACAGAGGCAAAATAAAAAATATCAACATTCCTTTGTGGTTAATAATAGAAATATCAAAAATCCTCTCTGAAAATAATAAAAAAGATAATGATACAATGAGGAAAATAGAAAAGAATATCGAATATTATACTGGAACAGGAAAATCACACCCTATACTTAATCCTAAACTACCCTTACATTTAACTCCTGAAATGGTTTCTGTAATTTTCCATTTTATGGGAGATGGCCATATTGGAAAGAAAAGGGAAGTTTCCTCATACAGGCAAATGAACGAGATTGGACTTAATAACTTCCTTAAAAAGTTACAAAATGTTTTTGGAGATTTTGATTATCCAAAAAAAGAGTTTAATAATGGAAGATTGAATGTTCCCAAGGTTATTACGGAATTTTATTTATATTATTTTAAATTACCTAGCACAAATACTTTTGAATCTTATGTGCCTGAAAATATAAAAAATTTAAGAAAAGAATTTTTGATTGCAGGATTAATTTCTTTTATTGTCGATGAAGGGCACGTCGGAGAGGTTATAACAGTTTATGGAAAAAATAAGAGACTAATGACAGGTATTAGAGACATTTCAATTAAATGTGGATATTTATCTCATCCTCTTAGAGAAAAGTATGCTTACGGCAAATTTGATGTATACAGATTTAGCATATCATCAAAAAGTTACAAGAAATTCTATGAAGATATGACAAGATTAACAGTTTTATTTCCTACATGCTATTTAGCTCAAAAACAAGAGAAACTTATTGGAAAAATTCAGTAAGGTGTTTTTGATTTAATGATGAGATTAACTTACTTTTAGTAAAAATTTTATCTGGGTTGAAGCCAAATTTAATCATACCAATCTTTTTTGTGCTTTCAATTAATTCTTCTTTACTCTCAAAAGTAAGTGGTTTTCTATCCAAAGCCTTCCTTGTTGATTCTCTACATACCCAAACTCCTAAAGCTGCCCAATAACTTGGAAGTTCAATTCTTATTGCAAGAACAGAAGCTTGTTTTTTTACACTTTCCAAGTATTCCAGTATTGGAAGTCGCGCAGCATAATATCCTCCAGCAGTGTTTGAAGCATATGCTTTCCTTCCGTCAAAGTTTTCATAATCTGTTGCTGCCTTTATTTCATTTCCAGGATTCCATGAACTTCCAGGTAAATATAATTCAAAGAGTTCATATGAAAAAACATTTGGGAAAAACATTATAAGATATGCATTCCCCATGAACTCTCCGAAAAATAGTTCATAGTTTTTAATCCAAGGATATTCTTTTACTTTTGTTAACAGACTCTTTCCTATCATATCGTCTGTTGCTGTAATTGACCATCGCGTTGGAACGAGTTTTTTGTCTTTTTTCATTCCTAAAACTCCAACACTCAGAATCTGACTTAAAGAATATTCATTGAAGTTATTTCCGTAAAGAGCAGTTATGCTTTCGTGAGCCTTGACATCATCGTTAATTGCCTTGTCAAGCTTAGGATCAATCTTAACATTTCCAACAATCTTTGCATTTTTCAGTCTTGCCCCCATCCCTTGAGGTAGAACAACCTTGTCTTTTTTCACCCCAGGATTTATTTTTTCATTAAGTTCAATTTCAACATCAACAGGTTTCGAAGCCATTGCAAGTTCTTGTGCTATTTGTATAAATCTTTTGGTATCTTGCTGAGGGTCTGTAACCTTTGATTGGAATCTTGAGTTAAGCAAACCTTCCCTCAAGCTTATGACATCTTTTATTCCAAAACCTTCTTTAGCCCAATACTTAGGAGAGTCGTAAACCCACGCATTCTCATCTTTTTCCAAAGGGCTAAGAATCCCCACATTCACAAGAGGGTACTTCAGCTTAGAGCCTATGAAAACGCTAGGGGGAGAATTGGTATTAAGCTCAGAAATTTTATCCAGGTCCTTGTACCTGAAGTTTATGTCCGCTATCTTTTTGATTACTTCAAATCGGATGTCTGACATCTAAACTGCATGCTTAAGCAATTTATATTCTTTAAGAACTACTAAAAAGTCGTTTACTTTTCTGACAAGAATTCCTTTATGAGAATCCACTTTCAACAAACAAAAAAATTAAAAATTAAAATAAGTTCTATCTTCTTTTCTTCTTAGACCCTTCTTCATGTCCACCAATCCTACAACTTTTGCATCCAAAGGCATGCAGAACCAATAGAACTGCTACAACAACCAAAATCCACTTGTTTACCATAGCACTAAACATGCCTGGCCAAAATACAACAAGAAGGATTACAAGTCCTAAGATTGTTTCCGTCCATTTACAATTACACTTCATTTTTTAACCTCCATAAAACAAAGGGAAAAAGGATTAATAAAGCTGACGTTTCACCTTCCAGTTGCAAAGGGAAAAATATTTACTAAATCCAGCTCTTTTTGAAAATACCCTCATTCCTTATCTCAAAATTGAAGTCTTTCTTAGGCATACTCCTATGTTTCAAAAGTACGGCTTTTCTTTTCCCATTATCATTTTTTAGTTCAATGATTGTTTTGCTCCAATATTTGAACAAATCTCCCCCAACAATGTTTGTATTTGGACTTATCCCATTTTTCCAATCTTCTTCAGACAAAAAATCATGATAAACTTGGTTTGTTATTATGATGGGAATTTGTTGTTTCCTAGAAATTTCTGCAAGAATTCTCATCTGTTTCGCCACTTCTCTGTTTATCTCTCTGGCACGATTATCATCTTTAAGCATTAGAGCATCTCCAATTTCAAGTCGGTAAAGCATAGCCATCCCATCTACGACAACAAGCCCGGTGTTTTCATTCTTAACTTTGTCTAAAAGTTTTACAAAAATTTTCCTCTGTTCCTCAAAACTCGTAGGATTTAGAAGTAAAATGTTTTTTAAAATTTCAGAGTAATTTTCCCCAACAATTTGTTTAACCCTCTCTGTAGAAAACCCACCTTCAGTGTCTATGAAAATAACTTTATTCCCCTTCTTCGCTTGACTGCATGCCGCAAGAAGAGAAAAATTTGTTTTGCCACTCGCAGGGGGACCAGCAATCATTGTGATTACCCCTTTTTCATATCCTCCGTAAAGCCAAGTATTAACATCAAAACTTCCAGCAGAAACTTTTTCATCCATAAACAAGAAGCCATGTTTAAGATTAATAAGGATTATTGTGCTCAGTCAAAAAGAGATTTAACATCAGTAGTGTCAGTCATTTCCCTTACCACAACTCTTGCTAATCCTTTGGCTTCATCAACAGAAAGATTTTGCTTAAACATAGCATAATGGTCAGCAAGTTCAGAAACTGTCATGTTTGCGCAAATACCAGAATGTTTTATGAAAAATTGTAATGCTAATCCATAATTACCCTCATTGTACAATTTCATGTAGTAGTCTTTTGTTACTTCATCCATAACATATCTCTTCTTAGAAGTCTTTTAAATTTTTAGATACTAAAAAATCACTTCATTTTCTTGAAATCGTCTTCAAGGTTGTCAAGATCTTTTGTAATAGCAGTAACGGCATCACTTACGGCTTTCTTAGCCGTCTTACCCTTTGTGGTAACTTTGAGTATAGGTTTTTCAGAAGGATGGTCTCTTCTCCATGCTGCGAAGGTAACGCCAGAATCTTTGTTTAAATAAACTCTAAGAAGTTCAACAAGTGTCAAGTTTTCAAGCTGCACTTCAATTTCATCCTTAGAACTTTTCAATACCTTTAATTCCATAATAAGAATTCTTGAAATTACTTTATAAGGCTTTCGTATGTATTTTCGAAAGCTTATAGGTCAAGCTTTTGGAAAAAAGTGAGGCCTAAAAAGGCTTCGGTTAGGTGGTTAATCTAACGGCTTCCACCATTAACAGATTCAGTAAATAAGTTTTCCAACTCTTTTATTCTTGCCTGCATTAATGCATATCCAACGTTTTCATAACTCAAATCATAATGCGCCATTGAATGTTCAATCATGCTGTCAATAGCGTGGAGTTTAGGTCTTAATTCAGAAGGTTTAGTCTTAGCCAATTCTCCAAGAACACCTCTTTGAAAAAGAGAGGAGTACATTCCTATCTTGAAACTGTGTTCTTCAGGATCTCCACCAAAATAATTTATCCTTATTCTTCCATCGTCATACAAAAAATCGCTGGACATATTTTCTACAGAAGTAAACGCTTTATAAGCTTAATTACACTCGGAAGCATTCCTGTTATTTATTCCCTTTTTTCTCTTCTTCAAATCCGTCGTCTTCAAGATTATCTTCAAAATCAGAAACATCAAATTCTTTTCTTTCCTTAATTCTACTAACGTCGAGAGAATTTCTTTCTTCTTTAGATTGGCCACGCATGGAAGATCTTTCTTCTTTTATTCTTCTCAAGTCAGCAATCGTCAGTTCTTTTGTTGCTCGGGGTTCAAATTTCAAAACTTTAGGTAATAATTTTTCTGGAGTCGGATTTTCTATCTTAAGTGTAGCATCTTTAATCAATCTTATTCCCAGGGAGTTCTCCATTTTTCTAACAAGAATGTAGTCTTTTTCAGGTAGAATTCCTTGCTCTGCTCTTATTACATCAGCTAAAGGCTCATCAATTTCTTTTGCAAATTGTTCTTGAGTGAGTTTCTTCTGTCTTCTAAATCTCATAATAACCCAATGAAAATTGTCAACGAGGTCAGGTCTTGGTTTTTTCGCTGTTGAAGTCGTTTGTTCAATGTTTTTGCTCACGATTTTCTTTAAGTTCAAGTTTGCTTTTTGAACTTCAACACTTCTTCTCCATCTCGTTTCGGTGTTAGGTTTCCATTCATCTGGGTAGGACATAGAAAAGTGATGTACTAATCGTTTTTTAATATTTATGTAAAAAAGAATACACTTTATTCAAGATATTTTTCAATAGTTGCTACAGACTCAAGATCATAAAGGATATGTTTTTCGTTAATTATTACTGCTGGATACCTTTGAACTCCGAATTTTTTGGCCATGAAGTCCAAAGAGGTAAGGTTATTATCTGCAGCGATAGGGATTAAGATTACCTTGTTTCCCTTTTTTTCTTTCAAATCTCCGAGAATTCTGCTCCAAACAGCCTGTTCAGATTTTATGTTGACATCTTCAGCATCATAAGTATACAAGTAAACTATCGTACTAAGGTCCCCACATTTTTTGTTCACATCAATAGTGTTCATCCATAAAATAGTCCTCAGGAGGTCATACTTTCTGTGGATTGTTCTTAATGATTCTGTAAGCTGACTTTTTTCGTCAAATCTTTCCAAATCACGTGCTTCAGTATAAATTTTGTCTGCGAATTCAAGGTTTGCTTCTTTCAAATCGTTACAAGAAACAAAACCCCCCTCTGAAAGCTTTGTAACAGCAAGAGAGTCATATAAGGATATTTCAGACTGATAAAAAGCAGTATTAAAATTTTCGCTTCTCAACTGTTCAAGATAAACACCAAACACAAGTCCAAGGATAAAGAAAAGTACAGTTAGAAGGAGTGCTTGCCAGAATACGTGTTTTTTACTTTCGAGCATATTAAGTTAGATTACCTCCATGAATAGTTTCCTGTTAAAAACTTACCAAGTGAGTATATTAGCACAATTGGTCTTAGCAATATGTACACAATAGAGTAGAAAATGACACTAAAAAAGCTTTCCTTTTCTTTAGTTTGTCCATTAATATTCTTGAGCGCAAAAAAGATAAACCAAAGTCCAAGAACAAACAGGATAACTCCTAGGAAATTCAAGACCGAAGGATTAAGGTTTATTTCATTAAAAGTTAGAACTGCAGTTTGTGCCGCTAAAGAATACTTTGTTGACAAGTAAGAAAACAAAATTCTTCTGAATATTCTGTAACAGAATATTCCAAGTCCAAAAACACCCAAAATCAAAGATAAAGAAAAGAAAGGAAGTATGAATAGCCCAATCATTCCCTTCTTGAAAAATCTGTGCTTATACTTCAGAATAGTTTGATAACCACCGATGTTCCACCTAATTCTTTGAGTTAGCCATTTTCTTACCGTGTTTGGAGCAACAGTAGTTACTTTCGCAACATAAGACATCTTTATTTTATATCCGCGGCTGAGCATACGCCATGCTGCTTCAATATCCTCAGTCATGTTCTTTTTATCAAAGCCACCAATTTTAATCAGAATATCTTTTCTATACAACGCTAAAGGCCCGGGAGTGACATAAATCGAATCAATAAATCCAAGTAATTTTCTAGTAAATGCAATAACCTTGTATTCAATTGCCTGCATTTTTCTAAGGAAGCTGTCCCTCTGCTTTACAAGAATTCTTGTTGTAACAGCTCCAACTTTTTCATCTTCAAAAAAACCAATCATGGAACTTAAAGCATGCCTGTCAGGATAAGAATCTGCATCAATAATCGCTACAAGTTCACCTTTAGCTATTTTAAGTGCTTGGTTTAAAGAATCGGCTTTTCCTGAATTCTTTTTATCAAAGATTTTTACTTTAGAATACCTTCTTTCAAGTTCTCTTGCAATTTTTAAGGTATTGTCAGTGCTTCCATCATTGATTATTATTACTTCAAGAATATTTCCATAATCCGAGCCTAAAACTGTTTTAACAGTTCCTTCAAGACTGTCCTGCTCGTTATATGCGGGAATCAAAATAGAAACAGAGTATTTTTTTATAATTTTAGGAACAAAAAACATTTCTTTCCTATTTTGGATAAAAATCAAAGCGAAAAATAACAGAAAGTAAAGAGATATGAACATGTATGCAAGGTAGACTATTGTAATTGCTTGAGGCATTTTTGTTTTACTTTCTCCATTCAGTTCTCATTTTATTCTTCCAGCTTCTTTTCAGGTGCTGGTTCTGTTCCATTTTCCGGTTCTTTTTTTACTATTTCATCTTCGGAAACATTAAAGTAATTATAGAAATCATCACTCAGCGAAAGTTCGTAAGTATGTCCCATTTTCTTTTTTCTTATCAACCCAAGTTCCATAAACCTCTTTATGTGGTCGTAAGACTTATTACCCCTTATTTTAACAATTACTGATTGCTTAACTGGTTGTTTGAATGCAATTATCGCAAGAGTTTCTTGTTCGGCTTTTGAAAATTCACTGCTTCCAGAAGCAAGCCTGTTTGCTATCTTGGAGTATTCAGCTTTAACATCCATTTTCCACATTTCATTCTTTTCTGTAATTTGAAGAGAGGTGTCTCTTTTTTTGTACTCTTCTTCTAGTTTTTCTATGACTTCTCTTATCACTATAGGATTTAAATCAGAAAGAGAAACCAAATCTTTCATGTTGAGAAATTTTCCAGATACAAACAAAATTGCTTCAATTCTTTTTAGATTTTCTTTTTCAGTTTCAACATCAATTTCATCAATTGTCTCTTTTCTAAGCATTAAAAGGAAAAGCCGCCCGAGATTTTAAAGGTTTTGAACTCAAATCTCAAACCTAAGAATAGCCCCGACCCCACCAATATTAAAAAATTGTTCGCCTTCAGTAGTTTCTACTGTAATGATTACAACTTTTGCATCTATCCCTTCAGCAAGTTCTGTTAATTCTCTTATAAGAGTTTTTCCAATTTTTGTAGACAAATAAAGCGTGTCCACTGCTCCAAACTCCAAAGCTTTTCTTGTTTTCTCCTCTCCTAGCGCAGTCTTCTTTGGTTTTTCTCCAAGGCTTTGAAAAAATCTTTCAACTTCTTTTATTTCTTGTCCCCTTTCGTGATTCAACAGTAATGAGCCGGACTTTTCAACAAGTTCTCTCAAACCAGATTCAGAAGTGTCTCCAGTATCAATTTTTCCAAGAACTTTTTCCCTCAATTTTGTTGGAAGATACTCTCCATCTACAAATTCATCTTTTGTGGGTATTGGTCCTCCAATAATAATTCCCTTCAATTTAGGCAGTTCGAAGAAATTTTTTTTCATTTCTTCAGCAATTCTTTTGTAAAACTCTTTTGTTAAGCCTTCGGTAATTCTGTGAAAACGTTGAGCAGAATTGTGAACAATCAGTCCATTTGCAATAAAGTTATGATTTTTAGTCTCCAAGTCCACAGTTCTTTTGATTCCAATCGATTCTATTTTTGAAATTTTAACCGCAATCAAATTAGAATTATAAAACATCTTTAATCTTTTCTTTAAATCGACATCATTAATTTTGTTCAAAATTCTTGTCTTAAAGATTTCTTTGCTAAGTTGCTTTTTATTATTAAAAAAATCTGGGCAATTAAATTGTCTTGTATTCAATCCGGAGTTTCTTATTATTCTAGCAACTTCTCTCCCATTAACTACTAGTTGTCTAACTTTATTCCTGTTACTCCTGTTACTAATCAACTCCTTAAGCTTTTCTCTCTTTTCTGAAGAAACAAACCCCGCCAAGTCATTAAACTTTTTAATAGATTCTAAGTCATCAATAGCAATTGTGTATCTAACATTGTTTGAGTAAGGGTTTCTTCTATTGTCATATTCATTGATAGATGAAATTATTCCTAGTCTAAGAAGAGCTATTTGTATTTGTTTAGCCAATAGTTCATTGTTAAAGCCAGCTGCAACTCTAGATTTGCTCATATACCCCTCAGCATCAAAAAATCCACCAACAAATGAGGCTAAAGATTCGTTTGAAGATTTCAAAATAATTGGAGGTATTCTCTCTTTGTGGGTTTTGTCTTTTTCCGGATAAATCTGTTTAAATAACTGTGACAAAATTCTGCTATAAACTCTTATTTGCCAATAATTTTTCTTTTCTTTAAACCTTAAATCTGATTTAATCTCAAAAGTTTTTTCAATTAATTCTAAGTAATGCCTAGAAACTTCTTCCCTCTGCTCAAAAAAGTTAAGTCTATCTGTTTCGTGACACCCATCGCCAAGGTAGTAACCTAAAATCCTAGCAAAATTAGAATTAACAAATTCTGGGATATTTACTTCTTTCATATTAAATTTTTGCTTTACTTTAGGGACAAAATTAACTTTTTGGTTTTCTAAGTTTAAATCAATTTTCTCAGGCATAACTAGATAGTCTCCTTCCTTAATCTCAGAAAGAGTTTTTTCTTCTATCCCTTTGTCAGTCCTAACAAAAAAAGTATGTTCTCCAGAGGCCTTAATCTCAATTCTAGGGTACTTTGTCACAACTCTGAATAATTCTTTTTCATTTTCCCATTTAGCAATTATTGGTGTCTCTTCAGATTTTTCCTGGTTAAAATTTTCAGACATAAGGGTCAAAGGATTATGTGAGTCTTTTATTTCAATAATCTCCCCATTCTCTTTCATAATCAAAGTATCTGGACTTAAACATTGCCCTCCAGCCCTAATTTTTGATGGAATTCCCGAAGTCATTTTCTGAATAACTGCAATTCCCTTTCCTTCAAGAAGTCCAATTGTTGCTTCTTTCCTGTCCATTACAAGCAAACCAAAAACCTCAGTAATTTCAAGCATTTCTTTCAAAGGATCCAAGATAAAATCTTTGTCACATCGGTACATTCTTGTTTTCAAAGGTAAAGGAGGTTCAACACTCCAAAGCTTCAAGTCTTCTTGTCCTTCAATTCTAGAAATATTTCCTGAAAAAATCGCAATGCCGTTTACAGGAGTTCTCTTATACTCTTTCAAATGTCTTGTTATCTTGTCCAGGGCGTTTCCAACGTTCTTTCTTGTTCCAGTTGACTTGATGTTCTTTGCCGTAGATTTCTCGGCTTCAAGCTGATCTGCAACAGTGTAGATGTTCTGTCCTGCAGGAATGTAAACACTCACAAGCTCCGTCGCTCTTCCTTTGTACTGCTCAAGTTCTTCAACAACATCTCTAAGTTCTTGTTTTGTTATTTCCATTTTATACAAACTCTACTTTGAATTCACCCTCTTTTATTTCTTTTGCATTTGTAACGTGCTTCAAGTCGTCAATGATTTCTTTAATTTTAGATTTGTCTGACTTCGTGATTGTTAGGATAATCTCAGAGTTCATTGACTTTTGAGCTTTTGTTTTTTCTTGTCTAACATTTCTTATTATTGCAACCAATTGATCAAAAGTTTGACTAGAGGTGCCGGTTTCTAAATCTTTAGATTTTGGCCATTCAGAAATGTGAATACTCTTTTCTTTTTCAGACTTTCTAAAATGCTCTTGATAAATATGCTCTGTTACGAATGGAACAAGAGGTGCAAATATTTTCAAAATAGTTAGCAACGATTGGTAAAGAGTATAAAATGCCGATTCTTTTTCTTGTTTGCTCCCGTTATACACTCGCCATTTAACAAGTTCTAAATAAACATCACAAAAATCTTTCCAGAAAAAACTATCAACATCAAGTTTAGCCTTAGAGTATTCATAGACTTCAAACCTGTAAGTTGCACTTTTGACAAGGATATCAAGTTTTTTCAAAAATAATTCGTCAATTTTTTCAAGCTTTGTTGGTTTCTTTCCCGGTTTGTAATCTCCGAGATTCATGAATACAAACTTTGAAGAATTGATTAGTTTGTTAATCAGCCTCTTTCCGGCAACTAAATCTTGTTCCTGATAATCCAAATCTTCGCCGAGTTTAGAACCGGAAGCCCAAAATCTCAATGCATCAGCACCGTACTGTTCTATTATTTTCTTTGGTTCAATAACATTACCTTTACTTTTTGACATCTTCTCACCTTTTAGTGTAACAAAACCAGAAACCATGATATCATTCCACGGAACTTCTTTTTCATGCAAGTATGATTTCACTATAGTATAGAATGCCCATGTTCTGATTATATCATGAGCTTGAGGTCTTAAGGAAAATGGAATTTTTACTTTGTTGTCAACTAAGCTTGAAGCTATCTGAGGACTCAAACTCGAGGTAGCCCACGTATCGAGAACTTTTTCTTCTGGTTTTGCTTCTTTTTTACATTTTGGGCACTTTTTCTTAGTCTGCAGAGGATCGATAGGAAGTTCTTTTTCTTCCGGTAAAATTATTTCATTACATCCTTCGCAATACCAAACGGGAATAGGAACTCCGAAGTGCCTATCTCTTGAAATGTTCCAATCCCAATCCAAACCATTAATCCAATTTTCGTATCTCTTGGACATATGTTCTGGGTACCATTTAATCTTTTTACCTTGTTGCAAAAATTCTTTTTTCTTATCAAGAACTTTTACAAACCATTGTTCTGTTGGAATAAATTCTATTTCTGTTCCGCATTTGTCGTGAACATTAACTACATGCACTATCTGCTTCTGCTCTGTAATAAGATTCTTTTCTTTCAGGTCTTCCAATACCTTTTTTCTCGCTTGTTTGATTCTTAGTCCTTTGTAAACTCCAATGTTAACCGTTCCATTTCTGTCAAAGATGACTTTTGGCTTAAGCTTATACTTGTTAACGGAATCAACGTCGTACTTATCACCATAAGAACAGACCATTAAAGCACCCGTTCCCTTTTCCATGCTTGCTGACTTGTCTGCGATTATTGGAACTTCGAAGCCAAAGATAGGAACTCTTGCAGTTTTTCCCACTAAAGACTTGTATCTTTTGTCTTCAGGATTAACAAAAACAGCAACACAGGCTCCAAGAAGTTCGGGCCTAGTTGTAGCAATGAGGATTCCTTTTTCAGAAACCGAAAATTTTATTGTCGTGAACAAACTTGGAATTTCTTTGTCTTCCAATTCAGCTTGAGCAATGCTTGTCTGACATTCAGGACACCAGATTGAAGGAAATTCTTTCTTGAAAGCTTGATTTTTCTTATAAAGTTCCAAAAAAGATTTTTGGGAAATTCTTCTCGAATTCTCATCAATTGTTGAATAAGAAAGGTCAAAATCTGCAGAAACCCCTATTCTTTTCCAATCTTCAACAAAATCAGGAGTTATTTGTTTAAGTGTTGTCAAACACAATTTTATGAATTCGCTTCTTGTCATCTCTTTGGACTTGACCCCTTTTATTTTCTCAACCAATCTCTCCGTAGGAAGTCCATTATCGTCCGTTCCAAAGGGGTAGAAAACTTGTCCTTTACCTGAAAGAGACATTCTTTTGAATCTCGCGATGAAATCTTGTTGTGAATAAGAAAAAGCATGTCCTATGTGCATATTCCCAGAAACCGTTGGTGGAGGTGTGTCTACGCTGTAAACAGCTCCTTTCTGTTTATGATTAAATTTGTAGATTTTTTCTTTTTCCCAAAATTTTCTTATTTTTTCTTCAGCATTTAAAGGTTCGTAAGCTTCCATAACTACCCCTAATACAACAACTTTTAAAAACTATTTGAATTTACTTAAAACATGGCAGACAACCAAATCCAGATGCCTGGAAGTTTCGGTGGATTAATGAGATTCCAGGAAGAGTATGCGAGTAGAATAAATTTAAAACCAACATATGTAGTTGCTTTCGTAATTCTTATAATTGCATTTAGAATTTCTTTGGAGTTTATATACTAAAATGTTCCCAGGACTTGGTGGCGGGGGCCTTGATCCCCGAAAGATGCAGGCTATGATGAAGCAGCTTGGAATGAATCAGGAAGAAATTGATGCTTCAAAGGTTACAATTCAAAAGAGTGACGGAAGCAAAATTATAGTCGAAAATCCTTCTGTAACAAAAATAACAATGCAAGGTAACGAAAGCTTCCAAATTTCCGGAGACATCAGTGAACAAGAAGAAGGTATTTCTAAAGACGACATAAAAACAGTGATGGAAAAAACCGGCTCTAATTTTGAGAAAGCGAAAAAAGCTTTGGAAGGTTCTAACGGGGATTTAGCGGAAGCAATATTAAGCTTATCCTAAATTGCTCTTAAAATTTACTTGGCAGAATTCTGTGTTTGTAAAATTCTTCAATTAAATGGTTCATATCAGAGTTCCCTTTTATCAAAGTTTCTTTTACTTGTGTCTGAGTTAATGGTTTTTGTCCGTGCATGTCATTCTTTCTATGAAGAGCATCATACTGGTCCGCAAGAGATACTATTCTGCTGTACATATCTGCAACAAGACGCGCGCTACTCGATTGTAATGTGGCAGGATAATTTGGAAGTTCTTTTGGATAAGGGTCTTCTTTCTTAAAACGATGATGGGTCAAAGCCACCCATGCAGGAATTACAAGTCCTCTCGGAAGTAAAATGTCATATCCTATTTGCGTGTGTGGTTTCATTTTTTCATAGTCTTCATCATTCCACCCTTCTGATTTATTCAGTAATTCAATAGAAATTCCTACTTTCCCTATGTCGTGGAGCAACCCACTACACAAAGCTGCCCCTGGTTCAAAACCCATAAAATTTGCTACATCTCTTGAAGTTAACCCTACTTTCATGGAATCATTAAATGTTGGACGGTGATACAACTTAATAGGCGTCAGTAACTCCCAGATTTCATCTCGCCTTTTTGTAGAAATTCCTTCGCGATTCAAAGCAACAGTTACTATTTGTTCTAACTTCGTTGTCATGTTCCAGACAAAAGTGTATTCTTTTTAAGGATTATTGTTAAGAAACAAACATCGACATTCAATCACCAATAACCATTTTAATCCAAAATCTCTTTGATTTTATGGAAAAGTTCATCGAAAACCTTGCCATGGCAGAGAAGACAATCAAGGCTGCAGACCACATGATTTACGTAACCTTCCCCTTGATTAATGATAAAAGGCTCCTATTCAAGATATTAAAGGAAATGAAGAATGCCGTTGCTCTATGTATTAATTCAATCCTCCAGTACGAATACCTTTACAAGAGAATAAAACTCTACAAAGACTCAAGACTAAACTTCAAAATTTTTATTGAAAGGTGTGTTCCAAGGTACGGAATAACAAAAGAGGAGATGAACTTGGTTTTAGACCTATTTGATTTTGTGGAAAAGCACAAAGAGAGCCCATTTGAGTTTGTAAAAGATGAAAAGATAGTTATTCTTTCAAATGGCTTGAGACCAAAAGTCATGACTGTCGAAAAGGCAAAAGAGTTCATGATGGCGGCAAAAAGCATTCTTAGAAAGACTAGAGAAATCATAAAAAACAACCCGTAAATAACCAATAACTTCTACCACTCTGGGCTTTGCGTCAAAAGTAATTTATCCTCGGTTTTACTTTAATTTGTTATAAACG
>ERZ1292629.2224-Hain-H43-01um-R1-2224-length-16775-cov-4_pt1 | contig 16775 bp, 12 predicted proteins | sample MGYA00564399_ERZ1292629 | MGnify/ENA primary metagenome ERZ1292629 (study PRJEB36523, sample SAMEA6512636) | groundwater metagenome | collected 2019-01-08 | study: AquaDiva: Metagenomics assemblies of 32 groundwater samples
AATCTGGATGGATTGCAGAGGATACATTCCGGCAGGCTGAATATTTCTATTGCGAATACAAAAAAGACAAGGCGTTACTATTGGCCGATGGCTCGACAGTAATCGAAGGAAACCTACCCGAAGGAGTCAGGCGCGAAGGAATGATGCTAGTTCGTGATGAGACATTTGAGACAATTGGAATCATCAAAGAACGCGACACAGAGATAAAGAAATGGAAGTGGTGCAAACTGGTAGGAGGCCACGATACGCCTATTGAAGAACAGGATTGGTTAGGAGACTATCTTCCAATTATCTGCATCACAGGTAAAGAACTGAACGTCAACGGCGAGATAATAAAGAAGGGTATCGTCAGGGACTTGAAAGACCCGGCTCGGATGGCTAACTATGCATTCTCGGAGACAGTTCAAACTCTAGCACTACAGAACAAAATACCATACATGGCCGCCGCTGAGTCTGTTAAAGGATGGGAAAATAAATGGGCAAATGCCAATAATTCTAATGATGCATATCTACCGTTTAATGCATATACAGACGACGGGCAACAACTACCGCGTCCAGAACGCCAGCACCCGGCCACGATGCCAGCAGCGCAGATTCAATTATTGCAGGTTGCTACCGAACAAATGCGCGGTGCATCAGGCCAGCAGAATGCAAATTTCGGGATAAAGTCAGAAGCATCTAGTGGCGTAGGAATTCAGCGTTTGAAGGCGCAGGGAGAAATTGCAACATTCCATTTTCCTGATAACCATGCTAGGGGATTGAGGTATGAGGCGAAGATTCTAATCAATCTCATCCAAAAATATTACGATACCAAGCGCATAGTGCGAATACTTGGATTGGATGGTAAAGAACAAAAAGCCGTGCTCGATCCAAACATGCAACAGCCGTATGCAGAGCAACATCTAGGTGCAGATGACATACAAAAGATATTCAACCCAACAGTAGGGCAATACGACGTTGTGATTGACACTGGGCCGTCATATCAAACTCAACGGCAGGAGTCGTTTGCTGCCATGACAGAAATGGCATCGCGTAACCCTGCATTGATGAACATCGCCGGTGATTTAATTATGCGTGCAGCCGACTTCCCAAATGCAGAAGAATTGGCGAAACGATTTGAAAAAACACTTCCACCAGAGTTGAGGGACGATAAACAACAAGGAGGAGCAGAGCAAAGACTAGCGCAGATCACCCAAGAACATCAACAAATGGCGCAACAAATGGATATGCTATCCCAACAACTTGAAGAGGCCCAAATGCGCTTGCAACAAGCAGAGAGTGGGGTAGATAAATCTCGTATGGAGCTTGAAGTAAAGCGCCAGATTGCGGAACTTGATGCAGCTATGCAAGAGAAGAAAATGCTTCAAGATGCAGAATTAAAACAACGCCAGATGATGCTTGACGCAGAAATGAAACGCGAACAAATGGCAATGGATATGCAGCTTGCCCGTGAAAAAGTCGATGCCGAGGCAGAGATTGTGTTCTACAAGACCCAGGTAGCAACAGAAAGTGCTGAGAAAACGGCCAAGATCAGCGCAGGAAGCGATATAGCAGGGAAGATGATGCTAGCCCATCAAGACATATGCGCAAAGGTAAAAATGAACGAAGACAACAACGACACAAAGAAAGACATTGCGGAACTTGATGCCTATGTAAAACTGGAAACTGCCGGATTGCAAAATGCTCAACTAGCAACCGACGTTAATCTTGACCTCAAGGAAGATATTAAGGAAGATAAAGAGGATTAATACTTCTTGACATGTATTAGAATACGCTGATATTATGATGTACAGCTAATAGTGGCTTTCACTATGTCCTAACGCATAACTGCGCCGGAGAAAAAAATGAACGACCAAGCAACAGAAATTGTAGTAGAGCCAACAGAAACGGTTTTGGAAACAAACGAAGTAAAAGAGGCATCTGCACCTGAACAAAATGCAGAGAATCCAGACAAAGCTACTGGGGCGGTCGAGGAAGAAACAAAGACTCAGGAAGTGGAAAAAACATTTACTCAAAAAGAGCTAGATGAAATTCTACAAAAACGAATTCACAAAGCAGAAAGTGCTGCTGAACGAAGGGCATTAAAAGCATACGCAGAAAAACTGGAAGCAATGCAAAAGCCTGTAGCGCAAGAGCCACAAGCGAAAAGCAATAACGGAAAACCAACAATCGCGCAGTATGGTGAAGATGTTGAGGGATACGTTGAAGCTGTAGCGGAATGGAAATTGCAACAGCGTGACATTGAAACCATTAAGTATCACGAGGCGCAGCAACAAGCGAAGATTCAGACAAAAGCAGAACGGCTATATGCTGAAGCAGAAAAGCTACCTGGTTTTGACGTTGACACGTTTGAATCACTATTGACACCAACGATAGCGCATGTTGTTCTTGACAGTGATGTGGCTCCTAAACTTATGGTCTATATGGCAGAGAATCCAAAAGATGTAGAGCGGATTGCATCATTAAGCCCTGCTAGGCAAGCTGCTGAAATAGGAAAACTGGAAGCTAAGTTATCAGAGGCTAAACCAGTAAAGGCATCAAATGCACCATCACCGATTAAACCAATCGGATCGCGTGGAAGCGTAGCAAGCAATAATCCTGAAGAAATGGATGCTGATGAATATAGAGCATTCAGAGCTAAACAGGGCGCAAGGTGGGCACGATAACGGTATAAATTTATACCATCCATTAACTCATATGCCGTGAGGCTTTAGGAGAAAATTATGAGCAACGTATCCGTAACTAGTAGCATCGTAGCAAAAGAAGGTCTGGCAATTCTGGAGAATATGCTTGGTTTCAGCAAGAACGTGAATCGTGATTGGGAAGATGAGTATTCCCAAAATATGTCGCGGGGTTATGAGCCGGGCAATACCATCAACATCAAAAAGCCGCCACGCTATACATATCGAGCAGGTCGCGTGGCTGTACCTCAAGCAACCACTCAAACCACTGTTCCTCTTACCTTGAGCCAAGGCGGTGCAGATTTGTTCTTCACCTCAAACGAACGCACAACTTCATATTCGCGTTTGGAAGATAAACTTCAAGCTGCTATGGCAACCGTAGCGAATGAAATTGATCGTCAGGGATTGGAGCTTGCACGTAACAGCGTGTATAACGCTTTGAACCCTACCTACGCAGCGCCAAATACAGCCGCTCTAGCAGTAGGTGCGGTAACGGCAGTCAACCAACGTATGGATGAAATGTCGGCCCCGCGTGACATGCGGCGTGCGCTTACTCTTTCGCCTGCATTGAATGCTAATCTGATTACTGGTCTGGCCGGTCTGTTCAACGCATCGTCCACGCTCGATAAGCAATACGGCAAAGGCATTATGGTTGATTCGCTTGGTCTGCGCTATCACATGGATCAGAACATCGCTACCCATACCAACGGTGCAGCGACCGCAACCAACATCAACGGCGCAAACCAAACCGGTTCTTCTGTAACGGTTATTGCCGTAGCCGCTGGTACGTTGACCAAAAACACTATCATCACTTTGCCTGGCGTATTTGCTGTTAACCCACAAAGCCGTCAAAGCACTGGTGTACTGGCTCAATTCATCGTTACGGCAGATGTGGCCGCTGGTGCAACGTCGATTCCGATCAGCCCTGCAATCGTAACTACTGGCGCATTCCAGAACGTTACCGCCTCTCCTACTACCGCACAGCCGTATGTTATTTTTGGTGCAGCTTCGACATCGTATACCTGCTCGACTGGTTATCACAAAGATGCCTTTACTCTTGCGATGGTTCCGATGTGGGTTCCGCCTTCCGGTATGGGTGCGAAGGTATCGCAGGCAGAGCATAACGGTTTCCGCATCAAAGTGACTGATTACTACGATGGCGTGAACGATACTGCAAATATGCGTGTTGACGTGTTGTTTGGGTGGGCAGCACCTTATCCCGAGCTAGCCTGCAAATACGCAATCTAATCAATCCCCGGTTAATTCCGGGGTAACTTTTCAAGGAGAAATATTATGTCAGTTACTCTTTCACGCGCTTATCAAGGTTATGCCTCTGGTGCTGTTGTAACTCTGCCTGACTCTACAGAGTCGGCACTGATTGCACAGGGCTTGGCGGTTGCCGCCGGTACTACTTCTATGCCATCAGTTGTTGGTGCAACCGATCAGTTGCTTACACAAGGTGGTAACGTTACCTATGCCCCACAATCCGGCGTAGCCACTCCAACTTACTACCAAGGGCCGTTGATTCTTCCCTGTATTAATCTTGGGTCGGCGGCTCTTACAGGCTATGAAACAAACGGAGTCGCGCCGGTTGCTGGGTCGATGAACCTTACTGAAATCCATGTTCCATATACCCAAACATGGACAGGTATCGGGGTTCTTAATGGTACTGTAGTTGGCACTGATAACCATCTGGTAGCTTTGTATGGTTCTAACGGTGCTTTGCTGGCAAACTCTGCTGTTGCTGGCACTGTTTCCGCTGGTGCATCGGTTATGCAGAATCGTGCGTTTACTGCACCCATTACACTGGTTCCAGGTCGTTACTTCCTTGGTGTTCAGTCTAACGGAACCACTGCTACTTTGCGTCACTTGCTGGCTGCAAACGGTTCAAATGTATGTACCAGTGTAACAGCCGGCACATTCGGTACTGTTCCTGCAACGATCACACCTCCTGCTTCGTTTACCACGGCAGTTGGTTGTATCGCTCAGTTGTACGTGTAATAGCGTGTAACACCCTCCGGCATACGTTGTGAAACGCTGCCGGAGGTTTTCTCTTAGAGGTGTATATGCCGACATCCCAAACAATCATAAACAAAGCATTTAGATTAATCGGTGTACTAGCTTCTGGAGATTCTGCAACTGCCGCAGAAAATTCTGATGCACTGGATAGTCTAAATTCTGTTATTGATGGATTATCAATTGATCCTAATTTTTACTACACAGAACAAGACGAAAAATTCAATATTGTAGCCGCACAATCAAATTATTGCATCGGTAATGCGTCGTTATCATTATCGTCTCTTACAGTTGTTACAACCATTGCGACCGCAACATCTATCACGCCTCATGGCCTTGAAACAGGAAATAAAGTAACTGTTTCTGGAGCTACTGGGGCTGATGCTGCGAAACTAAATATTACAGCAGCGATCACCGTAATAAGTGCCACGGTATTTACCTATCCTATTGCATCGGCTACTGTTGATGGAGGAACAGCCGCAGTGATTACGGCTGGTGATTTTTATACAACCAGGCCAATAAGGATATTGGGTTCGTTTACAAGGTTATCATCGGTAGATTCTCCTATCGGGATAATCACTGAGCAATATTGGACAAACGTTCAAGATAAAAACACAACTGGCGCAACTCAAACAAAATTACTATACCGTCAAAACTTTCCTTTTGGGCAGATAATTGTTTATCCAATTCCAACCGGAACGCCTGTATTGCATTTGAAATCAGAAAAGTGCGTCAGTCAATTTGCTAATCTGACAACGAATTATTTGCTTCCACCTGGTTATCAAAGATTGCTTGAATTGGGACTGGCAGTAGAATTGACTTCTGAATATAACTCGAAAATTTCTGAATCTGTTACCGCTAATGTGAAAAAATCATACGAAGATATAGTTGCGGCAAATCTACGGCAAATTCAAACATCAAAGTTAGGTCAAGAAAATGCCAACCGCGCGTGATTTAATCGGAAGAACATTCAGAGAGCTTGGATTAATCAAATCTGGCAATGCTATGCCGGAAGCAGACTACCAAGAAGTTTTAATCTCACTGAATGCCTTGCTTGATTCATTAAGTAATGATAAGGCATTCGCTGCGTATGCCTACGAACAGACATACACGCTTATCGGGACGGCATCATTTACGGTAGGCCCAACTGGAAACGTTGTATCTGTTCGCCCTGCAAAAATAGAATCCGCATACGTTGTACTTAACAATATTTCATATCCAGTTAGCATCTACACTGTTCAGGAATGGGATTCGATAATAAATAAAACGCAGACTGACACTATTCCAACAGCGATCTATTTTGAAGGGATTATGCCAGACGCGACAGTTAAAACATGGCCGATAAGTACAGGCGGCGTGTTGCATTGTAGGGTGATAAATCAAGTAACAACATTTGCCACATTATCCACGGCACTTTCGATGCCAATTGGTTATGAAGAGGCTATCGTCAAAAATCTAGCAGTGAATATCTCACCTCAATATCCAGATGGCGCACTAAGCGAAATTACAGTCAGGACAGCTAGGAGTTCGTTGCAGCGCATCGAAAGAAATAACACAGTAATCCCTAAGCTGTCAGTTGATTCAAGACTTCCAGGACTAGGTAGAGGAACATCATATACTGATTACATAGCGGGATAACACATGCCATTTTCCAAAAAACAAAATACTTTGTTCCGTGCCGCAGCACATAATCAAGCTATTGCTAAATCCGCTGGCATACCTATGGCGACTGCCAAAAAGTTGGCCGCTGAAGGTGTAAAAAGAAAGAAGAAAAACAAACTTGCGGAGATGGCTAATGCCTAATGCTCTTTCCAACATCCTGAACGCCCAACTAGCGCAACGCAGAGCGCAGATGACGCACACTGGTCAATTCGACAATGATGCAATCCGTCAGCAACGCTGGCAAGATGTATTACGCGCACCAGGAAGGTTAGCCCAAGGAGCGTTCACTGGACTTGCTGGTGCGCCGGTTGATATAGTAAATATGGCATTACAACCTTTAGGGCTAGGCTCTGAACGTCCTGTAGGTGGTTCCAACTATCTAGCATCTCTTATCAATGCCGACACAAGCAGCGTACCATATCAGGCCGGAACAATGCTACCTATCGGGCCTGAAGGATTGGCTGTAGGTGGTGCTAAATTGGCTGGGTTGATGGGCGTGGCTAAACATGCAGGAAAATCTAGTGCTGCACTTAAATCAGCCAAAACAGAATTTGAACTAGCCCACGAAGTGGCGCAACGTAACGCTGCATTGCCTGTTGAGCAAGGCGGTCTAGGATTGCCGCCTAACAATACGGCTATGGATAGGGCGAAGGCGATGTCAGCAACTGGTGATGACCTGTCTCTTATCGGCGGGCCGAGTGCTGGATTACGTGATGCGTATAGCCTTGGGAAAAAAGCGCGTGAAGTAAATCCTGATATAAATACGTGGGCATACACAGACGAATACAAAGATTTTTTAGGAACTTTCCCATGGGAAAAAGAGAAAACGCCAGCATGGGAAGCATTTTATAGAGCTGGAAAATTAAACCGCGATGAGCCAGTGATGGCAATAGGAAGCAGATATGGGGAAATACCAGAGCGAGGGACATCATTTAACTATCGTGACCAAATAAACGAGCGCGGAGTATCTATGGCGGATGTGCAAAACTCAAGCGCGGCAGAATGGGCCGACCCCATATCAAAAATGATAATCGAAGGGTATGGAAGGCCAAAAATAAACGTCGGAGGATATTTGATTGATGACGTTGGCGCAGACGAAGAACCTTTAATGGTCGCGGCTAAAAAGTTGGCCGGGGACTATGTTATTGATAGCGGGAAAAAACGCTCCCGCTTTGCCGCCTTCGACCCAATGAAACGACGCAGCGCAAACATCCTTGCAGGTGGTTTAGGTGGCGCTATCGGATTAAACACTTTGGCTGACTTGGCTAACCAGCAGGAATACCAATAATGCCCAACACTCTTGCCCAACTAGCTAACGAAGGCCAATATGCAACTGGCCTATCACGTCAATCCGGCAACCCTATAGGGCGCTGGATACAGGGCGTGGCTGGTCGGTCTACGCCTTCAAACATGCTATCTGCGCTGGCAAGTGAAGCACAACGTTATCAATCAATGCCCGCTGGAGAATTGGCCGCTCAATTTGGCGCTGGTGGCGGCTCTGGCTTGGTCGGAATGTTTGCAGGAAGAGGCGCTAAAACTGCGAACCTTGCGGAACTTGCAAGAGCCGAGGAAATGGCAAAGGCTGGCGTACCTGATCCGCAGATATGGCGTGAGACTGGCTGGACGCTGGACACGCCGGATAGAGTGCCGAGGTTTGAGATACCGGATATTGGTGCAACTTCACAATATACGCATTTGCCAGAAATAGGTAGCAGCAGGATTTCAGAAAGAGCTATTGAACATCCTGAACTTTTTGGAGCATATCCAGACACACAAGGAATAACTCAACTTGGATTGAGGGAAAGTCAGCCAACAGGAAGTATGGATTCACTTGGTGGATACTTGACTGCTAAAGCTCCAAACGTGGAAGAATTAAAAGGTGTTGGACTACACGAACTCCAGCACGCCATCCAGCAGCGCGAGGGGTTTGCTAGGGGCGGAAGTCCTGAAATGTTCAAGTCATCGCCAGAATCGCTGCAAGGGTTGCATACATACGATGACATGGCACATGCAGAACAAATAATCAACATGGCAAAACAGTATGGAAAAACTGTTGATGAGTTTATGCAAAACCCTCCAAGATGGGTTACTGATAAACAGGTTGCAATTGCTAAGAATTTCGAGAATCGCCCTGCTCAAGATTTGCAATATGCAAAGAACTACATCATAGAAAAAACAGACCCACGTGAAGCATATACACGCCTAGCCGGAGAAGCCGAAGCCCGCCTAACCCAAGCGCGCATGAACATGACACCAGAGCAACGTCTTGCTCAATACCCGTATGATCCTGAATACTTCCAGGGTGCGACAGGTGTTGGATTGAAAGACTTGATTGTAAGAAATGACGGCGGCACGGCGATGAGTAGTCCGCAGTCAGGCGGAAACATTCCACAGTTAATATCAGACATGGCAGAAGCGCGCAGAGTATATGAAGCGCAACGAGCAGCAAGACTGGCGCAGCCACAACAAAACACAATGGCTAATCTTGCTGCCGGAGCGGGAGCATTAGGCGCTGGAGCAGGACTAGGTTATTACGGGACAGAATATTTGCTTGGTGATAGATGATGAAAGTAAATCTAATTGGAGGCGATGATGTACAGCGGAGCCTGAATCTTTCAGATTCTAAGTGTATCAATCTTTATGCCACAACGAATAACGATGGCTCGATAGCGGCATTCTATAAAGTTGATGGCCTTAATACCGAGGGAACGTTAAACGGAATAGCGACTGGAGCTTATAAAACATCTGGCGGTCGGGCTTTCTATGTAACCGGAACAACTCTTTATGAGCTTACCATAGTCGCAACAGTGTACACCTCAACATCTCGCGGAACAGTTACGGCTGGAGAATATGATTTCAGCGATAACGGCATAGAAATAATTATGGTAAACGGCACAGACGGTTGGACTTTGACGCTGGCTGATAACACGCTAAAGCAATTAAAAGTTCTGACTGGTGAATTCACGGTAACAGTTGCAAGCCCTGCCGTATTCACTAAAATAGCTCATGGATTAATTGCTGGTGATTCAATAACGTTGGAGACAACAGAGGTTGACGTACCTTCAACTGGAATACTTACAGACAACGGAACACTTACACTTTCAGGATTAAATCCAAAACATGTAGTAGTTTCGGCGGATGGATTGTATGCGTATGTGTTAAATGCAGACACTAGTATTAATGGTCAGAGATACGGGTCTGGCCCAGGATGGACCGCACCATCCATCCTGCAATATATTATAAATGCTGATGGAACACTAAGCCCGTTGAGTCCAGCATCAATTATCCTTATGCAGAGTGAATTTCAAACCTTAATGCACCAACAAGGCTATTTTTATATAGATCACATAGATTACCATGATCTAATAATCTCTCCAGATGGCGCATTTTTATATGCGTTATTTTCTGTTGTGGCTATGCCGACAGGCTTTTTTCTTGAAACTGGTGTCTTAAATTATCATTTTTGTGCGTGCTTCACACAATCAGTTACCAACGGAACACTGTCATATCCTGCTTCAAATAGATTGTATAACAATACTGTTCAATACAATAGTATGGTTATTTCTGCTGATGGAGAATCTGCATATATCGCAAATACCTCTGCCAACACAGTCTCACAATACAGCAGAACATTAGTGAGTGGTGTTCTTGCCGCATTATCTCCGGCAACAGCAGCAGCGACTACCCCTGCAAGACTTGCTATCACATCTGATGGCGCTTCGGTATGCGTTCTTGGGAATGACAATCTTATCTATAATTTCATCCGCAATACTGGGACAAAACTACTGGGAGTAGGCCCAGTTACCATATCAACAGGCACAACAGGACTATGTAAAGACATAGCAATTCCACCTGACAATAAAGCTGTTTATGTCACACAATATACCGATAATAAAATAGCTCAATACAGCAGATTATTGACAACGCCATTTACGTTAACAGCACTTACTCCGGCAGAATTATCAACTGGGACGCACCCCATGATGATAAGAATGTCGTCAGATAATGCCAATGCCTATGTTACCAACTACGGTGGGAATAGTGTATCTCAGTACACTCGAAACATAACAACGTTCCTGTTGACTCAATTATCGCTTCCAGTAAGCGTAGGAGTAAGCCCATATGGGATATGTTTGTCGCCTGACTCGACAAGGGTATTTGTAGCTAATTTATATGGAAGTTCTATTTCACAATTCACCAGATCATCGGCGGTGCCTAATGTTGGACTTCCTACTGGGCTTGGTGAAAACATAACATATTATGTTATCGCGGCAGGATTAACTGCTGACGCATGGGAAGTCTCGTTAACACTTGCTGGCGATGCTGTGAATACAACCGGCGTACAAGCTGGTGTGCATACTTTCAAAACAACAGACTACGGATTCCCAGAAGGATGCACAACCGTCTCATATATGAATGGACGATCAATCGCATGTGAACCAGGCACACAGAATTTTTTCGTTAGCGAAGTTCTGGACAATAAAACATGGGATTCTCTAAACGTCCAAACTGTAGATTCAAATCCTGATTTAATTGTAGGGCAAGTTGTTTCGCATAACGAGCTGATTGTATTTTGCGAATACTCTGGTGAGATATATTACGACAGCGGTGAACTACCGTCTCCATTTAGAAGAACGTCTAGCGGTATATTTGAAGTTGGATGCGTTGCAGCATTGTCGATTGCGACATTAGATAATACAGTTTATTGGCTTGGTAGATCGCAAGAAGGTACTGGGATAATCTATAAAATGTCCGGCTCATCACCTCAACGAGTATCGAATTACGGTATCGAGTGGCAGATACAGCAGATGACAACCGTATCAGATGCGCGCGCTTTTGCTTATCAAAAAGATGGACACCATTTTTATGTAATCACTTTCCCTACTGGGAATAAAACGTTTGTTTATGATGTAAATACTAGTTTGTGGCATGAGAGGGCTGCGACTACATACTATCCATTTATTCCTTTAACGCCGCCTTCAGTGGCAACAGGAGTCGCACCAGCCGGAATAAAAATAACGCCAGATAATTCGTTTGCGTATGTCGCAAACAGCGGAGGTTCTTCAATAAGCCAATATTCTATTTCTGCGACAGGATTATTAACGTCGCTCAGTCCGGCAACGGTCGCTGCTGGATCGGCCCCATACATCGTAGATATAGCTCCTTTAGGCGATTATTTATATGCTGCAAACGCTGGAAGTAACACTGTATCGCAATACAGCATAAATATTTCAACTGGTGTGCTAACTCCTCTTTCTCCAAGCACTGTAGCTACAGGCGCAAACCCAACAGCAGTAATTATCTCAAAAGATGGATTGAATGCGTATGTAACAAATTATGCTGCGAGCACAATATCTCAATACAGCCGGAATATTGCAGACGGTAAATTAACGCCTCTTTCTCCTGCTACTATTGCTACTGGTAATGGATGCCATCGTCTAGCGATAACGCCTAACGGCAATTATGTTTACAGCTCGAACTTAACAGCAAACACAACCTCGATGTTTAGTCGTGGAATCGGAGGGGCATTGACAGCTTTAAGCCCAGCAACAGTTGCTACAACAAGTCCGCAAAATCCGTTTATATCTGCTGATAATTTGTACTACTACGTGGCAAACGGCGCTGGGAGCTTTCTATATCAATTCTCGATAGGATCAAACGGGCAACTTAGCCCACTTTCTCCAGCAACTGCATCCTGTGGTGCTGGGCCGTCAGAAATTATCGTTGAAACAAGCGGTTTAGATGCGTATTGCGTATCAGCCAGCTCCGTGACCGCTTACACCGTAGCAAGTGGAATTTTCACGTTGTACAACTCAACGGCTGCATCGGGACTTTTCGGAATAGACATAAGCAGCAATGACAATTATTTATACGTTACTAATTATTTATCCGCAAACACGGTTTCGCAATATGAAATTGTAAAGAAAAATTATACCTATACGGAATGGCCTGTTAAAAATTACCTATATTTTAACGGTGAGCATTTATTAACATCAGATACAACCACTGCTATATACAGTATTGATTCGGCCACTTATAAAAATGGAGCGCAATTTATGCAATGGAAACGCTCGTTCCGCGCGCCACAATCAGAAATGAAATATGCCCGTCATAGTGCGCTTATTTTAGAAGCTGAAACAGGTACAGGATCATCAACTCAACCAACCGTCACTCTAAAATGGTCAGATGATAACGGAAATACTTACAACACAGGAATGACTAAAGACATGGGAATTACCGGCGACTATGCAAAGCCTATAAATTTCTATCGTTTGGGAGCTACCAAGGGTTATCCGAGGATTTACGAAATATCGGGTTCTAGCGATGCGAAAACAGTTTTGCTGGCTGCATACCTTGAATAAATTGACTTTAAAATTAGAAAAGACTAATATAATAATATGCTGGCTATTCCTAATTTTGAGTGCAAATACATCAATTAAATATAAAAAGGAGTAAATCATGCCATTTGATCCATACACATTAGGTGCCGGAGCAGCATTAAGTCTTTGGAGCGGTAGACAGCAAAAAAATGCCTTGGCAGATGCACAACGCAGACAAGAGCAGGCGGCGCGCGATGCGATGTTGGCGCAACAACAACAATATGATTACACCCAGCGCCAGATGGCTCCTTGGGTACAAGCAGGGCGCGCAGCTCTTACCGAACAACAAGCCCTTATGGGTTTAGGCGGAGACACAGAGGGCGCAAACAGAGCATTAATGAGCACCCCAGACTATATCTACGGCAAACAACAAAGTGAGCGATCTCTTGCTGGAAGTTCTGCGGCGCGCGGAGGTATGGGTAGCGGAAAGGCTATGGAAGCAGCCTTGCAAGGTGGGGCTAATTATCTAACAGGCCAGAGACAAAACAGACTGGCAAATCTAGCGGCAATATCTGGACAAGGATATGGTGCTGCATCAAATCTTGGCCAACTGGGTGCGCAACAATCAGGCCGAGCAGGTGAGAATTTAATGGGCATGGGTAATGTAGGAGCTGCTGGGTCAATGGGACGATCCGACATAAACGCTTCGACTCTTAGCGGTTTGTTGAATTTGGGTATGCAGGGTTATCAAAATTGGAATCAGCCAACTTCAAATTCTTCTCTCCCTGCTGGCGGGATGACTTCTACAGGAAGCGTTCCATTAAATTCTTGGGAAACAGGCGGAAGTTATTGGGGGCCTCAACCATAGGAGGGATTTATCATGCCATTAGATTATGAAATGCTTCAAAGATTCGGCGCGCAACCTAGCTTTGCAGAAAAGTTTGCGCAAAACTATGCTGCCATGGGAGAGCGTCAAAATAGACTAGCGCAACTTGCCCAACAACAGGAAATGCAAGGATACCAGATGCGCGGATTGCAACGTGCAGAAGAACGCGCGCCTATTGAGCAACAACGCGCAGACTTGGCATATCAGCAACAACAATCAGAGGCATTGCGCCGTCAGCAAGAAGGCGAACAATTGCAAGGTTACATGGCAGGGCTTCCGCCCGAAGAACAATTGGCTGTAAAAATGGCTCCTAAAGAATATTTTGGAGCGAAGTTCTATAAACCTAAACCTGAAGATGTGTTAGGTGAGAAAAAACTCGGCCTTGAAAAAGAAAAGTTTGCATGGGAAAAAGGACAGGAAGGTAAAAAGGAAAGTTGGCAAACTGTTCCAACAGACCAAGGAATAGTCCAAGTAAACCCGAAGACTGGACAAATAAGGCCGCTTGGTATTAAACCTCCAATAAAATCAAAAGCTGGTGAATATAATCCTATTTACGATACAGCGTCTAATGAGTGGGTTTATCCTCCATCGGAAGAATTTCCTCAAGGACGTAGAACTGGCGATGTTGCAAAATTGAATGCTGTTACTGCTGCAAAATCAATTATTGACGAATTCAAATCAGGTGTAACCGGAAAAGAAAAGTCGGGCGTTTTGTATCAAGCTCCATCAGGCGGAGTTCTCGGATTAAAAGGAACTGTAGGACGTGTAACTGACACGCAAAAAGCGCGTGAATTTGACAATTTAAGAGAAAGTTTATCAACACAAATGCGCGCTGTTTTCAGAATACCGGGAGAAGGAGCGTTATCTGATAAAGAACAAGCTCAATACGGATTGCAACTTCCTGATGTTAAAAACGACCCAGATGTAAATGAAAGGATTTTGAATAGGTTGGGATCAACATTGGGGATTCGTGCGTCATCGACAGAGATTAATAAACCAAACTCACCAAATGAAATTGTTCATCCGCAATATCCAGGATTCAGCATAGCGAGGTAAACATGCCTTTATATAACGTAAAAGCTCCAGACGGGTCAATTATCCCAGTCAATGCCCCAGAAGGTGCGACTGAGCAACAGGCTATTGAGTTTGCCGCTGCTACATGGAAACCTACTCGCACTCAACCTGCACAACCAGCTTATGATGAGCAAGCAGAATTACGCAAAATAATCGAATCAGAGCCATCATGGAAACAGGCTTTATTGGGTGCAGGTGGCGGACTTGTTAAAACCGCGTTAGGAGCAAAGCAATTATTTTCACCGCTTACCGAAGAACAACAAGGAGCAGTACAAGCCGCTACAACTGCGCAGGAAGTCTCCCCTTGGGCCGGTGCTGCTGGTGATATTGCCACTATGGTTGCGCCCGGTCTAGGGGCCGTAAAACTCGCTTCAAAGGCTCCAATACTTGCCAGAATGCTACCTAGTACAACAAGAGCAGCCGAGGCCGTAGGAGGTGCTTTGATGGCTCCTAAGACACTTGGACAAGCTGCCGCTGGAGGTGCTGCATATTTGGGACTTCAACCCACTCAGGGAGCAGAAGCAGATTTAGGCGAACGCGCTTGGGAGGCTGGGAAAGGTGCTGCGTTAGGTGGTGTTGGTTATGGAGCAGTGAAAGGATTGGCAACTCTATTAAATCCGCAGCTTGCTAGGCAGGTAACTGAAGAAGGGGTAAAAAGAGGTGTCCCACTAGGCGCATTGACCCCAGTTCAAGCCACGTCAGAAGAAGCTGCAAGGATGGAATTGCTAAAGAAACTTCCTGTACCAATAACAGAAAAAGATGTTATCAGATCGCAGATCACAAGAAAATATCCGCAACAAGAAGCTGAAAGGCTTATTGCGGGGCAACCGATAATTGGTACTGATTTATCTGCGGCTCTTGAACGTGGTCAAGATAAGATGATGCAAAACATCGAAGCCTATGCGAAGAAAACAGGAGCTAAAGCACCGACCGAAGAAGCAGCAGGAGATACATTCCGTTCGTGGATGCAAAATATTTATGGTGCGGCAAAAGAAGATACCAATAAAGCCTATGAGTACGCGCGACAGCTTCACGGGGAAAAGCAATTTTATCCAGAAGATAGCATTGTAAAAGCACTTGCAGAAAATAGATCGCTTCCGGGGTATCGTGAGCTTTACGCACAAGCTAAGAACATGGGAATCATTGTACCGAAAGAAGGCGGAGGAATCACGGCAGGAAGGGTAACTGTTAATGATTTAGACAAGTTCAAAAGCATGGCAAATAATGTTGCGCAATCATCCGATGGCATGACACGATATGCCGGTGGCGACATTGTAAACAAAGTATATTCTCAAATTGATAATGTTGCTCCTGAATTCAGAGAAGCCGCAGCAATGCGTAAACGCCAAGGACAAATATTTGAAGCTCCGAAAGTTGCGCAAAAAATATTAGGTATGACTAGCGGGAAGTTTGGCGGAGCAGAAAAAGAACTTGGCGGGATTACAATTCCAGATTATAAAGTTCCGTCTGAAAAACTTGTCAGTTCTATTTTGAGCGGTGGCGTGGAAGATTTGCGATACATTCGCAATTTGGCCGCAACCGGGACAAAAGAACAAAAGACTATGGGAGTACAAGCTATTCGTGAAATGCGAGGGTCTGTTATCGAAGGTATGAAAGATGTTTGGACAAAAACGCAAACATCACAATCAAAGGCCAACCAACTGAATAAATATTTTGAGCGTCTTGGCGATGATAAAATAGAAATCTTGTTTGGAAAGTCTGGAGCAAAACAAATAAGCGATTTCAGGAAAGCTGCCGAGATTATGAATAAGGCAGTACCTTCACCTGAAGGAGGCTCACAAACTGCCGGGCGTTTGATGCTTATGGCCGGTGGAATGTTTAAGTTCCTAGAGAGACTTCCAATAGTAGGAGCAACTACAGCAAAGGCGGCTGGAATAGTTAAAGATATTGGAACTGCATCGGCGGCGAAACGAATTCCATCCACACAAATTCCATTTATTGCTAGGAGACCAGAACTTGCGAGATCAGCCGGAAACCGTCTAGCAGACTTAGCAGGATATGGCGCATTAGGTGGTGTTGGTGCTGGTCAGATGATAGGCAACCAATGAGTTCTGCTGCGATAGCAATATGCCTTAAACCTTTCGTATTGATGTTTATTGCAGAGATAACAAAAAG
>ERZ1292629.2226-Hain-H43-01um-R1-2226-length-16766-cov-10_pt1 | contig 16766 bp, 21 predicted proteins | sample MGYA00564399_ERZ1292629 | MGnify/ENA primary metagenome ERZ1292629 (study PRJEB36523, sample SAMEA6512636) | groundwater metagenome | collected 2019-01-08 | study: AquaDiva: Metagenomics assemblies of 32 groundwater samples
ACCATCAAATACTCTTTAATTCTCCCAATTGTCTGAGGAATAAGAAACTTCTCTATCTTTTGTTCAAACAAATCATGTAAAGAAGCAAACTCCGAAACTCGATACATATTATTCTTCTTATCAACAATCATCAAGTCACGCAAACGCTTTAACTGACGACGTATATTGCTCTCTGCAATTCCCTTTCCTTCCAACGAATTTTCCTGTCTCATGCGTGTAACAATATCTCGCACTTCAAAAGAAGTAAGCTCTTTTTTATCCTTGCGAGCTTCCTCAAGCGCAAGAAGAATATCCACGACAATATCTCTAGAATCTCCCGGCTGTAACAATCCAATACTCAAGCAAATCTTCCTAATCACTTCTCTTTTAGATGAATCATAAGGCTTCTCATATTTCCTAAGCGTAATTTCATGTAAAGGTACATCTCGAGCCATTTTCAGAATAATCTTCCTACATATTTAGTTATTCTGAAAAATTGAAAATTTCTAAAATTTTCATATTGTTCAAATCTTTCTTTACAATTGTGAGCGTAGGCGAGCAGTTTAAGATTTGAATTCATATTCCTACCAAAACCATAATCATTATAAATGTAATCCTTCAACATCAAATATGGAATTAGTAGCTTTTCTAGGAAATGATAAAGAAACTTGGGGACAAGTGAATGGATTAATAAATCATGGAGAGTGGGAAAAAATAATTATAGTAAAATCAAAAACGGCAGAAGATTACGACTCCCCAAAAGAATCTGAATTAGTAACAATAGACACATCTAAACCTTTACTAGATATGAAAGAAGAATTAATCGCAAAATTAAAAACAAAACTCTCGGGATTTGATGCTCATGTCTCAATAGCTTCAGGAACAGGAAAAGAGCACATGGCTTTAATCAGCGCCTTATTAACAATCCCCGTAGGCATTCGCTTAGTAGTATTCACAAAGAACGGCGTTGAAACGATTAATTAAATTATTCCGAAGGTCTACAAATTTTATTCTGTGAACATTTACAAGAAGAGTCATCTGGGTAAATATAAAGTGGACAAATCATATCAGGGGCACAATTTTCTTCAGATTTTAGAATGTCATTGACATGTACACACCACCTTACTTCTCTTTTAGCACAGCAGTTATAGACAGTTCTTAATTCGCAATTGCTATCTGAATCGCAAAGATTTGCTTGCCTTTCTTCACTCCAAGTATCATTAATGGGAGCAGGGTATGAATTATTTTCTGAAATCTCTTTATTTAAAAAGAATGTAACTATAAGAATTATCAAAATAATTGATGAAATTAATATAAATTTTTTCATAATATCATCCACTCATTGCACTATATAATTCTTTCAATAAAATCAAAACAAATTCAAAAACCACTTTGCCATCATTATAGCAAGAAGCAAAAGAATAAACCAAGTTATCCAAGAATACGATTTCTTTGCCCACTTAGCGCTTCCAGTCAAGCCTAAAATAGTGAGGTAAAAGAATCTCCCGCCGTCTAAAATAGATACTGGAAGCATATTCATCAAAGCAACAAGAATATTAATTATAACTATCCACCAAAGTAAGTCATAAATAAACTGAACAAAATCACCATCCCATGTTGGAGAATAATAAATATTAGGATTCTTAACTTTCGAAATTCCCTTATTAATCAATCCTCCAAAACCCCCTCTTTCATTATTATAGAATCCTATTCCTAAATATGCAATGCCTTTCTTTTCATCAAGAACAACTTCATACGAATGTGCTTCTTTCTTTGTTTTATCAAATGTTGTTACAATTACAGTCTTACCAGGCACAGTATTTGAAAGAACGTCAGATAATTCTTTCTGGCTTCTAGTTAATTTACCATCGATAGAAGTTATTGCCCCAAAAATATTTTCTCTCAATGCGGGAGCATCATCGAAGAAAGGCAACTGTTTGTATTTTGCTAAAATTTCTGCAGTAAGCGTTTCCTTAGGAGCATAATATGTCTTATTGTTAGCAGTAATCTTATTTAATCCTTCAACAGCAAGCGCAGGAATAGTAGCAACAGAAAGAACACTAGAATTACCTACATGTGTTATTTGAGAAACATTAACTACACTTTGAGCATATGCATTAAACTCTATTCCAGTAGGAGCAAAACTCAATACAAAGAATGCCCACATAATTAACCCAAACAAAATAAACATCACAATATTTGCAAATGTCCCAGCAGCCAATACAGACAATTGGTGTTTCTTAGGCGCGCGAGCCATTTGTTTTTCATCAGGCTCAACAAATGCTCCAAAGAACGGACCAAAGAAAGCAAGACCTGTAGTCTTAACTCGTATCTTCCAAAGCCTTGCAAATAATCCGTGCGCAAATTCATGTGAAACTGCAACAATCGCTAATGCAACTAAAAAGTAAGTGAAATACAAAGGTGGAAAGAAAGATTCCAATCCAAAAAGTTTAGGAAAATAAGGTATAAGCGGAGCAATAGGAGGTAAATTTTTTAACTGCTCTGGAATTGGAGAAGAAATATATATCCAAACAGTTTTTGAAATCAACCACAATATACTTCCCATTAATATATATCCAGAGGTCATTACAACATAACTAAGTGGCTTCAAAACTTTCTCAAATTTACTTGAAGCCCAGTCCATTAATTTTAATCCAACTTTAGTATGATAAAGGAAAATCCAACCTTGACGTTTCAAACTGCTTCTATTTTTGCGCAAAATAAAAAAAGCAAATAGTCCAAACAAAATCAAAAATATAACATCATACACTAAAAAACTATCCATTAACACCATTCATCATTTGTTCTTCTTAAGGCTAACGGTTCTGAAGTTGTGCTTTCTACATCTCCGACAAGTTATGCTTTTAGAAATCACCTTTAAAGATTCAGACCTCATTTTCTGCCCACAGTTCTTACAAACAAACATATTTCTATATAACCTAGTCATCGCAGCAGGTAATTTTGTGCCCATATTAAGAAGAGGCCCTCATTACTACCTTCTGACCTTCAATATCCCAGTATTCTACTTGTTGCTCTGGAGATAGTTTACCTTTTAATTCTTCATCATAAGGGAGACTAAGAGTCTCAAAATTTTCCAAATCCATAACACTAACAGAATTATCACTAACTGTCAAAACTTGAGCACGTCTCTTCTCTACAAGAGGCACTTCCAAATTCTCACTTCCCGGAATAACTCCAATTCTTTTTTTCTTGTCAAATATTCCAACAACTTCCATACGGCACTTCATGCTTCCATGTTTTCCAGTCTTGCTCTGATCATTAGATTTTACAACGCAAGGAAATCCATCCCATAAAACAGTTGTCCCTGGTTTAGCAGAAGTAGCCTGCATTAATTTGAAAACCATAATTCAATTTCCCCAAATACATTTATAAAACCTTCTGTTTGGAAAGCAGTATGAATTTAACACATAATAATTTAACAAAGAAAGGAGACTTCATAGAATTAAAATTCACAGGGTTAGTAGACGGAAAAGTCTTTGACTCAAACATTCCGGAAGATCTAAAACAATTAAATGATAAGGCAGTTCCTGAAAAAACAATAGTCATAATAGGTCAAAAAATGGTTGTAAAAGGCTTAGATGATTATTTAGAAGGAAAAGAATTAACTAAAAATTACACTATTTCAATAGGTCCAAAAGATGCATTTGGCCCAAGAAAAACAGAGTTTGTCAGAACGATGCCTCTTAAGATTTTTCACGATCAGAAAATACGACCTATACAAGGAGCATCATTTATATTTGACAATCAATTAGCAAAAGTGATTGCAGTTTCTGGAGCGAGAGTCACAACTGACTTCAATAATCCTCTTGCAGGAAAAAATGTAACTTATAATTTCACAATCCAGAGGATAGTAGATGATTTAAAAGAAAAAACAGAAGCCGTATGCAAATTAATCTTCAGACATGTTCCAGAAATAGAAATAGTCAACAATGAAATTATAATAAAAGGCCATAAGATTTTAGAAAACATAATAAATCAAAGTCAGAGCAAATTCAAGGAATTTCTAGGAAAAGAAATTTCTTTTAAAGAAGCAGAAGATAAAAAAGATGTTAAGTCTGAATAGAGCTACTAATACTATAACAATGCTTATAAATTACTCATAATTCGATAAACAATGGAGAGTGATTATACAGATTCAGACTTAAAAAGTGTATCCTCTATGGATAAAGAATTAGAACAGATAGTTCAAAAGCAAGGTGCTCGCGTAAAAGTCGTCGGCTGTGGAGGCGGAGGCGGAAATTCTGTTTCTCGTATGAAAGAAATTGGAATCAAAGGTTGTGAAGTTATAGCAATAAATACAGACGCTCAAGATTTGCTTTACACAAATGCAGACGTTAAAATTTTAATTGGTCGCGAATTAACTGGCGGTCTAGGTGCAGGAAGTAATCCTAAAATAGGAGAAGAGGCGGCTCGAGAATCAGAACAAGAAATACGCAAACGTCTAGCAAATTCAGATTTAGTTTTTATTACATGTGGATTAGGTGGAGGAACAGGTACAGGTTCAGCTCCAGTAATTGCAGACATAGCCAAAAAAGCTGGAGCATTAGTCATCGGCGTAGTAACTCTGCCATTCACAGTTGAAGGGCAGAAGCGTATTGAAAACGCACAATACGGTCTCGAACGTTTTGAACAAATAGCAGATACTCTCATAGTTATTCCAAACGACAAACTTCTTGAATTAGCTCCAGAACTTCCTATTCAAACAGCATTCAAAGTTGCAGACGAAATTCTTACTAACGCAGTCAAAGGAATTGCAGAATTAATTACTTCGGCTGGATTAGTAAACCTCGATTTTGCCGACGTGAAAGCGGTCATGTCTAACGGCGGAGTTTCTCTGATAGGAATAGGAGAATCAGATAGTGCTCAAAACAGGGCAGTTGAAGCAGTCGAAAGAGCAATTCACAATCCTTTATTGGACGTAAGAATAGATTCTGCAAAGGGAGCTCTTGTCAATATCATCGGGGGTCCAGATATGTCATTAGACGAGTATCGTCAGATAATGGAAAAAGTAAGCACCAAAGTAGCTCCAGATGCAAAAATAATTTCAGGAGCAAAAATATCCGCAGACATGGAGAAGAATATCAAAGTATTATTGATAGTAACTGGAGTAAAGAGTCCTCAAATTGTAGGCTCGAGTTCTGCATATAAGCTCAATGATAACACTTCTTTAGGCAATGAATTGGGGATAAAATTTATAGGGGAATAATTTTTAAACACCCATAACCAAAATAATTCATGCAAAAACTAAAATCCTTCATAACTCAATGTGTCAGAGTATGGCACATCTTAAAGAAACCAACAAAACAGGAATTCTTAATGATCTCAAAAATCTCTGCATTAGGTATCTTAGCCATAGGTCTAGTAGGCTTTTTAATCAGCGTCATAATGAAGATGTTTAGTTAAATGATTTTAGTTACTTTATTTTATTTATCATCTAGAAAGTCTTTCACGAAGTTCTTCCGGAATTATTGATTTGTTACTCGTAACTTTATCACACATAACTACTACCATATCCAAACTAGTGACTTTCATGCCCTTATTTAATATTTCTTGAGATAAAGTAAAACTCGTACTTCCAATATTTGAGATTCCAGTAGTCACTTCTAGCAAGTCTCCTCGATGTAACTGTCCAGAATAATCAACATTCATCTTTCTTACAATAGATAATAGCCCAAATCTATTTTCAATTTCAGAAAAACTCAACCCAACAACTTCTTTCATATATTCATCCTGAAATTTCTCAAGTAATAAAGGGTGTGATTTATAATTAACATGACCATATTCATCTATATGCTTCTCATCTATCTCAAGATTTTGTCGTAAATATCTACCCATAAGGAATATTCTTCAATAGTTAATCTATTTATAACTTACGTTTAAAACAAAATTGAATAAAATCCCCAATAAATATTTTTAACAAAAACATTTATATACCATATAAAATCTCCATAGATACTACTTCTTGTTATAAAGTCGTAGTCGGAACTAATCAAAATGATTTTCATATTAAAAGTAACGTCGAACAAAGAAGAAAAAGCAATGGAGTTAATCCATGATAGAACTGTTTCTAAAAATTTACAAGTCTTTGCAGTAACTCGTCCTCATGGATTGAAAGGCTATTTAATTATAGAAGCAGTTGACCGAGACACAATCGAAGAAGCTACATTCAACCTACCTTATGTAAAGGGAATTATTGGAAAAACAGTTACTTATGACGAAATCAAAAATATGATTCAACCAGTAGTAGAAGACTTCCACATAGAAATAGGAGATATAGTAGAAATGATTGCAGACCACTTCAAAAACGAAAAAGGTAAAGTAATGCGCATAGACAAAAAGAAAGGAGAAATAGTAGTTTCTCTATTAGGGGCAGCAGTTCCCATCCCAGTCACAGTTAAAATGGATAACGTAAAGGTTATAAGGCGTGAATCTGAGCAACCTGAAGAAAAGGACGAAAACAATGGCAATTATTAAATTAATAGTCGATGGTGGGGCAATGAAACCCGGCCCAACAATAGCTCAGCAACTAGGTCCTAAAGGAATAAACATTGGAAAAGTCATAGAAGATATTAATAAAGCAACAATAAGTTTCAAAGGTGTTAAAGTCCCAGTTGAATTAGATGTTAATGAAAAAACAAAGAAATATGAAATAAAAGTTTCTTCTCCCCCAGTTGCAGAGTTACTAAAAAAAGAACTTGGTCTTGAAAAAGGTTCAGGAGAAGCAGGAAAAATAAAAGTAGCAAACGCAGCAATTGAAAATATTATTAGTATTGCTAAAACAAAATTGCCTAACATGCTTGCTCGTGATTTAAAAAATGCGGTCAAACTTGTTTTAGGTTCTTGCGTTTCATTAGGTATTTTAGTTGAAAATAAAAGTCCTATTGAAATAATTGCAGAAGTAAATTCTGGAAAGTTTGACAACGAAATCAAGCAAGAAAAAACTGAAGTCACAGCTCTTAAAAAAACAGAGTTAGCAGAATATTTTGCAAAAGTAAAGGCTCAACAAGAATCTCGCGCAAAGGCAGAGGCAGAGGCACTTGCAGCAGCAGAAGCAGAGAAAGTAGCAGCTGCTGGAACAACTGCTACAGCGGCCCCAGGAGCTACAGCAACAGCAGAAGGAGCAAAAGCACCCGCAACAGCAACAGCAGAAGCATCAAAAGCCTCAGTCGGAAAAGCACCCGTAGCAAAAGCAGAAACAAAGAAAGAAGACAAAAAGAAATCATAAAAACATTTAGTTTGGTTTCATCAAGAACTACTGTTCTTGACTGTGCTCAAGAATCAAGTGATTCTTGACATTAGGATACTCAAAGTGTTCTATCAAGACACACTTTGACATAATTATTTTTATAGATAATTCCTTTGATTAGAGTAAGTTTTTAGGAATTATCTATCACGATAATTCTGAACAAATTTATATTCCAATTATCAGAATTATCTTTACTTATTTTTTCTTACTATTACATATACTTTTTTACCTAAATGTTCTTTTAGTGCATCAATCTTCGCACCAGAACCAAACTTAGTTACAATTTTTTCATAAATTATTTCTATTTCATCTTCTAAATGCAATTTACCGTTTTCAATATCTATCTTAGTCATAATTATTAGTATATATCATTATATATAAATTAGACTACTAGAATAAAATATGAAAATTATAAAAGAACAAATTTATATACGCTTATTTACAAGTTTTCATGTGGGGCTGTCTTATAGCTTGGTTATTATCCGAGGTTTGGGACTTCGTGACCCCGGTTCGAATCCGGGCAGCCCCATTTATTATCCAAATTTAACAAGAATCCTTTTAAACTATATATTCGAATAGATACAATGGAAACAAATTCAATAAGCGATGGACTAGCAAGAGCCATTAAGTTGAGAGATGAATTAGGTCTCCACAGCAATGAAACTGCAGGAAGATATTTTAATTCAGAACAAAGAGATTATATGCTAAGGTGCAAAGAATCTAGAATAAGTCCATTGGAGATGGCAACCGCGATAGGAGTAAATCCTGCGAGAGTCGAAAATTATCTTTACAATCATGAGTTATATTCTAAAGATAAAAGGAATAAAAAATTAAAAATTCAAACAATAAATTCAACTCCAAAATCTCCAGTCCATAAACCTCAAACAAATAGTAAGAAATCAAAAAACGAATCTAATTCTAAGGAGGACGATTCACTCAAACTGGAAGAAAACAGGCTCGCCCTATATGGGGAAATAAGGCAACTTTCAGGATTATTTGAACCATTATATGAGCTCTTTCAGAGAGATGATCAGGAAACAATAATAAAATTATGTGGAGGTTATAGGCAGATGCATTCAATTGCGGTAACTTTAGACAGAAAAGTTACTCTATTTAAAAGAGCCGTAATCTCCCAATTACTAAATGAAGATCTCGAGCAAAGAGTCTATTTTGCTAGAAAATATCTTGCCACGGTATCTGAAATAAAATCTTAATCTATTCAAATAAGTCTTTTTACACCCATAGGAATATTTAAAAACACATTTTCAACATATCAAATATGGTAAGAACAAAAAAAGTAAAAGCAGCAGGTCGATTCGGTGCAGGCTATGGAACATATTTAAGAAATAGACTTAATGCCGTCGAAATATTACAAAGAGTAAAACAATCATGTCCCCACTGTAAGAAATTAGGTGTCAAGCGTCTTGCGGCAGGAATATGGCACTGCGAAAAGTGTGGTGTACAATTTGCAGGACACGCATACACACTAAATAATAAATAAGAACTTTTAAAAACACAAAGACTAAATAAACTCATGGCTCAATACAAATGTTTCAGATGCAGTAAACAAACAACAAACAAAGTTCTTGATAAAGTTTTCAATTGTCCTCATTGTAATTCAAAGATATTCTATAAACTCAGAACACACATAGTTAAGATAAAGGCAATTTAATATGGAAGCAGTAGCAAGACAAAAAATACAAGACTTGCAGATTTTAGAGCAAAACCTTCAAAGTTTACTTATTCAAAAGCAGAATCTTCAGGCAGATTTGAATGAAACTTTAAATGCTTTAGAAGAAGTAAAGAAAACAACCGACGCAGTATACAAGATGGTTGGTTCTATAATAGTTGTTGTTGATAAAAAAAAGACTATAGAAGAATTAGAAGAAAAAAAGAAGCTATCTGAATTAAGAAACGATTCAATATCAAAGCAGGAAAAATTAATAGAATCAAAAGCTCGAGAGTTACAACAAGAAATCAAGAAACTTCTCGAAAATAAATCTCCGTCGACATCCAAATAGTTCTTTAGATATTTTAAAAGACGATAATGTTTATATACTGAACTGTTTAACAATATTTATGGTATTCGGATTAAAGGGGGTTTTTAACAAGTCACAATCTTCAGATGATTATATCGAACTTGATCTTAATCAAACCAAGGCCAGAAAGGAAAAGATAAAGATTCGTCAATTCACTCTGAAAAAATATGATGACATAAATGAGATTCTGGCTTCTTTACGTGAAGGTTACACAATTGCATTTATAGATATCAAGCAATTAAAGAGCAAAGACATCATTGAACTTAAGAGAGCATTAACAAAAATAAAGAAAACAGTTGACGCAATGGAAGGCTCAATCGCAGGCTTCGGAGACAACGCTATAATAGTATCTCCAGAATTTGCCGAGATTTACAGGGGTCCATCAGTTCAAGCAGGCGCCCAGAATGTTCCAAAAGATGATATGTTGGTTTAAATTTAATCTAAACAATCTCTAAAGTTCATTAATTATTATGGTAGATGTTATGGAGTCCTTACAGGAAAAATTTATTATGTCGAAGTGTTTGAAAACCACGCTCTTTAGAGCGTGGAACACTTCGAGCATCCAAAAATCGAGCACCAATCAAACCACGCACTTTAGTGCGTGGTGGTGCATCGATTTTTTGATAGAACTATAAATTAACCCTGTGAAATCGAAAACAAACTTCTAATGGCCACAACAATAGTCGCAGGAACTAACAAAACTAATAAAGCCCCAAGAGTCGAAGAAACAATATTCCCTAATTCCCAATTCAAGAATTCTATATTTCTAACTCCAGCAGAACCCGCAAAACTTACAATTACCAAAGATACAGAAGATGTCATGAACTTGCTTATATCATTAGGAGACACACCAATAAAACCAATCACAAGCCCCAATACTAATAACAATCCTAGTAAGAAAGGATTCAAATCCCCAAACAAAGCACTCAACATACCTCCAATTAAGGCAAGAATAACTCCAATAAGAAACGCCCATGCGCTGACTCTATTTTCCCGAGACCTTATAGCCATATCAAATCAATAACTTCAAATGATATAAATCTTTCCAATGTAAAAAAGTTACAAACGAAAGTATTAATTATTAGACCATCTTACAGATATCAACATGGATGCATCCAAAGCCTTAGTTGTTTTTCAAGGGAAGAATATTAGGAGAACTTGGTTTAATGATGAATGGTGGTTTGTTATTGAGGATATTGTTGCTATTTTAACAGATTCTCAAGACGCTAAACAGTATATTAATAAAATGAGGCAAAGAGACGAACAGCTTGAACAAGGGTGGGTACAAATTGTACATACCCTTTCAGTAGACACAGAAGGAGGTAAGCAAAGAATGAATTGTGTTAATGTAGAGAGAGCATTCAGAATAATACAATCAATTCCATCTCCGAAAGCAGAGCCTTTCAAATTATGGCTGGCTCAAGTGGGATATGATAGAGTAAAGGAAATAGAAAACCCTGAATTAGCTCAAAAGCGTATGAAAGAATTATTCAAATCTAAAGGGTATTCCGAAGAATGGATAGAAAAGAGAGTTAGGGGCATAGCAATACGCGATGAATTAACGGATGAGTGGGCTAAAAGAGGCTTACAAACAGAAAAAGAATATGCGATTTTGACAGCAGAAATATCTAAAGCAACATTTGGAATGACTCCAGGCGAATATCAAAAATTCAAAGGACTGAAAAAAGAAAATCTTAGAGATCACATGGATGACATAGAACTTATTCTTACAATGCTTGGAGAAGCAACAACAACCAGGTTCACAAAAGACCGTGATTCAAAAGAATTTCCAAAACTTAAAAAAGATGCAAAAGACGGCGGAGATGTTGCAGGTTCAACAAGAAAAGATATAGAACAAAAACTAGGAAAAACTGTAATCTCAAATGAAAACTTCTTAGACAAACCAGAAGGACAAAAGAGGCAGATTAGCAAAAACAAAGAATAATATAAGTTCGCTTAACACCGAAATATTTAAATAGGCTATTAATTGGAGAGTTACAACACAAAATGAATATCTCAAAGTTAATCTCGTTATTTGCATTTGTCGCACTTGCAGTTTTGTCACTTGGATTTGCTAGTGCACAAGCTTCTAATTGCATAACTTTACAGTCTTCATCTCTACCATTTTCTGTAGTTAATAATCAGGGAACATTCACAGCAACATTTGTCTTAAACAATACAGGAAACCCATGTACTGTGGGTACTGTGGCTAGAAATATTACTTCCATTAATTTTAATTCGACTTTAGGCAGTAATAATGTAAGCTCTTCATGGACTTTAAATACTGTTTTAGTTAATCCTCCAATTTCTATTGCTGTTGGTCAATTAAGTACATTCACAGCAACTTTCAATATTCCTGCAGGTTCTTCAGGAACATTATCCAATTCGATAATTGTATCAACAGTAACTCAAGCAGGGCGTTCAGATGCAGGTAGTCCATACACATTCACACTTCCATCCGTAACCATAACTCAACCAGTATCTAACCTAACAATATCCGCATCAACAGGACCATTCAGAACTAATCAAAACGTAACATTAACTGTAACAAACACAGGTAACACAATTTTAAATTCTATAATTATGTCTGAAATAACTACTCCCTCATTATTCGGAGTAACATTCAATCCAAATACAGCATTCTCATTAAACACAGGTAACTCAAGCACAGTCACCGCAATCCTAAACAGCCTAACAGGGTTAAAATTCGGATTAAACATAGTTAATGTTCAAGCATCTACTGGAACAGGAACTAACTCACAAACAGCAACCACAAGCTTCCAAGTTAAGAAAACATTCTGTTCGGCTGGAGAGACTGTAACTAGCAATCTAACAATCGCCAACATTGACTGGAGCAACAATGGTGAAGGCGACGACGATAGCTGGGAATTGTTAGATGAAGTAGAAGTAGAAGTAAAAGTTGAAAATCACAATCAAGACGACGACGTTGATGCAACCATAGAATTAGGATTGTATGACAGCAGTGGAAATAATCAAGCAGACAATTTAGTATTTCTTGCAGATTCAGACGGCGAAGATGAACAAATAGATATTAACATTAACGACGACGATGACGAAACAGTAACATTCAAATTCAAAGTACCAGCAGACTTCGATACAGGCAATTACAAGTTAACAGTAAAAGTCTTTGATGACGACGCAGGAGAAAGCAGAAGTTGTAGAGATAGTTCAAACGACTTTACAGAAAACTCATTTTTCAAGACAATAGATGTAAAGCAAACTTCTGATGAAGGTAAATATGTAGTAGTTGACGAAATATCAATGGACTCTCAAGTTGCTTGCGGTCAGGCAGTCAGCGGACAATTCACAGTATTTAATGTTGGTAAAGATGAACAAGACAGAGTAAAAATAACAATAAGAAACAAAGATTTAGGAATAAGCCAAACTAAAGAAATAACAAAATTAGATCAGGGAGATGACGAAACCCTGGACTTCACAATAAGTATTCCTGCAACAGCAGAAAACGGAAATTATCCTCTTGAATTCATAACAGAATACGACTATAAAAATGGTGTTTATAGAGAGGAATCAGACGATTCCTTCGACTACATTTTTGAAGTCCTTGGTTGTTCACAAAATCTAAAAAATCCTGGTTCAGGAGCTCTTACAAACATCGAGATAGATGCTAAACTTGATTCAGATGCAAAAGCAGGCAAAGAACTAATTGTAACCGCAACAATAAAGAACACAGGAACTGAAGACGCTACATACAGTTTAAGCGCAAAAGGTTATTCAACATGGGCAGAATTGACAGATATTTCAGACGAAACAATATCAGTTGACGCAGGCGAAAGTAAAGAAGTTACATTCACATTATTAGTAAACGAAGATTCGGTTGGAACTCAAGCATTCGATATTCAAGTAGCTTCACAAGATAAAGTTCTGATACAAGAAGTTGAAGTTAAATTAAGTGAAGGTCTAAAATTGCCTAGCTTTGGTAGCCCTCTTATTTGGGTTATAGTGCTTGTCAACATTGTCTTAATTGCGCTTATAATTGTAGTAGCAGTTAAGTTATCAAAAAGATAAGTATTTTTAAGCTGTAATTACTATAAATCTTAATGGGTAATTCTTACTGGAATTCAATGCTTATTCGTTACGGTTTGCTTTTAGTTTTAGGTCTTGGAAATTTATTTATTTTTTATTTAATATTTACACCATTAACTATTTACCCTGTTCTCGACTTAATCTCTCAGTTTTACGACGCAGTTCTTTTAAGGAGCAATCCAACCCAAACATGCGATTTAGCATCTAATCTCTTTCCCTCTCTAAAGAATATTGCCTGTATGAATACAACTATCTTCTTCAAAGGATACTTCGCAAGCATAATCCCTGCGTGCATTGCGGGCGCAGCCTATTACTTATTATTAATCTTAAACCTAAGCACACCAATGAGTAAGAAACAGAGAGCAAAAAGCATTTTCTTTCTAATGAGCTCATTTCTTTTCTTAAACATTCTAAGAATATTCTCATTCGCTTTACTATATGTAAACAAAGGTTTTGAATTGTTTAATATAGCTCACGTAGCCACATGGTATTTTGGAAGCACTATTTTAGTAATATTTATCTGGTTCATCAATGTATTTCTATTAAATATCAAATCAATACCTATATATTCAGACTTTAAATTTATAATGAATCAAATCAAAGGTAAAAAATGAGTTTCCTTTCAAGTTTAATTGAATCAGTTGTTTCAATAATCGCAGATTTAGGATATTTAGGAATATTTTTAGGAATGCTCATAGAAAGTTCTTTCATTCCATTTCCAAGCGAAGTAGTTTTGCCCCCGGCAGGAGTCCTAATAGCAAGAGGAGAAATGTCGTTTATTCTAGTGCTTTTAGCATCAATTATCGGCAGTTTAGCTGGAGCATATATTAATTATTTTCTCGGATTGCATTTCGGAAGAAGAATAATAAATAAATTAGTCTCAAAATATGGTAAATTTTTATTCTTAAAAAATGAAACTATAAATAAAGCAGATAATTATTTCAAAGTTCATGGAAGCATCACAACATTCACTGGAAGGCTTCTTCCTGCAATAAGACAGTTAATATCCATTCCAGCAGGTTTTGCTAGAATGCCCTTAGGAAAGTTTACATTTTACACAGCTTTAGGCTCAGGGATATGGTCTGTTATACTAATTTACGTCGGAATGTTATATGGAAATAACAAAGAAAAAATAGACTCCTTTTTAGGCTCGGCAACTTTGATAACTTTAATAATATTAGGAATTATTTTAATAATTTATATCTATCGAAAAAATCAAATAAGCAATAAGTCTTTGCGTTAAGTTTGTTAGACTTTTGGATAGTGAACAAAATTCTTGTACTTAAAGGGTTTATCAGATACACTTCAACATGACGAACTAAACAGAAACTTTACGAGCATCAACAATTGACTGCACTATAAGTCTTTCCACAGCTTCAAGAATCTGGCAGTCAGTAACTTCTATTCTATAACAATTCCCACCAATAGTCACTTTAGTTTCATTTCCTTTTAATATTTCAACAACTCTATTTCCTGGTTGATTTTCACAGGTAACCCATTTATCTCTTCTAGCTCCTGCTTGCCAAAAGTCAAGATTTCCAGCGACGACTCTCATTTGATTATCACTCATAAAGCTTGAAATGGTTGCAACAGATAGAGGCCCATATTTACATTCTTGTAAACCTTCACTATTCACAGATAAATAAGCAACTTTCCCAGGAGAAAGAAGTTTTGAAGGAATTCCCTCAATGGAGATATTATTGTATCTAGGATCATTGCGCAAATATAGATTATACTGAATAATCTTTCCTGCCTGATTCTTTATATAATAGCTATGGTGAAATAATTGAATATCTCCAACTCTTTTTTTAGAAAAAGTTAAACCACCATATTCAAAATAGTTTAAACTCTTAAAGTAAGTAGTAGCCATAATAAAAACAACTACGAGCACAGCAAGAAAAATAAGTATTCCTAATAATTCTTTTTCTATCTTTCTTTCTTTAGGTATTGGTTTAGTTTTTGTTTGTTTAACCATATTACAATGTAATATTCATGTTTTTTAAATGTTGATGTGCTTGTAAATAATTATTGCACATCAATCAGCCTAAAATCTTATCGGAGATTTTTTGATCTATTTGATTCCCAAAACACCATATAAGAAAGCGTCAACAGTCTTTAAATTGCCTTTTATAAACAAACAATTATCTTTCTCAACAAATCCTTCAGTTTCATTCTCTCGAATAATAATCATTGGCTCTGTATCAGGTAGACATTCTCTTTCAGGTAAATCTCTCTCGCATGAGCCATAACATACTTCATTAACTTTTCCAGCATAAATTCCAAGAGTATTATAAATTTCTTGCAATCCTCCTACAAGTTCAGAATCAACATAAATTTGTTTGCCTGCAAAATCCGCCAACGTCTTAGTCAAACCTTCTAAAGAAGTATTTATTTCATCTGGATGATTAATAAAATAATATTTCTGGCTTCCAGAGGTATAAACCCAGTTCTGACCATTATAACTGAATCCTTCTTTCAAATTATCTTGAGTATTGTTATCTCCTCCAAAACTGCTCAAAGCAAATCCAAGAGTACTAAGCACAAGCAATGCAATAATAACAATTCCTCCAATGCGCTTTCTCCTTTGTTCTTTTTCAGCAATCTCTCCAATACTTAATATTCTCCTCATACAATTTCAAGCAAAAACCTATTTAAAAATCTTAGTCTTTCGACAAGAGAAGAAAAAAAGAAAAAAGAAAAAAGAAAAAAAATCAACCGACTTAAGCAGTCGTTCCTGTAACTCTAGGAGTAGCTGTTGTAGCTGTTGTTCCTGTCCATCCGCTTCCTACAGCAATTGCAGGATTTTCGGTCTTCAAGTATGTTGCTGCGTTTGCAGTATCACCTTGTTCCCAACCGGCGACAAGAGTAGCTACTTTAGTATTAGCCCAAGGGTTAGCAAATGTTTGAATTATCCATTCACCTACACCAGCTCCGTCTGTAGCTGCAGTCCATGAGGCACCGCAACCAGCACCAGCGCCAAGTAAAGAAGATGCAGCCGTGTTTACACAGCTTCCACCCACAACAATAAGGTTCTTTGTAGACATTCCAGAGCTTGCAAGCTCCTCGTCTAAGACCTTAACATTACCAAGAGCAGTTGAACCTGTTCCAGCAGCTAAGCTGTCAAGGTAAACCTTTGCAGTTGTCTGAGCTTCAGGATAACTTATAGTCATAGCATATTGGTCGGAATCAGTTTGATCTGTTTCAACCAATGTTCCCCACTGATCTAACTTCTGATATATTTTATCATTAGTTTCAGTTTGGAATCCAGTACTTCCATAAGCAGTTCCCTTCATATCTGCATCGCTGTTCCATAAGAATGATGCTTCGCTTACGCTAACACCAGTATCACTAACTCCAGCACCAGATGTTTCTATAATTAAAGCATTATAGACATCAGCCTCATCCTTTTCTTCGAA
>ERZ1292629.2230-Hain-H43-01um-R1-2230-length-16755-cov-5_pt1 | contig 16755 bp, 17 predicted proteins | sample MGYA00564399_ERZ1292629 | MGnify/ENA primary metagenome ERZ1292629 (study PRJEB36523, sample SAMEA6512636) | groundwater metagenome | collected 2019-01-08 | study: AquaDiva: Metagenomics assemblies of 32 groundwater samples
TGAAATTCAATTCTTTTTCTAAACTCGTGCAGTTAACTGCACGAATAATTATTCATAATTTACGAAAACAAGAATATTATTCTAGGATTTGATCAGGACTTTTGACGCAAAGCCGGTTTGTCATCCCAATCACCAGCGCATTTCACAATATATATCTTGTGGTGATAAATATCCCCGCATTGTTTCATTATCCCTTATACATTAAATATGTTATCAAGTGTAAGGAGGACAAAACAAAAATGGAAAGAATAAACGAAAAGCAAGTTATCGAATTAATAGCGAAAGATAGATTGAGTATTCCTTTGTCTAGTATGTATCAAAAGATAGGAAAAAGAAAAAAAGCAGATGCAGAAGGACTTGCACAAATTCTTGGTCTAAAAAACAGATTTGAAACTGAAAGAGTTTATGCCTATGCTGAAGACGAAGATAAAATGAAAGCTCGAAGATTAAAAGAAGCTGTAAGTGAATTTCAAACAAGATATCCAGAAGCTGGAGCAAATCTAAATAGTATAATAGAAGAGCAAAGAATGCAAGCTGAAAGACATCTATACTTTGGCGTTAGAAATGGAGCAAGACTAACAACTGACGATTATATAGGAGTTATGCGTTCGCTAGGTTTGTCTGAGCAGGTTGCAAGAAATCTTTATCCAGATTTAATAAATGTAAGTAGAAAACTTGCAAGTTCCAAAGAAGAGTCAAGAAGTATTCTAGTTGGAGGCTCAGAAGAAGATTAATCTTCTTCTATATTTTTTATTTTATTTATTATAATTTAAGGAACATCGAGTTCATTAACATAATATTTATAATCTTGAAAATTATAAGCTTTTATGTCAAAAAATAAAAAACCTACCACAAAAAAATCAACAATTTGCATAGGATTATGCAGAATACAAGGAAATAATATCCGAGAGTATGGACGATTCTATCACTCGAGCCCAAGATACCAACACAGATTTGATGAACTATTTAGACCTTCATGGAATCAGGTATTAAAAGACTTAAGAGCATTTACAGAATATGCTACCTCTTTATCGAAGAGAGCTCCTATTCCAACAAGAAGATATCCAGCTTAACCCAATCTTTTTATACCCTCTATGCTTTTCTCAGACATGACAAAGAAAAACACATTTTACATAACCACTGCGATAGACTATCCGAATGCAGAACCTCATATTGGCCATGCCTATCAAAAAATTATAGCAGATGTAATTGCAAGATATAAAAAACTTCAAGGAAATGAAGTATTCTTTCTAACTGGAACAGATGAACATGGAAAAAAGATTCAAGAAGCAGCAGAAAAATCAGGCAAGTCTCCAAAAGAATTTGTAGATGAGATATCTGAAAAATTTAAAAGTGCGTGGAAAGCTCTAAACATTCAGCCAGACCGATTCATTAGAACAACAGATAAAGACCACGAAGAACTAGTTCAAGAAGTTATAAAAAAATGTGACAAAGCAGGAGATATCTACAAAGGAACCTATGAAGGACTGTACTGCGTAGGTTGCGAAGCTTATTACACAGAAAAAGACCTAATTGACGGAAAATGCCCACTTCATAACAGACCAATTGAAAAACTACAGGAAGAATCCTATTTCTTTAAACTAAGCAAATATGAAAAATTCCTTCTTAATTTATATAAGAAAACTCCCGAATTCATTCTACCAGATGAAAGAAGAAATGAAATGACCAACAGAGTAAAAGAAGGACTAAAAGATCTGTCAATTTCAAGAACCTCATTTAATTGGGGAATCCCATTTCCATTGGACAAAAAGCACTTTACATATGTATGGTTCGATGCTTTGTGGAACTATGTTTCTGGAGCTGGAAAAAATCAAAAGTACTGGCCAGCAGATCTACATTTACTAGGAAAAGATAATGGATAGTTTCATAGCGTTTATTGGCCAGCATTTCTTAAATCGGCAGGATACAAATTACCAAAAACAGTATTTATACATGGGTTCCTAACTTTCAATGGGCAAAAGATATCAAAATCGCTAGGAAATGCAATTTCCCCTGTAACTCTAACAGAAAAATACGGCGCAGATAGCATAAGATATTTTGTAACAAGAAACTTTGTATTCGGAGAAGACGGAGATTTCTCAGAACAAGCATTAATAGACAGACATAATAACGAACTAGCAAATAAACTAGGTAATCTAGTTTCAAGAGTTTCTACGCTAGCTGAAAAATATGGAATAGAAAAAACAAGACTTTCTCTAGATAGTAAACCATTTCAGAAGAAAGTTTTCAAATATCTCGAAAACTACGAATTAGACAAAGCTCTAAATGAAATATTTTCATTCATAGACAAAGCAAATGAATATACACAAAACAAAAAACCTTGGGAAACTCATGATAAGAAAGTACTTTATGAATTAGTAAACGCAATAAAAGACATCGCAATTCTCTTAAGTCCGTTTATGCCTGAAACTTCCGAAAAAATTGCAAAAGTATTCAAATTTGAAATTTCCCTAAAATCTCTTGAATCTCCAATTAAAATTAGTAAAATTAATAAAGCTCCTGTGCTATTTAATAAAATAGAAACCATGGTAAAAACAATCAAAAAAGAGCCTATAATATCAGCAAAAGTTCAAATTCCAACAAAAGAGTTAGCTCCAGAGCCACCAACCGTTAATCACACATCCAAAATTTCATTTGAAGAATTTCAAAAATTAGAATTAAAAGTAGGAAAAATTCTTTCTGTAAAAGATCATCCTAACGCAGATAAACTATATATTCTAGAAGTAGATTTTGGAAACGAAAAAAGAACAATTGTTGCAGGACTTAGACTTCACTATGAAAAACAGCATCTCGTTGGAAAAAAGGCAATATTCGTCACAAATTTAACGCCTGCAACCTTAAGAGGCATAGAAAGCAATGGAATGATTCTAGCAGCGGTAAATGAGGATGAAGACGAAGTAGCATTCCTAGCTCCTGATAAGGACATCGAAGAAGGAAGTAAAATCAGATGAACTTCAAACCTTCAAAAATCAAGTTAATAATTACAATATCGATATTTGTTCTAATATATCTATATTTTATTTTATTCATAAATGGAACACAATGCAAACCCTGTGAATCAGTTAAGGTCTATGATTGCAAGGATTATTCAAATTATCTCCCACCCAACACTCTAGGTTGCCACTGTAGTTGTATCTCAAAAAATGACGTTTTTTCTACATATATCATACTAATACTTCCTTCAATTATTTATTATGTTATCTCATCTCTTTTTCAGAGAACAAAATAATTATAAATGATAACTTCAATTCATACATTATTTAACCTCATAATCTACTTAATAATACTCTACTCTCTCCAAATTTATCAGACTTAATTTTTCTTATGTCAAGTTCCTTGACATAAACAAATTACTCTAACAAATTACTCTAACAAAACTTTCCAAAAAATAAAGAATAATAAACAAAACTAAATATAATTAACACCCCTGCAATAACTAGAAATGATAAAAATGCAGTTCTCACATAATGAGATTTGAATCTTTTCATAAATGAAAGCAAATAAAGAATAAGAAATACTGTTAAAGACAAAATCCCTGTTAAAAGAGAAGTTATCACCACTTCCAAAACCACCTCACTCACGCACATCCAAACAAATCAAAAAAGAAGTTTAAATATCTTATCCCATTAACTTATCCCAGATAGACAAATTCTCTTTATAATTATTGTTGCCCATTACTCTTGCAGCCAACATCCTGTATGCTCTTGCTGCCTTGCTCTTAGGATGAGTATGAACCAATGCGTCTTTCATAACCAACGCCTCTTGAATGTTTCTATCTTCTGGAATAACTGCCAAAATAGGCAATTCAAGCATATCTCTGATATTAGCAATAGGCATCTCCGTTTTAGACCCTCTAACTCTGGTAACAATTACTCCTTTTACTTGTTTTCCAAGCTCCTCTATAACCTTAGAGGTCTTCAAAGCATCAGTAACAGCAGGAATTTCAGGATTAGTTACAATAATTAGTTCATCTCCAGACTCCAATGCAGCAATGGCCTCTTCTCCGAGACCAGCAGCAGAATCAAATATAACATAATCCGCCATCTTCCTCAACCTTCTACCAACATCCTTCAACTTTCCATGATTAAGCCTTCTCAATTCCTTAACAGAGAGAGAGCTTGGAATAATCTTAGTCCCAGAATCATGCTCATATATTGCATCACCTATCTTCGCCTTTCCCAAAAGAACATGATTTAAGCTAACAGGCACAATAGGCGCACCCAAATGTAACCCAACATTAGGCGTAGTCAAATTAGCATCAAGAATAATTACCTCTTTTCCGAACGCATTTAGAGCTGCGCCAAGATTAATAGCAGTAGTAGTCTTACCAACCCCCCCTTTCCCCGATGTTATTGTAATAATTTTTGCCATTTTTATTGATAGCAAACAAAACTATTTAAGAGAACTTATAAACCTTTCGAGAACCTGCGCATACTCCTTCAATTTATCAAGATTAATATTTATAATCTCTCCTTTATAAGTAACTTTCAAATTAACTCCTTTTCTAAATTCTGCCTCTCTAACTTTTTCTAAACTTTCAATGCTTCTAAACAGATCATAAAGCTCCAAAGCCTGAGCAATTTCAGGTTGTTTAGAATAAATCTGTTTTAATTGAAAATATTTTGCTCTTGGAGCATCCAAAACAGGCTTCCACTTCTTTTCTTTTTTTGCCTTAGATTCAAGCAAATCCATTCCCATCTCAATCATTATTTTCCATCTAAGAAGTAAATTAATAATAACGTCACAAGTCTTCGTGTATTTAAGACTCACATACAAAAGATGATCCGCACTAATTTTCTCCTTAATAATCTTATCCATCTAGTAAAATACCTTCCGACTGAAGTTCCAAAGCATCTTTCTATTTATATACCTTTCTAAATTTCTCGTCGATAAATTTATTCTATTTAAACCCATTTTGAAGCTTATTAAACGAACTTTACATCTATTAAAACCTTATATTTTTCCTAATTTTTTTGCCAAATCTTCAGTTTCAATTAGCAATTCCTCAATCTCATTTAATCCAGAATCCCAAAAAGACTCTTTCTCTATATCTATTCCCATTTTAGCAAAGATTCTCTTTGGAGATTCACTCATTCCACTAGATAAAAATTCTTTTACATTTTCAATGAATTTTTTATTTTCTTTAACCTTAGATTGCATGGTTTTAGAAATCAACAAACCTGAAGCATATGAATAAACATAAAAAGGAACTCTAAAATGATGCCAGAATATCCACCAATTTTCACAACCTTCTGATTTTTCAACAAAATCTCCCATATAAGCAAACATATTTTTAGTAAACAATTCACCTATTTCGGTTTTAGAAAGATATCCTTTCTTCCTAAATTCAGAATGCAAATCTTGCTCAAATTTATATGCAGCAATTTGTCTTATTACTGAACTAATATCATCATTCAACTTAGAAATAAGTAAAGAAAGCTTTTCCTCTTCGTTAGCCTCTTTCATAAGTATTTGAAAAACAAAATCCTCCATAAAAGTACTAGCAACCTCAGCAGTAGCAAGAACCATACCACAATCCAATGAAGTGCATTTCTTTTTCATAAGTTCAGAATTTATAGCGTGCCCAAATTCATGAGCAATTGTCTTAACATCATTCAACTCATCAGTATGATTTAACATAACATATGTTGATTGATACTTCAAACTATCAGTACAGAATGCACCTGCTCTTTTCCCCTTCTTGGGAAATACATCTACTTTTCCTTCTTTAATAAATCTATTAAATATTTCTAAAAACTCCTCATCAAGATCAAAAAATACCTTCCTAACTATTTCAATTGAATTTTCGTATGAATACTTTCTGTTATCTGATCCATATGGAACACTTCTTTCATGATATTCAAGCTTTTCAACTCCCAATAATCTTGCTTTTAATTTATAATACCTTTTGGAAATATCGAACCTTTTCTCAACTGCTTCAATCAAAACGTCCACAATTTCACTCTCTATATCATCAGAAACATGCCTAAGTCTATCAGGTCTATCTACATTTCTAAGATCATCATCAATCTTTTTATTTGTCAAAATAGCATTAATTTCAGCCTCGGCTACATCTTCATACTTTTTAAGAATATCATTCAACTCTTTTGCAGCAGAATCTCTAATTTTTTTATTAACATTAGTTAACAACCCTAATATCTCTGAGAAATTCCTATCAACTAGGTTTCCAGATTCATCAAAAACTTTTCTTTCCTCTTTTGAAAGAAGCCCTGAAAGCATTTTATCCCACTGTTCATAAGCAGGAATTTGTTTTAGAGTAAGAATATTTTCTTCATCAACACTTAACATATACTTAGATTCTACAAAACATCTTTCTATAAAATGTCTATATTTTTCTAAATTTGGAGACTTCAAAAATTTATCTTGTACATCTTTATTAATTTTTGCCAAATTCAATCTAAAAAATCTAATAGAATTAAATAAAGAATTACCAAATTCAATAGATTTGCCATACCTTGCTTTTATATCCGAATTATTTTGATCCTTTTGACTCATCAACCAAAAGTAAAATGAATCTAATGTGCCTGCTCCATCTCCTCCTCCTGGACCTATAATATCTAAGGCATCATATTCATCAAGCGCTTCTTTTAAAACTTCAGGATCACTTAAGTATCTGTCATTTTCTTTCCATTTAGAAACGAAAGAATCTACCTTCTTTTTAATTTTATTTCGACTCAATTCAATTTCAGGAGCATCTACTCCAGAAAACATACAAGATAAATCCCACTCTTTCTTCCCAACAGAAATCTTATCATTTACCATCTTCCTCTCCAACAAAAAGAGTTAATAAATATTATTAATCTATAACCTCTAACTTGTCCATTCTTTCAACAACACACTCTTTCCCTCAAACTCTTTCTTCTAAATCAAAAGCACGAGTGCCTGTCACAAACTATGCACATCATGCTTTGGATGCTCAAGGAACATCAAGTTCCTTGACATCATCACAAATATGAAACATCCCATACCTATTGTAATCTATATCATAACTCTCACTTCCTGCTTTAGCATAATAATAACTAAATCTATTGTCTCCATTTTGTTCTTCTCCAAGAGGAGTTGGTTGATAAGTTCTCAAAATCTCATTAACATTTTCTCCATCGAGTAATCTCAACATCACCTCATCCTTAACTTTTTCTCTATGCAACCTAGGAGTTTTAGTCGAAGGATCATCTACTTCATGCGCAACCTCAAAACTAAATTCCTCTCTCTTAGGAGTAGGATATAAAGCAAGAATTCCTCCATTCATTGTTTTTGCAACTCTATGAACTTTTCCTTCTTTCAACCATCTCATATAAATTGTATCTCCCTGCCACCAAAAAAAATGTCTTTCCATAAAATTTCAGCATATTTAGTATATTTAAGCTTTTGTTCACTCAACTTAACAATAGTCTTAGCAATACGAAGAAACTATTAAAATTTCGAGGTTACGCAAAAACATTCAACTAAGTCGAACGATAGTTTCAGCAATATCTTTCGTCTCATTCAATACTTTTCTAACTTCTTTTTCACTCTTACCAGTTTTATCCATTACCAATTTCACATCTTCTTCACTTATCCCAACTTCCTTATTTTCTTCTCTAGATTCACCAATAATCTGCCAACTTACCTGTCCTTTCATATCAATTTTTTGGACATTCGGATTTTCAATAACAATTCTAGAATCTGCTTTCTCAATTATCACTCGCTCCGCCACAATATCTTCGGTCTTAATCCCCATTTGTTTCATAAGACTCTTAACTTGAGCAGGATTTACTCCTCCACCTAAACCTGGTAATCCAAACATTAAGCCACCTTCCAGAAAATATTAAACGCAAGAACCATCACTACTATCAAAACTGCAAAAACAAGAACTTGTGTGGGCGTCAATTTAAACCTGCTTCCATATTCAGAGTCATACCTAACAAGCCCTCCGAATGGTCCAGGAAGACTAGTATTTTGTTGTTGCGCCATAGTTTCTAAAGATAAAAAGCCTATAAAAACTTATTCCCTAACATCTTCTCTTAAATAAAAAGGTTGAGCTAAAAGACAAGTTCTAGCAAAGGGAGATAACTTCTCTTCTGGTAAATTATCTATAGGCAAAACATATCTATTCATACCTCTACAAGAAGGAATCTTCTGATAAACGCCTTTTATATCAACAGCAGTTACTATAACTTCAAAAGAATCAGAATTAAAATTAAATTTCTCTATATTTAATCTTGTTTTTCCATTTTTCATAAATTGCAAAGATACAACATATATTTAAATCTTTCTATGTGTTACTATTATATAGTTACATTATATTTCTAATTTTTTTTAGTAATTCTTCTTTTTTCGCTCTACTTTTATAGGTTTGACCAAAACGAACCAATACCCAATTAAGTCTACCCCAAAGTTCTTTGGGAAATAAGTTCTCCAAATCTCTCTCCACAACTTCCTGCTTATCACTTTTTGTCCAATCCATTTTCTTAGAAATCCAGTTTACATGAGTGTCGACTCCAATACGACTATCTCCTTTTTCAGCCAAGAATACATTTGCAGTCTTTCTACCTACTCCAGGCAACTCAACAAGCAAATCAAAGTCACGAGGCACGTTTCCACTATACTCTCTAACTAGTATAGTAGCTAGATTAACAATATTTCTTGCCTTCGTTTTATAGAAATTAACCCCCATTACCAATCCCTCAATATCTTCAAGTCTAGCATCAGCCAATTCTTTTATAGTTTTATAATTCCTAAATAATTCTTCGGCCACAGGAATCGTCTTTCTATCAGTAGTTCTCGCAGACATAAGAGTAGCAATAAGAGTTTTCCAATCTTCATCCCAACCATCAGCAGCTAATCTTAAGTTAGAAGCGAGTTTCTCAATTGCATGAAATTGCTTCAATGCTCTTTCTTGATTAATCATCTAAATACTAACAAGATAATCTTTAAAACCTTTTTTGAAAAAACAAAGGTTAAAGATTTGCTGGCAAATCTTTAAAATACCTTCTCCCCATCATTCTATATGACATTGCCGAAATTTAAAGACATAAAAAGCTGGAACACAGAAATTGAAAAACAAATTACAGAAGAGTGGAAAGATTCGGAACAATTCAAATTCGATGAAAAAAAAGCAAAAAAAATATACTCCATAGACACTCCTCCTCCATATGTAAACTCTCCAGCACACCTAGCACAATCAGTAACGTATTGCTACATGGACTTCTTTGCAAGATATAAAAGAATGAAAGGATTTTCAGTTATATTCCCCTTGGGATTAGATAGAAATGGCCTTCCAATTGAAATGGCAACCGAAAAGAAATTTAATACAACTCCTTTTAAGGAAGGTAGAGAAAAATTCATTGCACTCTGTGAAAAACTAATAAATGAAAGTTCAGAAGAAACTTCCGCTAGTTTTGCAAAATTAGGTATTTCTTTCACATCCTATAAGCAAGGAGATCATATAGGAGCAGTTTATTTGACTGATTCGCCAGAATACCGTTCATTGACACAATCCACATTCATTGAATTATTTAAAAAAGGTTTGATATATGAAGCCAGTAGAGTAACAAATTGGGATCCAAAATTAAGAACTACTCTTGCAGATGCAGAAATAGACTATAAAGATATCCCTTCGACTTTCAATGATATAAAATGGAAAGTTAAAGAAACTGGAGAAGAAATTATAATTGGAACAACAAGACCAGAACTTATTTGTTCATGTGGAATGGTTATATACAATCCAAAAGATGATCGATATAAGCATCTAGAAGGAAAGACCGCAATCTCTCCCTTGTTCAACGAAGAAATTCCAATAAATGCACATCCTCTAGCTCAAATTGACAAAGGAACTGGAATAGTAATGATGTGTTCAGCTGGAGATCTGTCAGACATTCAATTCTTTAGAGAAATGAAACTAAAAACAAAAATCTCTATTAATCAAGACGGCACAATGAACGAAAGGGCAAGATTTCTTCAGGGATTGAAAATAAAAGAAGCTAGACAAAAAATCATAGATTCTCTTAAAGAAAAAGGACTTCTAGTAAAACAAACTCAGATAACTCACAGAACCCCAATATCAGAACGTTCAGGAGCAGAAATAGAATTTATAGAAATGCCTGAATTCTACTTAAAACAGCTTGATTTTAAAGAAAACATAAAAAAATTAATAAAAAATATTAATTTTTATCCATCAGAATCAAAAAAAATATTAGATAATTGGATAGAATCAATTTCCATCGATTGGCCAATATCAAGAAGAAGATATTACGCCACCCCTATTCCTCTTTGGCATTGTGAAAGCCTTGTGGCTGTTCCAAAATCTGGAAAATATTATACTCCATGGAAAGAATCTCCTCCTTCTGATTCAGAAGTCTATAAAAATGGGGAAAAGGTAGGAACAATCAAAGAATCTAAATTCAAAAATTTAAAGTGGCAAGGAGAAGAAAGAGTATTTGACACATGGATGGATTCTTCAATTTCAGAACTTTCCATACTAAAATATCAAAGTAATCCTTTGCTATTCAAAAAAGCCTATCCTGCAACCCTAAGACCTCAAGGAAAAGAAATAGTAAGAACTTGGCTATATTATACAATTTTGAGAGGATATCTGGAAACAGGAAAAGCATGTTTCAAAGATGTTTGGATACATCAACATCTAGTAGATGCAAACGGAAAAAAAATGTCTAAATCTTTAGGCAATGTAATCTATCCCAAAGAAGTTCTACAAGAATTTGGAGCGGAAGCAATAAGATTATGGGCTTCGATAGAAGGAGATTTATCAAAACAAGATCTCTCATGTTCAAAAGATAGAATAAAAGCTGAACTAAAAACCCTAAATAAAATATTAAATGTCTCCAAATTTATAATGCAGTTTGATAAACCTAAAAAACCCAAACAAATATTGAAATTAGATCAATTAATGATTGATTATATTGAAAATCTTACTAAAGAAGCAGATAAAGAATATAATATCTATGATTTCTACCATCCAGCAATCAAACTAAGACATTTTCTTTGGGATATATTTGCATCCCACTATATTGAAATTATAAAGAACCGAGTATATAATGCAGAAAATAAATTCACAAAAGAAGATTCTGATTCTGCCAAGTATACTCTTTACTTCTTATTAGAAAGATTTCTTGCTCTTATTTATCCAATTATTCCTCAAGTCACAACTATAATCGCAACAGAATTGGGAACAAACCTTCTAGAATCAGAATTTCCAGAATCAAAAACAGGAAAGTCTAATATTGAGCTAATAGAAAAATTAATGGAATTCGATAGTTTAGTCTGGAAAGCAAAAAAAGACTCATCCATCTCACTTAGAGAACCAATTAAAGGAATTTCAATTCCAAAAGAATTAAATGATTTCAAATCAGATTTAACAGTTTGTCACAATTTACAATAAACTACAATGTTAACAGATTAAAATCGAAAACCCAAACTTTAAAACACCTTTATTCTCAGTAATAATATGGCATTTGAATTAAAATTAATATCTGATAAAGATAGAAGAAAATTAGAAGAGCTAGTAGCACTTTTAAGTAAAATTAGAGGCAGGCATACTGAACTAGTTACTGTAATGATTCCAGCAGGATTCTCAAAAGATGCAGTTGTAAGACAATTAGAATCCGAAGCAGGAACCGCAGAAAACATAAAATCAAAAGCGACAAGAACAGCAGTAGTTACTTCTCTAGAAAGAGTAGTTAGAGAATTAAGAAAAATTCAAGTCACTCCTCCAAACGGATTAGCCATATTTTGTGGAAACGTTTCAGAAAAAGAAGGCAATCAAGATATTCAAGTTTGGGTAGTAGAACCACCAAAGCCTCTTAACGTTAGATTGTATCGTTGCGATCAGGTATTTATCCTAGACCCTCTAAACGAAATGCTTTCAGTTGATGAAGTCTACGGTCTTTTAGTAATGGACAGAAGAGAAGCAACCATCGGTCTATTAGAAGGGAAAAAGATTGAAGTAATTAGAACATTAACTTCTGGAGTACCTGGAAAAATAAGAGCAGGAGGACAATCAGCAGCGAGATTTGAACGTATTACTGAAAGCCTAGCAAAAGAATTTTTCAAAAGAGTTGCAGAAGCAATGAAAGAAATATTTTATGACATGCCAAAACTCAAAGGAATATTACTTGGAGGACCAATTCCTACAAAAGAAGAGTTCCTTGAATATGGTGATCTAATAAGCAACTTAAAAAATAAAGTAATTGCAGTCAAAGATATAGGGTACACAGATGAGCATGGTCTTAAACTCCTTGTTGAAGCATCTGAAGAAGATATGGTTCAACAAGAAATGTTAAAAGAAAAAAAGATTATTCAAAAGTTCTTTGAAATGTTAGGAAAAAAAAGAGAAAAGACTGCATATGGATATGAAAAAACAAAATTTGCTTTGGAAAGAGGAGCAGTTGAACTTCTTTTAATCTCCAAAGAATTTTCAACAGATCAAACAAGAGAATTAGAATCTCTAGCAGAAGCATCTGGAACAGAAGTAGTTATAATTACAACGGAAAATCAAGAAGGTGAACAGTTCCTTAATCTCACAAAAGGAGCAGCAGCAATATTAAGATTTCAGTTAGAATAAGCTTATTAAATTACATTGCTTAACAGATTAAAAGACATTAATATCTTGTAGTCAAATTAAATGTTATATAAATTCAACACAACAATGATTAAATACAATTCTTCTTCTAAAAAGAAATGCAAAAAGAGTCTCCCCTTGCCTTTAGAATGCGTCCTCGCAACCTTGATGAATTTATAGGACAAGAACACCTAATGGAAAAAGGAAAGCCTCTAAGAGAAATGATAGACAAGCAAGGCATCTATTCTTCAATAATATTTTGGGGTCCTCCAGGATGCGGAAAAACAACTCTTGCAAAAATAATTGCAAAAGCAACAGGAGCAGAATTATTTGAACTTTCAGCAGTCTCAGCATCAAAATCAGATATATATAAAATAGTAAATGAAAACCTCTCTTTGTCTAATTTCTCAAATCCAAAAGAAAAAAGAAAGAAAATACTATTTCTAGACGAAATTCACAGATTCAACAAAGCCCAACAGGACTTTCTTCTTCCATACATTGAAAACGGAACAATAATTCTGATAGGTGCAACAACAGAAAATCCTTCATTTGAAGTCATCTCTGCTCTTTTATCCAGATCAAGAGTATTCACATTAAAAGAATTAAACTCATCTGACTTAGTAAAAATAATAAATTCAACTTTGATTAACAAAGAACGAGGATTAGGAAAAGAAAATATCCTAATTTCAGAGGAGAATAAGCAATTAATAGCAAATCTAGCAAATGGAGATGCGAGAAACGCGCTAAACATTCTTGAACTCTCATTTCTTGCTTCAAAATCGATAGGAAGTGCAACAGAAATAACAAGAGAAACAGTTCTAAATTCAGCAGAAAGAAAACTAAGATACGACAAATCAGGTGAGGAGCATTATAATATTATTTCAGCACTCCATAAATCAATGCGAGATTCAGACGTTCAGGCGGCAATATACTGGACAATGAGAATGATAGAATCAGGAGAAGATCCCAAATATATAATAAGAAGAATGATTAGATTTGCGTCAGAAGACATAGGAAACGCAGATCCAAAAGCACTTCAGCTTGCAATCTCAGCAAAAGACGCAGTTATGTTTTTAGGATATCCAGAATGCAACACAGCTATAGTTCAAACAGCTATCTATCTTGCTCAAGCCCCAAAATCAAATAAAGTCTATGAAGCGATAAATATAGTAAAACAACAAATCCATGATACAGGAAATCTTTCAGTTCCATTGGTAATAAGAAATGCAGAAACAAAATTGATGAAAGACCTTGGATACGGAAAAGACTACAAATATGCTCCCAATTCAAATTCCGAAGATATAAAGAACCAACAGCATCTTCCAGATGAAATCATCGGTTCAATATACTATACTCCTACTGAAAAGGGATTTGAAAAAGTCATAAAGAAGAGAATGAATTAAATATATTATATAGAAACTTCTTTTCGTAACAACAAACAATTTAAACATCGCTTTCTCACAAACAATATGGAAAACAAGAAAAAGAGACAAGAAGAGTTACTCCTAGAATCCAAGAACTTTTTATCAGCGCATAAAAAGGAATTTGCAGAGTCAGTAAGAAATGAACAAAATGTCCTACTTTTAGATTTTGACAGAATATCAGAATTTTCTCCAGATTTAGCAGAAGCAATAGAAAAAACTCCGGAATCAACAATAATCATATTGGAAACAGCACTTGCAGAATTAGGAATAAGAGAAAACACAAGAATAAGATTTTCTACTCTGCCCTCTAGTTGGAAAATAAAGATTAGAGAAATTAGAGCTAAACATCTTGATCAATTAATTTCGATAGAAGGAATAGTTCGTCAAACATCAGATGTTCGTCCTCAAGTTGTTAATGCAAAATTTGAATGCCCTACCTGTGGAGCAATTCTTTCTGTTCTTCAAATAGACAGAAAATTCCAAGAGCCATCAAGATGTACATGTGGATGGAAAGGACAGTTCAAACAAATTTCAAAAGAGATGGTAGACACACAACGTCTAGCAATAGAAGAAGCATCAGATTCTTTAGATGGAGGAGAACAACCAAGAAGAATTAATGTATTTTTAAAAGAAGATTTAGTAGATCCAAAAATGGAAAATAGAACAACTCCTGGAAGTAGAGTAAAAATATTTGGAGTCTTGAAGGAAGTTCCTATTCCTCTTCAAACTGGAGCAATTTCAACAAGATTTGACATAGCAATAGAAGCAAATAATATTATTCCTATGGAGGAAACCTTCGCAGACCTTAATATTAATGAAGAAGAAGTAAAAGAAATTCTTGAAATTGCAGCAGACCCTCATTTATTTAAGAGGCTTACAGAATCAATTGCTCCGAGCATTTATGGCTTTGAAAAAATAAAAGAAGCAGTGCTTCTACAAATGTTCGGAGGAGTAAAAAAATTAAAATCTGATGGAGGAAGTACAAGAGGAGATATGCATATTCTTCTAGTAGGAGATCCAGGAGTAGCTAAGTCAGTTCTATTGAAATTTATGTCTCTAATTGCTCCAAAGGGACGTTATGTCTCTGGAAGAGCAGCATCAGCAGCAGGACTCACTGCAGCAGTTGTAAAAGATGAATTCCTAAAAGGATGGTCGCTTGAAGCAGGAGCAATGGTTCTTGCAAATAAAGGAACAGTTTGTATAGATGAAATAGAAAAAATGACAGAACAAGATAGAAGCGCAATGCATGAAGCAATGGAACAACAAACAGTTACAGTTTCGAAAGCGAATATTCACGCAACTCTGCGTGCAGAAACAACAGTCCTTGCAGCAGGAAACCCTAAATTAGGAAGATTTGATCCATATACTCCAATCCCGCAACAAATTGATATTTCTCCAGCATTGCTTTCAAGATTCGACGTACTATTCGTAATTCGTGATTTACCTAATAAAGCTCAAGATGAAGCAATCGCATCGCATGTTCTTCAAGAACATAAACAGGAAGTAATTAGAGATATTATTCAGCCAAAACTACTTAGAAAATACATCTCCTATGCAAAAAGAATTAAACCAAAACTAACAGACATAGCAATAGAAGAAATAAAAAATTTCTATGTAAAATTAAGAAACCAATCAACAGGTGTCTCTTCAGATTCAGGAGTAAAACCAATTCCAATCACTGCAAGACAGCTAGAGGGAATTATCCGTCTCTCTGAGGCCTGCGCAAAAGTCAGATTAAGTAATGAAGTTAGCAGAGAAGACTCTCAAAAGGCAATAGAAATTTTAAAAATGTCTCTTCAACAAGTCGGATACGATGAAGAGTCTAAATCATTTGATATAGATAAAATGACCACTGGAATAACCTCTTCAAAAAGAAACAAAATCTTGATAGTGAAAGATGCTCTAGCTCAATTAGAATCAAAATTAGGAAAGCTTATTCCATTGGAGGAAGTAGAAAAAATCCTAGAAGGAAAAATCGCCCCAGCAGAAATGGAAGAAGCCCTAGATCAATTAGCAAAATCAGGCGATCTTTTCAAGCCCAAGAAAGGTTTTATTCAAAGAGTTTAATTAAAGGTCTGAACATCAAAACATTTAAATATAACCTAATATATAATAAAATATAACTAAAAGTTATACAAAGAATATGGAAGAAAATATAATCTTGGCAAAACCGAGAAAAATAGGAGGATCCTGGGTTGTGACAATACCTTCAAATATTATAAAAGCAGAACAAATTGATGAAACTCAGTTCTTAGAAGTAAAAGTAAAAAAAAGAAGAATCGATGGATTTGGAGCATTAAAAGGAATAGGTTCATTCACAAGAGAAGATAGAATGAAAGATAGAGAATTATGAAATATTTAATAGACAGTTCAGCTTGGGTCGAATATCTAGAAGGTAGCCAGGTAGGCGAAAAAGTAAATCAGATTTTAAAAGAAGACAATGAAATAATAACATTACCTATAAATATAGCAGAAGTTATTAGTTATATATCTAGAAAAAAGGGAGATGTTAATCTAGCGTATGATTTAATAATAAAAAATAGCCAACAATTCAATGTTACCCTTAGAATAGCAAAAGAAGCGGGAATACTACACGCAAAAATGAAAACTGAAAATTCAAGTTTCAGTTTGGCAGATGGATTTATGATAATTTCAGCAAAAAGATTATCTGCAAACCTCATAACAAAAGACCACCATTTCAAACAATTTAAAGAAGCCATAATCATATAATAC
>ERZ1292629.2231-Hain-H43-01um-R1-2231-length-16753-cov-10_pt1 | contig 16753 bp, 26 predicted proteins | sample MGYA00564399_ERZ1292629 | MGnify/ENA primary metagenome ERZ1292629 (study PRJEB36523, sample SAMEA6512636) | groundwater metagenome | collected 2019-01-08 | study: AquaDiva: Metagenomics assemblies of 32 groundwater samples
ATATAAATTAGAAGAAATTAGAGTTTATAATCATTCCGGTATAGGGTCACTCTCTAAATATGGAGATTTTTAAGAGTTTTTATGGATATGAGAAATAAAATAGTCAGAGGACTAGTAGGTATTTTGACTGCAGGAGCCTTGCTTAACTTTGGATGTAATCAACAGACACCTGGAGTTGAAGTATCTGGAAGTAAATATAATGTTTCTGCGAACAAAATTGTTCAAACAAAAAGTTCATTTCTTGATGATGGAGTTATCAAAGTAGGAGTAATAAGTGATATTGAAGGAGCAGTTGATAGTGTTTCAAATGCAACAAAAATATTTCAAAATGAGAGAGTGGATGTAGTATTAGTTGCTGGAGATTTGTATAGCGATTTTGCTAGACAAGCTCGTTCTCAATCAAATGTTAAAAACGGAACTAAAGTGCTTGAGCCATTGGTAGGTATAGGTGTGCCAGTTTATATTATTCCTGGAAATCATGAGTCTAGAAAAGATTATACTCAAATAATAGAAAATTTCAAAGGAAATAAAAATGTTTTTGATTTGAATGATAGAATTGCAGATTTACAGGGAGTTAATATTGCTGGTCTTGGAGGATATCACGATTCAAGATTTACTTCGCCATATGGGTTTTTAATTTCAGATTCACAATATGAAAGACTAGAGGGCAGGTTAAAGAAAGGTAATGAACAAAGTGAACCTACCTTAATTTTAACTCATGGTCCTCCTAAGTCAGATACAAAAATAGACTATGTTCCTAATGTTGGAAATGTTGGAGATAGTCGTCTTGCTGAAATATTAAGTTCTAATCCTAATGCTATTAATCTGCATGGACATATTCATGAAGGAGGAGGCAATATAGCTAATTATGGTTCTAACTCATTTGCAATTAATGTATGTTGTGGTGGAGAAAATGCTATTTCAGGAAGTAGAGTTGGAATTGTAAGTATTAAAGATGGAAATGTTTCATATCAAGAGGTAAAATTAAAATGAAGAAAAATATTTCTGCAACTATGGACAGATTAAACATCGCTTCTGGAATAAGAAGTTTAATTAGACAATTATGGAAACATAATTATAGAACTTCAAATAGTTGTGATGGAAATAGAGAGAGGAAGTATGTTATGTTTACTGGTGGAGATGGCTGGTTTGGAGAAAGAAGTTTAGATTTTGGTCTAACAAGAGTTGAAAATTGTGGAAGTTGCTATGAAATTAATGAAGCTGAAGCAAAAAGATTTGGAGTTAATCCCGAGAGTACAAAAGACAGAGGTAAATCATGTACCTTGTGCGGAGCAGGAATAAATGGTAATGTAGTTTATAGATTAGAGATAAAATGAGAATAACTATGATAAGCTTACAGGAAATTGCTGGGCTGTTTTTGAGAGAACTTGAAAATTATGCTGTTGATAATACCTTAGCTGTGACTGAGTTGGCCCAATTGGGTATGCAAAGTGACATTGATAACGAGAGTGATATACGATTTGAGGTAATGCCTGAAACCGAAAGTCCTGTTTATGCTGTTAGATTTGTTAGACGAGGCGTTGTTCCTCTTGCAGTTAAATTAGAACCTGAATTGAAACGTTCTTCTTTGGAATTAGCAGTACATCAGACGATAATTGAAGGATATAGAGTATTTGGGATTGATAATTCTGAAAATATATATCAAAGGAAAGTATTTCCCTTGGAAGATTTAAGGGAATGTGAAAGAGAATTACAAACTATTAGAGATATTGTTTTTCCTTCGTATAATTAATTGTATCATAAGAATATTTAAATAGTTTTTAGAGTAAAATATCTAATGAGCTATAATCTTATCAGGGAGATATCCGAAAATAGTTTTTCTTTGAGAAGAGACTATGATGAAACATTTAGACATTTAGAAGAATTAGGGATAAGTAAACTTTTAATTGATGCTCCTGCGAAAGTATTTGGCGCTCTAAATAATTTTCAATATAGAAAAGAAGTACAGGAGTTTTATATTTTAGGAATGACTTGTAGTTTAATTTCTTTTGAGGCAATTTCTAAGGGGGATTTGAGAACTGGAGAAATTATGGCTTTGAGTGGACTTGTTTCTATTATGGGGGGAGTTTTACATCATTTAGCTATGAGTCGTAAATTTTCTCGAATGAAAACTATTGAAGAGAGGAATTAATTTAGAAATAGGGAAGAATAAGTAAAATGAGAATATCAATACCAACGTTAAGAGAAATTACTGGATTGTTATCAGAAACATTAGACAAACAAGCCATAAGTACATTTGATGATTTTAAAAGAATAGCTGAGAGAAAGATGAAATTTAGGTTTAAGATAAATGGAAGACTAGATACAATTAAGTTTAGACGGGACCCAACACACTGGGACTATTACTGGATAAATTATAATATGCGTGAATATGATGCAGAGAATAGAAAAGAACAAGATATACCCGTAATGAACATTAATATGTCTGAATATGCGTTTTATATAGAATTAATTACTTATAGAACTCCTATTCAAGATTTTCAGCTATTGCGTATGGATACAGACGGTAATTTTGTTTTAAGACAAACATTTCCTGGGGAGGATTTAAGTGCGTGTAAAAAAAGTTTGGATAAACTTAGTCATAGAGTTGGTTATGAGTGGAATTAATTGTCAAGAACTAAATGTTCTTGAGCACCTCGAAACTCTTAGAGTTTCTCAGTTTTAATTAAAAACTTATCTACGTCTTTTCTTGCTTTTTCTCTTTTTGATTGATGTTCTTTGAGGAAAGCTTGGACTTTTTCTATGAGTATTGCTTTTAGTTCTCCAGATAGGAGTTTGCCTGATTTGTAATCTTTTTCTATTTTTTCTAGTTTTTTATCGTCCTCTTCGAAGAAGAATTTGAGATATTGGAATGAGACATCAACATCAGGATTGCCTCCTAACTTTCTGTGTTCTTCGAGAGTTTTTTGTCCCCCTGAGAATGCATATTTATTGATTTTCTTTTTTACTTCTTCGGGGGTGTCTGTGAGATAAATAACATCATTTGTTGTATCTGAAGATGACATTTTTGAGTTTCCAGAAAGCCCAGGAATAAATTTTGCATGCAGTGCTGCTGGCTTTTCAAAATTAAATGATTCTGCGATATCTCTAGTTAAACGAATAAAAGGATCTTGATCTATTCCTACTGGGACTACAGTTAGATGTTTACCTTCTTTGAATTGGGGAAATAGTATATGTGCTGCTTGCATTGCAGGATAAAAACTCCATCCGATATTTTTCTCAGGAGTTAAACCAAAAACTCCCTTTGCTTCGGAGTAAGTTATTTTTTTAGCACATTGAGCAGCATATTTGTAAATGTCTGTGTAAATAAAATCTTGAAATATTAATGTCTTTCCAGGTTTGAAGCCTAGTGCAATTAAATCGAGTATGTTATCTAAGGCGAATTCTTTTGCTTTTTCAATGGTTAATCCTGGTTTTACATAGAATTTTTCATCATCAGATATAGGAATAAATACTTGGCAATCAAATTCTTCTTGAAGGGATTTTGCTACAAAGAAGGGAACTAGATGCCCGAGGTGCATTTTTTCACTTGGGCCCCTGCCCGTAAGAACGGATATTTTTTTCTTATTTTCAATTGCAGAAAGCCATTTATCAAAATCCCTATGGGAAAAATAAACTCCTCTTCTTAATAATGGATGCATTTTAGAGAACTTCTTCTTTATCTCATTTGAAATTATAGATGTGCCAAATTCTTTCACTAATTTATCATAATCTATCTCTCCCTTAACTTCCCAGGGATTGACTGTTGCCTCGTTTTTCATATGGTGATGATGTATAAGAGATTTATAAAGATTGGGTTATCTTTAGTTTTTTCTTTGTCGAAGAGTGCAACAAGATTTATATATAGAAAATGCTGGTTAAATTAATGAAAAAGAGTTTGGGATTCGTATTAATCTTGATGATTATTGCGTTTATTGTACCTATGGTAAGTTCAAGCATAGTTTTCAAGCAACCTAACCCCGTTTATAATATCGGAGATGAACTTAATACTAAGGTAGATGTTAGTAGTTTGCAGGAAAATAATGAATTTTTGGTTGCAGATTTAATATGCGGGGCTAAGACTAATGAATTGCTTAGAGTCCCTATTAAATTGAAAGCAGGAGAGCAAAAAAGTCAAGAAATTATAATTGATTTGGATAGAAAGGTATTAGATGGATTAAGTGGGGTGTGCTTTTTGAGGGCAAATTATGGAGTGGAGAGTGTTGAGAGTAGAAAATTTGAAATAAGTTCGGAAGTAAATCTTAATGTTGAAAGTTACTCTTCAAAGGTTAACCCTGGGGAAAGTTTAGCTGTTAGTGGAAAAGCAATTAAGAAGAATGGAGAGTTGCTTAGCGGAGTGATATCTTTGAACGTCGAAGGATTGAATATTTATCAGACTGTATCTGCAGTTAGTGGAATATTTTCTGTTAATTTTTCTATTCCAAAAAATGCTAAATCTGTAGAATATAATGTTGAGGTTATGGCTTATGATAAAGATGGAAACGGAGAAATAATGAATTCTGGAAATTCTAATTTTTCATTTAAGGTTAATCCGGTATTAACTAAGATGGATATTGCATTATCTGAATTGAATGTTGTTCCTGGAAATAGTATAACTTATACTGCATTTGCATTGGATCAGGCGGGAGATTCGATGACTTCGGATGCTACATTAACTATTGTAAGCCCTATTGGAAGTCAAGAGGAAAGGTTAATTCAAACTTCTCAGACATACCAAATAATAACTAAAGCTAATTCTACGTCTGGAACTTGGAAACTTATTATTTCTTCAAACAATGTCTCTAGTGAAAAATCGTATCAAGTTGAAGAATATGAAGTTGCAGAATTTAAAGTTTTAGGAAATATCCTGACTGTAAATAACATAGGTAATGTAGTTTATGACAAAGCAATTGAAGTTACAATTGGACAAGAAAAGATTGTGGTAAATGGAACTTATGTTCCTATTGGAGGAGCTAAGAATTATGAATTGGAAGCACCAGACGGAGATTATGACATCTTTGCTAATGATGGAAGTGTTTCTGGAAATTTAGGAAGATCTTTTCTTACTGGAGAAGTTATTGCAATTAATGATCCGAATAATAAAAGATTTGTAAATTTAACAAGTGGGATTTGGATATTGATTATATTAGTTTTAGGAGGAGTAGCATTTGTTTATTATAAGAAAGTTGCAAAAAAGAGCTATTATGGAGCAACTCCTAGTAGAAGAGTTAGTATTTTAGCTGCAACTCCTAGAGCAGATGAGGTGCAAAATGGAGAAAAAGAGAATGCAAGTCTTGTTGCTTTGAAATTGAAGAATTATGATGTATTGAAAGGAAATGATGGAGTAAAGGGAGTAGTTAATGGAATTGTTTCGGATGCGAGAAGAAGTGGGGCTTATGTTGAGCAGGGAATTGGAGGGGCGTTATTGTTTATATTTACTAAGTCAGTTACTAAGCAGGCAGATAATACTTTATCTGCCGTTGAGTTTGGTAAGAGTATGGTTGAGAAGATAGTGGATTATAATAGTAAAGTAACAAATAGAATAGAATTCGGAGCAGGAGTTAATAATGGAGAAATTATTGCGGAGTATAGAGGAGGAATATTGAAATATCATGCAATGGGCAATTCGGTATTTGGAGCAGGAAAGATTGCAGATTCTGCTTCTGATGCGTTGATAATAAGCGATAGTGTTCATGCAATCACTAGAGCTAGAGTTAAAGTTGAGAAAGCAATGAATGGATGGAAAGTTGCGAATATAAAAGATAATTCAAAGTATAGTGATTTTATTGGAAAGTTTATGACTAGACAAAAGAGTGGAAGGGATTTAGTATGAAAGTTGTTAATAAAAAAGTAAGAGGAGTTTGGTTGTCTATTTGGTTGTGGGTAATGTTAGTTGTGAATTCTTTGACGGTTTTATTTGGGTTGTTGCTGTTGGTTGTTTCGCTTTTTAGCGGAAGTTATTCATGGATTGTTTTTGTCGGGACGAGTATATTTTCTGCAATTAATGTTATTTCAGTTTTAGGATTGTTTAAGTGGAAAAAGTGGGCGTTTTATTTAATTGTGATTACTACTATACTAGTTGCAGGGTTTAATTTTTATTTGGAAATGCCGATAAAGACAATAGTTGCAGGATTGTTAGGTGGAGTTATTACTACTTTGTTCGTTGTGAAGAATTGGAAGTTGTTTAATTAGGAAGAATTAAATATTAAAGAGATTGATGAGTTACATGTTAAGAAAAAATTTATTTGGATTAATTGCAGTTGTTGGATTAATGAGTGCAGTTTATTTAAGCCGTGACAATAAGACAGATATTCAGTCGAGATATCCAAAAGTTAATAGTAAAGTAGTTAGAATTGATGATTATATTGCTGATAAACAAAGTTATGATTTATTAAGAAATTATCTTGAACGTCTTGCAAAAAATGCAATGAACTGTCATTTGAGAAATAGGAAAATTTATTTTCTTGCCGAAGATGTAATTAGAGAGATAAACTTAACTTCAACAAGAAATGCAAGAGCGATTATAAAAAAATCAGATGCAAATGGAGATAAAGTTGTGACAAGAGAAGAATTTGCAGATAGTAATTATGGATTTTTAGTTGAGAATTTGGAAAAAGTTGTTAAAGAGAATAGTTCCGTAAGTTTGACAAACAGATAATCCTAATAAAATTATTCTTTTTTAGGCTTTGAAGAATGATTACTTAAGACTCCAGCATAACCTACTGCAGTTAAATAGAAGAAAGCTCCTGAAATCAAATTCTTTCTAGCTTTGTGAAGATGGGCTAGATTATCTGCTTCCCTGATAAATTTTTGAGTAGCACCTTCTAAGTTTGAAGGAAGATCATCAATTTGCCTTTTTTCGGTTATTCCCTCGTATGTTTTAGCTGTACCTGCGCCTAGACTTAATAATGTGGCTACTCCTAGGATTATGGGTTTGTAATTCATAGGGAAGTTGGATAAAATAAACTATTTAAGAATATAGATATGAAAATATATACTTAAGTAATCACAAAAGAATTATTCTTCTTTTCTACGAGCTATAGAATATACTACTACTCCTGCTGCGCCCGCCAGGAAAAAATCAAGAGCTCCTAAAAAATAACGTCCACTACCTTCCCGAGCTGAAAGATTTGTTGCTTCGTTTATAACTTCTGGAGTAATTCTTTCTGCTTTTGCATAAACTGCATCTCTTACTGAATTTCTCTTTGATATTCCTTCGGCTAGGTTTTCAACGCCCATGTAAAATAATGTAATGGCTAATCCGCTCGTTATTGAAAGACGTAAATCTCTTGACATTATTTATTGATTAATTGTTTGTTTTTAAGCATTTATATGATTAAATAGTGTGTGTGTTATATGATTAAAGAGCGATAGTTAATGATTCAACAGGAAATGGTAACCTCGGAACTATACAAGGAACATCTTGGACTACAAATAGCATTTCAAGTCATGCTTTATATTTTAATGATTTAGACGATAGAATAAGCGTAATAAAAACTCCAAGTGTTGATTTAACTGATGAAGTTAGGCTAGAAGCATGGATTAATAGAAGTAGTTTACAAGACGGAACTATTATAAGTCGTAATGGTCCATTTTGCCTTTTAGTGAAGCTCCCCACCCCAAGAGGTTTGCCTGAGGGCAAATCCTCACTGCGGTTCGGAGTGGGGCATCTTCATGCAAATACGCTGAACCCCGCTTCCAAAACATGCTGTTATCTCCTCAATATATAAACTAATTATTTTTAGAAAATTTGTTCAACTTAATCCTGCTGAAGCTTTCACCCTATGCCTAGAGCATAGGGTATAACGATTAATTAAAAATAATAAAGCATATGCAGGAGTAACTTGCGGAAGTGGAAAAGGATGGGCAACTGCGGAAGGTTCAACTATCTTACAAACAAATCAGTGGTATCATTTAGTCATGTCTTATGATAATTCAAAATTGCGAGTGTTTGTTAATGATATTGAATAAAATTCCACACCGAAAACTGGGATTATGGTTGTTCGTTCTCAGCAACCTTGGATTGGGTGGGGCGAACCTGGTCAAAACCAATATTTTAGTGGAGTTATGGATGAAGAATATATAATCGTGCTGTTGTTCCAAGACTAGAAACCGTAGGTATATCCTCATTAAATGACTCTATTTCTTTAAGAGTTAGAACAACTGGAAATGAGAATTATCAAGTACAATCTTCAAAAAGTTTAAATGAAACAACCTTTTGGCAAACAATTACTAATTTTATGAGCACTCCAAACCGAGATATTAGTGAGGTTATTTTGCCAAAACAAGAGGAAAAGTCTTTATTTTACAGGATTAAGCAAGTGGAGTAAACCCTGAAAAACTGACAAATAAATAATATAGAGGATTTGGAAAAACCCTCAAATCCTCTAAGAAGTCCTTTGAAAACCCCATAAAATGTTTTGAAATAGGGGGTTATTCAAAGTCCTCTATAACTTTGATTACAAAATATAATTGAGAGATAAAAGACCCAATACATAGATTTAATAATATTTAGTAATATGTATTGCTATGGAAGGAAAAGAAGATTTTTTTAAGGTATATAATAATGTTTCTTTAGAAGAAAGGAAGCTTACAATTGTTGTTTTAGATGGACAGCCAATAAGCTGGATTTTAGCCTATCAAGAAATTAAAAATGAAACAAAAAATGGACAAAAGATATTTAAAATACTAAAGGAGCTTAAAATAATATGAGCAAAGAAAGAGATGAAGAGATAAAAGAAATAGAAAAACAAATAATTATCGAAAGATTAAGGCAAGCCCCTGCAAATATGAAAATCTCTTTTGGTATGTCTGATGGTAAATTTTTAGATAGAGATGAGTTAATACATCAAGTAGTAGAAGACACGATTATAGGTCAGAAAATTGTGAAAGTTCAAATGGCTTATTTGAAGGCTCTTAAAAATAATTTGGTAGTTGAGGGATAAACAAATGCCCCGCGTTCTTTTTTCTCGCCCAATGCATGATGTAACCTTAGGTTATCTTCATTATTATAGCAAAGAATTGGTTAAATTATCTAAAGACTTAAACCATAGTACTGTAAATAAAGAGTACACTGAAGCGAATAGGAAAGTTATCGAAAAAGTGATTTCCAAATTTAAACCTGATTTAATAATGCTAAATGGACATGGTTCTCCTGAAGTTGTTTGTGGACATAATAACGAAATAATTGTATCTTCAAGAGATAATCCTAAACTACTAAAAGATGCTATAACTTATTCTTTCTCTTGCTCTTCGGCTTTAGTCTTGGGAGAAAAAGCTGTAGAAAATGGAGCAATTTGTTTTATAGGATATGAATTTGATTTTGCACTTGGCAAAGACCCAGACAGCGAATCCACGCCTTCTAAAGATAAAATTGCTAAATTATTTATGGAGCCATCTAATTTACTCTTTAAGAATATTTTAGAAGGGTGCCCGATAAAATACGCAGTAGAAAAGGCAAAGGAAATGATGAACAAAAATGTATGGTATTTGAATACTACTAATGCTTTTCCAGAAGCAATACATTATGCTCCGTATTTATATGGAAACTATTTAGGTTTAGTTGCCAAGGGAAATGATAATGCTTCTGTAAAATAGATTTATAAATTGTTCAATAAGCGTTCCGTTTTAAAATTATATCTTAATCAATTCATCTCCATCTAGATAATAACCTTCGTGACCCGTCTTTCCGTCTAGAAGGTTTTGAAGGAAGATTATTGCATCAGCATCTAATCCTATATCTATTGCGGTCTTTATTGCGTGGGCTTTAAGGCAATTTGGGCAAGAGGAGTGAAGTTCTTCTTGTGATTGTGAGACATTATTTCTCTTTGTGAATTCATCTAGTTCGGAAATAAGAGTATCTGGAATAAGAATTCTATTTAGTAAAGCTTGAGCTTTATTTCTTAACATAAAAAGTGCAAAGGGACTTATATCACTTTCTATGTTTTTTGTGTATTGTTCATGTGCTGAAAATTTTTGTTTTTGTATCATTGTGTAATTTGCAAGAGCTGAAACGACTTGCGAAGAATTAATTATAAATGAAAAATGTAAAAGACTTACAAGTATAAGGCTTGACAAAAAGATGTCTGCCGAATCCGTGCTCTTTATTTTCCATATTATATTATATCACTTGGAGTTTATATACTTTATGTAAGTTGAGTAATTATTAGTGTATAGAGAGGTTTGAATAACCCTCAAATAGCATACAAATAATTAAAAAGATACTAATGATGTTTTATTCATGCCGTTAGAAATAGTCTTGGAAAAAAGAAAGTTAGAACCTCGTGATGCATATAGATGTATTTCGGATTTTGTATTTTATAATCCTTTGCGCGATGATATTTATAATAGAACTAGGGTTTTCACGCCAGACTTAAAAATAGATGGACTTTATTTAATTATTTTATCTAATGGGGCAGGATTCTCAATTTCACAAGTGCAGGGTGTTATTGGAGTAGTAGATAACTTTGCAGATGTAGAACGAAGAACTTATGAACTTGCAAGAAAACTTGCAGAGGAAAGGGCTAAAAATGAAACTTATGGGTGGTATAATGACAAACGAGGAGTTCAATTTACTGATAATACTTCCAAACCAGAGAGAGAAAGATTAGAATTAGCTGTCGCTTAGTTATTTAATTAAATTGATTAAATTACAGGTTATACTTTATGCTCAAAGTTGTCTACTAGAAAGCCTTAAAAATAGATTTGTATTGGGGAATATATGAACACGAAATATAAAGTTTTGATTGGAGTTGTTGTTTTAGTTGCGGTAGCTTGGGCATTATTATCTTTATCAAAGGTTATGACTATTGGAACTGGATACGGAATTAGCGAAGAGGATAATGTTGTTTTAGCTCAGTGTTTAACTGATAAAGGGGTAGTTATGTATGGACTTCCAACTTGTTCTCATTGTAAGGATCAGAAGGCATTATTTGGAGGAGGATTTGAATTGATTAATTATGTCGATTGTAGTAAGAATCCTGATTTGTGTGCTGGATTAAGTGGAGTTCCTGCTTGGAAGATTGGTGAAAAATGGTATTATGGTGTTCAGTCTTTGGAAACATTGAAATTATTTAGTGGATGTTAGTTTTATGAAAAAAATTATTTATTTAGATAATGCTTCTACGACTCAAGTTAGAAAAGAAGTTGTTGAAGTAATGAATAAAGTTATGTTAGAAGATTATGGAAATCCTAGTTCTTCTCATCGCTTGGGAGAAGAGGCTATGAAAAAGATTAATGAAGTTAGGGGGAAAATTGCTAACGAAATTGGAGCAAAGGCGAATGAAATTATTTTTACTTCTGGAGCGACTGAAGCAAATAATTTAGTTTTGAATGGTGTTTGTGGAATGGAAAATTCTAGAAAAAATATTTTTATAAGTGCGATTGAACATTCTTCGGTTTATGAGTGTGCTATGAATTTGAAGAGTAGAGGATATAATATTGTAGAAATTCCTGTAAATGTCGACGGAATTATAGATATTGATTTTATGGAGAAGAATATTGATGAAAATACTTTATTGGTTAGTGTTATACATGGAAATAATGAAATTGGAGTTTTACAGGATTTGAATAGTATTGGAAAAATATGTAAAAAGAATGGGACCTTGTTTCATTCTGATTGTGTTCAGAGTTTTGGAAAAGAGAAAATTAGAGTAAGGTATTGGAATTTAGATTTTATTTCTGCATCTGGGCATAAAATTGGAGCAAGTAAGGGAATTGGATTTTTGTATGTTAAAGAAGGTTTGAAATTGAAACCTCTTTTTGTTGGAGGGGGGCAGGAAGCTGGAAGAAGAGCTGGAACTGAAAATTCTCCGGGAATTGTTGGATTTGGAAAGGCACTTGAAATTGTGAAGAAGGAAAAGTGGGAGGATGTTAGGAAGATTAGAGATTATTTTGTTAAAGAATTGATTAAATTGGGCGGAAGGATTAATGGAAGTTTAGATAATAGATTGGCTAATAATATTAATGTTAGTTTTAAGGGATTAAATGGAGAAAATGCGATTTTAAGATTGAGTGAAAAAGGAATAATGTGTTCGACTGGAAGTGCGTGTAATGAGAAGAAAGAGAAAGAGAATAGAATTCTACGGGCTATTGGGATTGAAAAGAGTTTAATGAATGGAACTTTAAGATTTAGTTTAGGATTTGAGACTTCTAAGAAAGATATTGATTATGTTTTAAAGGAACTGAAAAAGATAGTGGAATAATTGAGTATGTATATTTAAAAAGTAATTCTCGATGAGAGAAAGATGAAGAATTATTTATTGAATATTATTTTAGCAGGAGGAATTTTATTTTCTGGGGGATGCATTAGTGAGAGAGTAGGGGGAAATGTGAATAATAAATGTACTGAGAATTTAGTGAGAATTAATCAGGTAGTGAAAAATTTAGAAGGGGATACTAATGGAGTTCGGGGAATTGAAAGAAAAGTCATAGTTGAAGAATATGAAGAGGTGTCTACAGATCGTTATTTAAAAAATATGTTGAATAATGATGGCGTTTATGTTTTTTGTGCTGCTCTGGGCATGGGCGAGGAAATAGATAGTCCAGTAAGAGGAAAAAATAGATTAATGGATATTTCTGGTAACCTTAGAAATTATTCTATCCGGGCGAATGTTGACGCGAAAGGAAGACCTTCATTGGAGATAACTGAAAGATATACTGGAGGGATTCCTATCTGCACTTATTTTGATGGGGTGAATGTAAAAAAGGGAATAGTTGGAGAACTAGATGGTGAGTTGAAAGCTTATGGAAACTGGATGACGACTAGGGAATTATTAGGAAATGGGAGGGGGAGTGAAGGACATTATGTAATAATGCTTGAAGAGGATGTATCGGAAGCTAGAGATGTTATGTATAAGATAGTACTTAGGGAAGTAAAGGGATTGTTAAGAGCGGAACTTGCAAGAAGAGTAAGTAGCGGAGAAATAAAGATAAAGAGAGAATAATTTTAGAGTATGTCATTAGCACCTAAATTAATTTAAACTCTCTATGTTTAGATAATTTATGAAAACTAAACTTGTTAGAGTTGAACAGAAAGAGGCGAATACAAAAGAGATAGATAATATCGTTAATAAAGAGATTGAAAAACTTGAAGGACAGAAATATAAAATTAAGGGAATAAGATTAGCGGTAGGAAGAGATGCTGATGTGTCTTCTAAATTGAAGAATAGGTTTAGCACAACCATATTATTGATGTACGAATAAGGATAGTTTAAAGGAGATAAAGTAAAAATAATTACATTATAGTTATCTAATGTCTGAATTAGATATTGCTAATTTGCTGAAAATGATAAGGTAATGCTTGGAAGATATCGAATTGAATTGAATAAAGAGTAGTTGGAGTTATTGGACGAAGCGAATTAACTTATGTTTCATGCATAAGTTATATTAAGTCTAAAGAGTTAGGGTAATGATGAATGAAAAGAGGAAAATAGCCACAGAGATTGAATGTGAAAATGAGAAATTTTGGATAAATAGCAATCCTCTTAGTTTGAGCAAAATGAATGGAAAGGTAATTTTATTGGATTTCTGGACATATTCTTGTGTTAATTGTGTAAGGACTTTGCCTACATTGAGAAAGATATGGGAAAAATATAAGGGAAAAAGATTTATGATGATTGGGATTCATACTCCTGAATTTGAGTTTGAAAAAGAAATTGGAAATGTTAAATACGCTGTTAAAAAACATGAGATTGCCTATCCTGTTTTGAGTGATCCTTCTAGAAATAATTGGGAAAATTATGGGAATACTTATTGGCCTAGATGTGCTCTGATAAATGCAGAAGGAGAAGTTGTATTTGAGCATATTGGAGAATCTGGATATGATGAAGTGGAAAGAGCGATTGTTAGAGAATTGGCTAAATTGAAAGAAGTTAGTGAAGATTTTGAACCTCTTCCTGAACAAAAGAAAAATATTCCGTTTGCATTGTCTAAAGAAACATATGCTGGAAAATTAAGGAATGGAGGTATTGGTAGTGGAATTTCTTGTGTAAAAGAAGGTTGCAATGAATATGTTGATAGTGGAGGATATACTGGAGGGGTTATTTATTTACAAGGAATGTGGAAACAACATAAAGAATCTTTAGAATATCTTGGACAGGACTATAAAGGATGGATTGCATATAGATATTACGCATCTGAAGTTAATGTGGTTCTTTCTGGAGTGGGAATTGCTGAAGTGATGTATAATAATTTCCCAATTCCTGAGAAAGATGCTGGAGAAGATATTATATTTGTGGATGGAAAGAGTTTTGTTAAATTGGAAGGAGCAGATATGTATAATTTGATTAAGCATAGGGATTATGAATCTGGACTTTTGACGATTAAGCCATTTAATGAAATGAAGGTTTATGCTTATACTTTTGGGTGATTTTTGGGAAAAATAATACTCGATATAAATTGTCAAGAACTTTGAGCTAAGTCGAGGAGTACGTAAGTAGTTCTTGAACACTGTGAAAATCCATTTGCTATCTTTGAGCTAAATTATAGAGATTGTACAAATGGATTTTCTCAGTCTAAAGGTTTAAAAACCAAAAATATCTGTCTTTCGAATGAGAAAGACAGTTAGAAAGTCAAGAAGAAGAAGAATATTAAAGGCAAAGTTAAGCCAGAATTGGAAATAATATTATAATGTTTCTAGTTAGTTAAAATTATTATCTGATAAGTAGTTATTTATTTTAAAATTAGGGTATTTTAATCCTGCTGAAAATTTCATCCTATGCCGAGAGCATAGAGTATGACGATTAATTAGATAGATGAAATGCTTATTTCTAATGGAATTGACATTCCAAGCTGTTTTAGAATTCTTCTTAATCCTGCTTCTCTTGCTCTCTTCTTGAAACTGAGTATGCCCACACTCTTAATTTCTTGTGTTTCGCTATCTTTAGTTACAAAAATGCCTTCTTCAATGTCTTCGGTATATTCTGTTTTTGGTGGAAGCCCGAAGGATATTTCTAGGAAGTCTCCTAATTCATCATAATATACGTCGAAGGTTTCTTGGTTTTTCATTGTATTACTCTCACGAAATGTGATGAAATTATATATCCTTCTCCGTTTAAGTATTTTGCTATTACTCTTACAAATTTGTATGAAGAAGGCAAATTTTTGTAGTATTTGTAGTAATACTTAGTTTCTTCATCTTTTAATGAGCTCGTAATTTTATCGGGCTTTTCGAGAGTTTCTATTATTCTATCTTTTTGTGAAGCTACTTCAGGATGTTTTTTTACAATGTGATACCAGTTATAATCTGTCATTCTTAGTTTTCTACCAGTTTTATCAATTACTTCGAAAATTATGCTCATATGCTGCATAAGACTAACAGGATTATAAATTTTTCTTTTAAAAATTTAAATTGCTTCCAAATCTTTAATTGCTTTCTCATACCAGATCTTAGCAATTTGTTTTGCATTTTGAGAGGAAATCCGATTATACATCCAATCAATCTTTTCTCGGATTTTATCTTTACCTCTTTCTTTTACTCTTTTTAAAAAAGGATATACATTGTTTTCAAGAAAACTTAGGCTATCGGCATCTTTTAATAAATTTTGGTCTTCATTTCCTCCCTCTTCATGTCTTGAGATCAATTCTTTGACTCTTTTAATTAAAATTTGATTGGCTTTTTGATTATTTAAAAACTCTGCAATAATTTCCGCTCCTTTTTCTTCATGAGGTCTAAAAAATTCAGGATGAGTAAATCCTACTTCATTTATCTTTTCATATTGCTCTTTTGTTCGATATGCTCTTTCAATATCGTGCGCAATTGCAGAAATTAATAACGCCTCATCGCATTTAGGATTTAGTTCTTTTATCCAATAAACTGTTCTTTCAAAGTGCTTAATTTGTCTTTCCTGTCCGATTTTTATAAAGGACTCTTTTACAAATTTTTCAACTTTATTAAAAAATTCATTCATAATTTTAATGACTATTTAGTACTTATAAAACTTATCAAACAGCTTCTAAATCTTCTTCGTTGAATGGGGCATAGGCAATGACATTGCCTTTTTTGTCTAGTATTTCTACGTGATACTGTCCGTTTGGGAGAATTATATTTATTTTTCCTTTCATGCCTACTTCAATATTGACTTGGTCTGCTTCGTCGTTGTCTTCGAAGTTATATTCTATATATTCTGAATTTGGAAGTCTTTTTATTTTTACAAGTTGGTTTCTTTTGAAGATTGTGTTCATAGATTAATGTGGAGAATATGAGTTAAATAGTTTTGCTTTTCTATAAAGTGTTTGAATTAGAAAAGAATTTTATTGTTCAAATTGAGCAGTGTATATGCCACCTTCTGTTAATTTAAAAGTTATTTGATTAGGTTTAGGTGCTTGCTCTGGTCTTAGAAAATAAGAAAGAACTAACTCTTTATCGAACCATTCTAATGATATTTTGCCTGCACGTAAATCATCTGTATGTTTAGCCATTTCTCTTCCTCCACTATCTGAAACTCCCACATACACTCTATCGACTGGATAATGATCGGGAGTATTATTTGTGCCTGTAAGATGATTGAATTCGTCAGAGCCAACAGGATATATAAAAAACCCGAAATCTTGAGGTTTATGGTCTTGATGATTAATTATGATCGCTAAAGCACTGTCAGGGCTTCTATATTCAGGTTTAATTTGTCCGCCAACGAAGGTTTTCATAATATTTCATTTAATACGCGCTTTTTAAATCTTTGGTGAAAAATGGAAGATTAAATAACCTTAACTCCCCAGTTTTTTAGGGTATAATTCTGCAATTTTCTTATTTATC
>ERZ1292629.2232-Hain-H43-01um-R1-2232-length-16746-cov-4_pt1 | contig 16746 bp, 1 predicted proteins | sample MGYA00564399_ERZ1292629 | MGnify/ENA primary metagenome ERZ1292629 (study PRJEB36523, sample SAMEA6512636) | groundwater metagenome | collected 2019-01-08 | study: AquaDiva: Metagenomics assemblies of 32 groundwater samples
TTAATCCAGCACTGCTTCCACCTCCGCCTCCTCCTCCACTACTTGTAGTAGTTGTTACAGTAACTGAAAATTCCTTACAATCTGCAGAACAAGTAGAAATAGTTTCTCCATATCCTACTTCACACTGCCCATTTCCGCACATATCTTCTGACAAAAAGTAAGAGCTAAATCCTGATGAATTACCGCTGACACTCTTAGTACTTCTATCAAGACTACTTGAAATTACACTCCAAACATCGTTACATCTTCTCTGAGTAAAGCTCCAGTTAGTACATTTAATAACCTCAAGATCATTTATATTCTCATAGGCTAATCCTGTATAATTGAAGGTAGCAACAACCACATTATCACTTAAGTTAGTAGAATTAGAAGAAAGTCCCTGATATACTCTATGCAATGCCACAGTCTCTAACAAATCACCTTGTGAAACTCGATTCAAGTTGAAATAAATTCCAGATTGAGTAGCGTTACTAAAATTAACTTTTTCAACTAAAACCTTATCTCCTCCAGAAATAACTGCGATTAAATCATAGACTCTCTTGTTTACCAACAAATAAGACAAACCAGTACTATCTGTAACATTATTAGCCAATACAATACTAGTATTAGGTCTATTCAACGAAATGTTAACACCAACAACAGACGAAGAATCAAAGTCCAAAAGTCTTAGAATCCAAGAATATTTATCATAAACCTCAAACCAATCAACTGTCGAATTAGCATTTCCAGAAGTATCCACTGCAGAATAATTTATAATATACTCGCCAGCATCCATAGAAATTAGACTATTATTAACATAAAACCCATTACTAGAAATAAAGCTCAAACTAAAATTGCTAGAATTAGGATAGAATAAAAGTGCGCTAACATTTGCAACTGCTACATTATCAGTAACGTTTGCCTGTATATTTATATTTGCTCCTTTGTCTATATTATTTCTAATATGAGTAATTTTTGGAGGAGATATGTCTGCATAAATAACAGTTCCATTGGTAACAGACAAAGCACCATAAATATCATGATTAATAGTCAATGTAAAGTTATATCCAATTCCATCACCTATTGATGGAGCAGTACAAACCAAACCCCAAACATCACTTCCCAATATTCCGCTACTTACCATAGGACAAACAGTTCCATTTATACTCAAATTGAAACTAGAATTACTAGTTATAGAACTTCCACCATATGAAGCAGTTGTCAAAAACGATATATTGCTTCCAGCCAAAACTCCTGTCAATGGAGCAGAGGTTGTTGGAGAAATAACGATTAACCCCATTGCAGTAGCAGTCAACACTACACTAACATTTGCCTGAACAGGACTGGCACTAATATTAGAAAGCATTATGGTAGCGTTATATTCTCCCTCAGCTGAAGGAAGAACATATGTCAACATAACACTAGTACTCGAAGCCAAAGGCACATCAACAGATGAAACATTAGGAGTAACTAACGAGGAATTGGTTGAACTTATCAACAAAGTTAAATTAGTATTTCCTGTATTAGAAATCAGAATCTCTTGAAGATTTCCAGACTGCGAAACTGCTTTAGTAGCATTTATAGAAATTGGGCTCACATTCCATGTCAAACTCTGAGGAACATAAACACTCAGATTAATTGTTCTTGATATACTTTGTTCACTTATATTAACAACTCCCAAATAATTTCCTGCTTCCTTAGAAGAACTTGCAGTTAAACTTATATTTACATTTCTTGAACTATTTTTAGCTATTGCAAATAAGCTCTCATTGGAATTGAATATTAAAGAACAAGCAGTTCCAGATATACAATTTATGTTCATACTAGATAGAGGATCATTTCCAGTATTATTTATTCTTAGTACACTAGAATTAGAATTGCCTGAATTAACATTTATACTAATATTGTCTGGAGAATATAAGAAAGACTTATTCGACAAAACATTTATGCTCAAACTGAGAGTAGAAGATGCACTGCTTAAATCTGGATTAGTCCAACTCAAATTTGTTGTAACAGGGTATAATCCAGAAGAGGTTAATCTTGAAATATTAATCTGAACAATTTGATTTACTCTTACTCCAGATGAAACATTAACCAAACTGTAATTACTTATTAAAATACTTTCATTAGCACTAAATCTTAAAACAGGATTGTATGCAATTACAACTCCAGTGTTATTAATCGTATAATTGACATGCCCAATGCCTATATTATTCAAATCAACACTTCCAATCGTTAAACTTGAGGTATTTTGAGTCAAATTCAAATTAGTAGTTCCATACACTGTAAAGTTATATTTGCTAGAATTAGCATACTTTCCAGATTCGTCCAGCACTGAAGCAGTCACATTATATATTCCAGTAGTTGAAGCAGTAAAGTTAGCAGTATAATTCAACTCTAAGAAATATTGTCCATTCTTTTTATATTCTCCAAGAGTTGTATTCAATGGAATTGCACTCAACTGAACATTTCCTCCACTCCAAGTCAAATTTACTTTCATTTGATTAAGAGCCAAATTTACGTCATCCGTAGCTCTTATTTTAATAGTGACATTCTTATTCTGTTCAGCTTTATTCCCTGCAATTCCATCAAGATAAAACCAAACATTAGTTATAACTGGAGGTTGCTCAACGATTGTAAATGTTTCCTGTATCATCTTCGAAACAGGACTGGCACTCTCATTAAAGAACAAAATATTAACTCCTATATCATTTAATGCTCCGACATTTCCCTTATGCCATAAAGTAATACTATTATTTCCTCCTTTAGTAACATTTATCGCAGTAGGATTCGTTACAATTGTATCAACAAGATAGTTTTGTTGAAAAAGTTCAGTTCCAAATCCAGAATAATCAGTTGCTCTACCAGGAGTATAAGTTATATTAAAAGTAATATTCACATTTCCCGTATTAACGATAGTAAAATTACCAATCTCTCCAGGAGCATTTAATGAAAAGCTTCGGTTATAGGTTAAATTACCTATCGGCAACACATACCAAGAACCATTTACAGGCACAGATACAATCAAATAACTCTCTTTAATTCCACCATTTGTAGAACTCACATTTATTATTCCTGAATAATTCCCAGGAGAAGTTTGTATTGGAACACTGATATTAATGACAGATGTCTGAGAAGTACCTGCAGGAATTAAGCTGACAAAATTAGGAGAAATTGAAACCCATGTACTAGGCAAAGAATAACCAGAAGTTATATTTGAACTTACAAAAGTCAAGTTAACATTCGCTACATCAGTAGATCCTGCAGAATTAACAGGAAGATCAAAAATCTTAGAGTTGCCATGTTCAATACTGACATTTACGCTATAATTACTTAAACTAACTGTAGAATTTCCAGTAATAATTACATACATATTAGGTGCCTGAATATAAGATGCTCCTTCAGAAATTCCACCATCGTTATCAGTCCAAGTACCTCTCCAAACTATTCTATGAGGACTAGTATCTCCTACATTAGCTCCCCCGTCCATAACAATTTGCATTATAGCATTACAACTTCTTCCAGGCAATATATTACCACAAGGAGTAACTTCTGTAATACTTTTGACTCCTGCACTTCTTGCAGAGACAAAATCATATACATAAAAGCTGTTCATACTAGCTCTTCTAGTATTATTAATTGTTACATTCCAATTGAAATAATAATCACTACCAACCATAAAGTCACCTATTGTTCTATTATAAGAATACAAAATTCCAGTTGTGTTTTTTTCTTCTAAATAATCATTAAACGTAGCACTTGAATTCAAGTAATACCCTGACTCATTCCACGCAGAGATATTTATAGAATAATTTCCAAATCCAAGATTACTTGGAACAAATACACTTCCAACACATTGAGAAGCTCCTGAACACTTATTAGTATAAACAACTCCAGACGAATTAGAAATTGTAATGTTAATATTTCCATTAACAAGAGAATTCGTATCCGTTCTTGTGAAATTCACAGTAACTGAATAATTAGCATTATTCGCTGAATAATTTCTGTAAACGTTATAATAAGAATTAGTGCGCGCCCACACTGCAATATTAGTAGTATTGGTTCCGATTATTCCTTGAGGACTCTGTGTAACCGAAACCTCAAGAGGCAACACTCCTAAAGTATCAGTAGGAATAGTAATATTATAATTATACCCTCCACTAGAATTTGTGCTTGCATTGAAGAAAGAGATATTTACACTCGATAGAAGAGGTGTAGAATTCCAGCTACCTGAAGTTAAGAACACTCTATATTGCAAATAAGACTTAGTAAATCCATTAATAGAATTCACTAAATTATTAGTGTAACTAGAACTCCATGAACCCCATGTAGAGTTATCAGAACTCTCTCTCAATTGTAATGCAATAGTTCCCTCACTTAGATTCTGATCCCAATTAAGAACTGTATATGACATATTAGGTAAAAATATAACTCTGGAAGTAAAGTTTCCAGAAGGCAAATACTCATAATTTTTGTAAGTTATTCCATAACTAGTAACTGGATTTTCATCATTTCCATCATTAGTGTCTGATCTAATCATCACATAAAATGAACTTCTATTGGCTATTGGCAACAATGCAGTAATATTACTTCCCTGAACAACTGTTGAATTTGCAACATTCCATGTAGAATTGTCCAAGCTATAAAGAATACTAGTATTTCCACTACTTGCATCAGTAGATGCAGTAGAAACACTAACATTAGCACTATAAAACTTGGTAGGACTAGAATAATAATACGTTACATTTCCAACACTTGAAGTCATATAAATTCCTCTAAAGATATATCCTCCAGCAGCATAAAATCCTACATTAGAGTATGAATACGCTTCAGAAGTATATTTGTTAGTAGAATAATCATCCGAATAATTTATCCAGCTTCCAGCACTATTCAAAAGTAAACTTACATTATTACTAAATGATACATTAGCTCCAGTTCCTAAACTAAAATTATTATCGGAATATGTATTTGAACTTACAGTTACATTATTCAGTTTTATTACAAACAAATTATTAGCCAAATTCTCAAAAGTACTTCCATTCCACAACCTTATAATTCCAGACACTGGAACAACATCTGTGGTATTTACTATACTTCTTACTCCGATAGAGATAGTTGTATTCTTAACCGAAAAGTTTCCAGTTACATTTTCAATAACATTAAATCCATTCGTTAAATTAGCATAATATCTAATAGAATAAGTTCCTAAAACTCTTGGATGTATATAACTTCCAGTCCACAATCCTCCTCTAACACTTCCACTAAGACTAAAGTTTACTAAACTTGCATTAGGTAATGTTATTTGTGCCCAAACTGCACTCAAATTATATCCTAAACTAGTATTATCTATAAAATTAGAAGGAATTAGTAATGTCAAATTAACGTTTTCATTATAGTTCAATGTATTCTGTAAAGTATTAAATCCAAGAGAACTAGCATTTCTTATAGGGATTAAAATACTAAAATTACCGCTAGTATTTGAACTTACAAAACTAGGAGCAGAACACAAAACATTCCAAGAATAGTTGCCTGCATATCCAAAAGTTCTGTTATAATAATATAATAGAGCAGTATTATTATAACTCATATTTATAGGACTTACACTCTCATTTCCTCCATAAAATGTAGTGTTACACACTCCAGTAGAAGGAGTAAGAGTAACCCCATTTAAGTCAGTAAAATTAGCAAATACATAAGTCATATTCATTGGATTTACATAAGCTTGCTGAAGTCCAAACCACCCGCTCTTACCCTCATAATCTGATTCCAAATCATAGGCATCGAGTACAGTTGTAGCTGGAATAAGTGCATAATTAGTATTCGTAGAATTTATATTTCCGTAAGAATCAACAGTATAAGTCTTATATGAATACATAGCCGTTCTTCTAGTCAATCCTGAAAAGTTATTGTAATACTGATTTGCAGACGCATTATATAAAGCCAGAACTTCATTGGAAGACAAACTCCTATTAAAGACAATTACTTCATCAATTGAGCCATTAAAATAAGTCCCTCCATAAACACCAATTCGCACACTATCTCCTGAGATATTCAAAGGATATTGCTCAGGAGTTCCCAAAGCACCATTGACATATAATATCCCAGAAGAATTAACAATATGAGTCCAACCACCAGAAGTCGAATTTTTTATCCAAAAAGAAGTGCTATTCTTAGAGGAAGCAATTGATAAATTAACATAATCATCAACTCCATCAAAAACATAATCTCCTCCCCATTTACCAGTAGAATTAAACACTGGACAATTACTACCTGAACAAGTACCATTATTTCTTCCAGTTCTATCAACAAAAAATGTTCCATTTCCAAATTCCAGTCCATACCATGCAACAAGAGAATTATCGAAATCAGCCACAACATAATTGTCTCCAGAGTTATCCAAAGAAGTAACATTAACTACAATACTATTTGTACTCAAAGTGCTTCCATTTGATGGAGTCTGTCCAGTAAAATTAATCAAAGGCTTCAAACAATTTCCATCTGGACCATTTAAAACATAATTTGGATTGAAAACTCCATTATACACAGTTTCAGGACAATAAGTATAATTCAAAGTAATTGTTCCATTGCCAGTGTTTGCAATACTATAATTTATTCTACTTGCATTATAAGAACCAGTCAACTGCAAAACCGTATCAGTAAATGTTATCTTTTGTCCATTATATGCTGACCCAGTTCCAAAAGTTCCATTGAACCCTGCAACACTAAGATTTCCAGCAAGAAGAACAGATTGCGTTGCATTAATGAATATAGTACCTCCAGAAGCAGGACAATTTCCATTATCGTCGCCTCCAGAATTATAAATATTACCATCGAAATGAATAACTGATGCATGTAAAGCAATTCTTCCTCCTGCTCCTGAACACCCTGCACTATAAGAATTAATTCCATTAGCAAATAAATTTCCTGTTCCCAAAATTTGCTGAGAAATCAATAATATGCTTCCTCCTGCTCCTGACCGTCCGTCACCAAATCCAGCCATAGTTATATTTCCTAGGATATTTATTATTTGATTAGATGAAATTTTTATAGCACCTCCTCCATTAGAGGTAGGACCAACACTGTACCCAGCACTTCCCAATGAAGTAGGATATGCTTCGTCACCATATGGAGCAATAGTATTCCCTCCTCCCTTTCCTCCATGACTTCCGCCAGAATTACTTCCACCCATTCCAGGACCTCCATAAAATCCTTCAATAACTCCGTCTATCCATCCTAAACTATCCAAGCTAAAATTTCCATTAACATTAATTAAAACTCCAGTTCCGTTATCGGTTGAAGTATAATTCAGAGGATGAACTCCAAACATTGTCCCATTTGGTATTACAAAATTACCTAAAATAGTATAATTACCTGCCGCCAATCCAATGCTTCCATTTAATATCCAGTTCATTGGATATGTATTATTAGTAAATGAAAAAGTTCCAGGTCTTGAAGGATAAGATGAACTAGTAGTTGCTCCTCTTGCAACACTTATCTCTCCATTAAAAGAATAAACTCCGAAATCAAATCTTATTCTTCCTCCTCCTCCAGCATATGCACTAATATCATCTCCTCCCTTTGCAAATACTCTTCCAGAACCAGAGAGATTATTTGCAATAATCCATATACTTCCTCCTGCTCCTGCTCTACTACCTGCATCAGTTCCACTCATATTTACAACTCCATTCAAAATCATATAATCAGAAACAAATTTTATCGCAGAACCACCAGACATTAATCCTCCACTTCCAAGAGAAGTAGGAGCACTCGCATTTCCATAAGTAACCCTCTTATTAAGACCATATCCTCCATGTGCTCCTCCTGCATTTGAACCTCCTGCTCCAGGACCTGTTCCCCCGAAGAAGCCCAATCCATATCCATCAATCTTTGCACTACTTCCAACACTGATATTCCCATTCAAGCTTCTCCATATCTGTCCATTTCCTTCAGAACTTATGTTGTATGTTCCATTGGGAGCAAGAAGAAAGTCTCCGTAGATTTTCATTATTCCTCTAGAGATATTAATATTGTTCGTAACATTCCACTCCTGTGTTCCAACTGCATTGTCTCCCCATTGCCCCTGTGCAAAAAGAGGTCCAAAATAAATCGTTCCACTGTACCCAGAATCAACTAAAAATGAATTTAAATTTTGAGGAAGAGTATTATTAGTTATATTGCATGGCGCCACATACGAACCATTGAAGACTACATTATCTCCAAAATCTGGAATCCTAAGCAAACTCCAACAAGAAGCATTTGTCCAAGATTGTATATTTGTTCCATTGCAAGTCCACGTGTTATTATATCCCTCCTGTGACCCCATTGTTTGCTCAGGAATTTCTATTTCATATATAGTCGGTCTATTCGAACACAATCCTGCGGGAGTATATATAATATACTTTAGATATCTTGCATACTGCTCACTAAAATTAAATATAAATCCAATATTAATACTTGAATTAGCATTTAGATTATTTGCTATTTCAGTATAGGTTATGTTATCATTTGACACTAAAATAGAAGAATTAGCAACACCACATGTAGCATATGGCCAAATAGAAATAGAACTAAATTTCTTACTGCTTCCAAAATCATATGTAATGTTAACAGGCACCACGATTGCCTGCCAATAAGAATTACCATATAAATCTCCATCACTAAGAGCGCTTTGGGTAGAAACACCACTCGTTACACTAACTGAAGTAGTACTTGCCATTGCTAAATTTGTAGTATTTTTCATCAACCTCACTTCCACAGGAGCTCCCGAAGCCTGACTCATAATACTAAGCACTTGTAATTTAACATATTTTTTATTTTGTAAACTAAACATAATGGAAGAATAATTTCCAGGACTTCCACTAGGAATCGCGCCACCCCAAAGAGGTAGGATTCCAGTAACATTAGTCCAAGTTATACTATCATCAGAAACATAAACTTTGGTGAGATTAACGTTATATGTTCTATCGGCAGGACTATATCCAAACACATCCATTCTATCAAAGCTATAATTAGCTGTAAGATTAAAAGTAATATTATAAGGAGGAGTGCCAGTAAATGCATCGGTAAGAATATTATTTACAGTATTTGCATTACTTGTAGCAGAAAACGTCGCAAAATTCAAACTATCATTCAATAAGTTATATCCAAAAGGAATATTCTTATAAAAAGTAGGATCAACAATATAATCAAACTCCACATTACTATTCTGTTCTCCAACAACTCTCAAATCAAATATAGATTGTAAATATTCACTTGAATTACTTAAATTACTGAGATAAATCTTATATTCTTTCTCAGAAGAAACTCCCTCAAATACTGCAATTAAATCATTCGAATCTTTCTCATAAACATTCACAGAACCACTAAAATTACTCCTTGCGTATATAGTAATATCTCTATCTCTTGTCAAATTCTGCTCAAAAGTAACTCTAACATAATCTCCAGCAGGAATTTCTTTCCATATTCCATCTTTTGCTTTTACATCATCATAAATATTCTCAACAAAAGTTCTATTTGAATCTAAATGCTCTGCCTTTGATATAAAGATTATTTCAAAAGTCTGATTACTCAAATGAGGAGTATTCCACTCTAAATAATCCAAAAGACCGTTATCGTTTAAATCATAGGATTCAAATGGTAAATATGAATTATTTTCAACCCAATACAATCTTATATTAACTTCTTCTCCAACAGGATAAATTTCTGAGATATTTGTAAATGAAAGCACATCTGTATAATTCAATTCGTTTGATGCTGAAATAATAACTTCTTTTCCATAGGAAGTCTCTCTTTCATAAGACTGAGGCGCAGAAGTCCAATACTCAATTGAATACTGCATTGCTCCATCAGTTAAAGAAACCTGAACACTATTACTTTCAGAATTAGAGATATTTGTAATATTTTCATCAACTAGAGATTCGCTAGCAAACCCTGTGATGCCTCTTCTCCCAGAGAAAAAATCACTAATAATTGAGAACAATCCTTTACTTTTACTATCTTCTTCAGAAATTACTTTTCCAGTTATTCCACTCTGTTCACCGTTCTGTTTCAATTCAGTTTCTGTTTTTATTTTTTTAACAGTTACATTCTCAGCTTCTTTTGGTAGTTCAATAGTTATATTTTCAGGAACTTCCAAACTAACATTCTTAGTCCATTTTACAGGTTCACCAACTTTTATTCTATTTCTTGCAGTTGTCACATTAAAAAACTTAGAAGATACAATGATATCGAAACTACTTTCCAAAACTTCCTCTCCAGATTGAGCAACAATTTTTCCAGTTCTGATTCCTCTAAACTCTCCATCAGAAATCAAGGTTATAACTCCTGATTCAATAACTCCGGTTACATTCAATGCGCTAAATGAATAATTTTCTGCACCTATAAAATAATCAGACAAAATAAGAGAAACATTTCCGCCAGCAAGAATTCTCTGATTAGGCACATTCTCAATTATACTCAAATTAGACAAAGTGCTATTAATACTAATATTGACAACACTTTCATTTATACTTTCGTTCAGCACAATCTGATTTGTAATATTTCCTTTCACAGTTTCATTAACAAGAGAAACATTTTCAGAAACAATTATTTCCTGACTTACTGAAACAATAACATTTCTATCATAGACAATACTTATATTGAGGTCTCCATCTTGCACCTTAACACCTAGTTTAGATAAATCCAGCTCCAGGTTCGTTCCTTCGCCTGAATACTCTGTGCCAAATCCATCTTCAGAAACAGAATACTCTGTGGAAACTCGAATTTTTCCATTTTCATTATTTAATGAGACTTTATCATCTCCTATCGCATTTCCATTATACTTAACACTTCCAGAAACCAAACTTGCTTCTTTTCCACTATCCAAACTATACACAAACTCGTTATTCTTACTTGTCTCTCCAGAAATTATCTGTTCTTCTCCAGATATAGCATTTCCAGTTATAGTTGAAACGGGCATCTCTGCAACAGGTTCACTAACTATAACTTCAGAAGAAGGCTCTGTAACAGAAACCACCTCAGAAGTAGTCTCAACAATCACTGGTTCTTCATTCATAGATACACTTTCTTCAATAGTCTGATCATGTACAATTACAGTTGTATCTTTATTTGAACTTTCTATAGAACTGTCATCATTTCTAATCTCAAGCCCAGAGTCTACAATTACATCATTATCAACATTATTACTCTCAGTTGTATCATTAACGACTTCTTCAATTTTTGTTTCAGAAACAGAAGTATTTTCTTGAACAACTAATTTATCATTAATTAATATTTCAAAATTAACAACTGGATAAATCTGCCTAGTCCCTTTAACTCCATATCCTTCTCCATTGCCAGATAAATTAAAATTAGAAACATAAAAATTCCCAGAAGAAGAAGGTACGGTAACCAAATCAGAAAGCGAAAACTCTCTACTATATTCCCCAACACTAACAATTACTTTAGAGTCTTTAGGAACGAGCTCTCCTGCCTGAAGATTAAAATTTAACTTGCCTGAAATAATTTCTCCAGCATTGTAACTATTCTTAATATCCAATACTGCATTCCCTGTAAGCGAAGAGTTATGAAGAATAAAAGCAAGTACGGTAACTGCTAAAACGATCAAAAAAATAAAAACAAATGGATGTCTTTTCGATTCCAACGAATCAGAATTTACATACCTTGTAACAACACGACCACCAACTCTTTTAGTTTCATAAAAATATGGACCATATTTCTTTCCCCCTTTTGTTATATACTTCTTGTACACCATCTTTTATAAAACGCCTTTTAACAGGTTGAGTATAATAGAAAAAACGCTTTTATAAACGTTTTCGTCCAGTTACCGCACATGAAAATATCACCCAAAAAAAGAGATTTTTTATGATTAAATTGAAAGATTAATCAATTTCTTTTACCGCACATTTTTTTGCCTAAAATCTTATTATCTCCCACTAAGATTTCTATAAAACGCCATAATCCTTGAATTAATCGTCGGATCAGCCTTATCCAAAGACCCATAACTTTTCTTTATTTGAGCATACTTTGCTCTTGCCCCTGCAATATTACCCAAAGAAAACATTCTCTCACCTTCATCAAGTAATTTTTCAATTTCTCTAATTTTATTATCTTTACCAGAATAAGCATAATTCGAAGCAGTCTTGTTTCTATCATTTCCTCTTCTCCCTCTCATCACTACAAAAACAATTGCCACCGCAACAATAATTATAGCCAATACCAAAACACTCCAAATCCAGTTTTTAACAAAAAACTTCTTTAATGAATTCAACAACGAAGAGTCTGAAGAATTCGTAGAATTATTCTCCTCTTCTCCAGAAGAACCTGCGTTAGAATCATTATCATTTCCAAAAGGCACATAACTTTCATTATCAACAGGAGTCCCATTCAACACATTACCCTTAGATGCTCCACCTCCTCCTGAACCTCCGCCACCACTTCCGCCTCCTCCAGGATTTCCTCCAGTTTCAGGATCTCCTCCAGTAGAAACGTTAGTAGTCCCTATGAAACTACATAAAATAATTTCAGAGTCAGGATGTTGAACACCATTACTACATATACCTAATTTGATCCATGTCCTAGTTTGTAACCCTGAGGCAGGACATACCAAAGGATTCAGATAACTGCTCCAATTGCTCTCACCACAAAGAGGTGCAAGACACATAGTAAAATTAAATTTACAATTACTTTTGCAGGTCAAATTTCCCCCAGTATAATTATTTGCAATGCATGTTGAGTTAATGTTTAAACCATCACACTGCTCATATCCATTTATTTTTCCATCCCCACAGCTTTGATTTGCAATACAGTTTCCCCATCTTCTATCACTTCCACAAATTTTCCATCCAGTGTATCCATTTATATTACATCCTATTCTATCAGAAATATTACATTCTGGAGCAGATAAAATGTCATGCACAGGCAAAGGTTCAATATCAGATAAATTAATCAATAAATTTGCACTGTAAAGAACTGCACTAGATTCACTAAATGTAATAATATCAACTGTCCCATTAGGACTCGTTACCTTAGCAGTGAAATCATCTAACCTTTCAATACGAGGGTCAGGCAATCCTGCTTTTTCATCATTAGGATTTTTTGGATATATAACAGTCATAAAATGCCAATTAGTAACATTTTCCTTGTTTGATATCCATATTGCATGAACACGTCTATCCTGTTCATCAGGAGTTGGGCTAGGCACTACCTGCCCCATTGAATATGAGACATTAGTAATTGGATTTATATAACGACTTGCGTTTGTTAGGTCAACTAGCTCCAAATTAGAATTATCTTCAATATGAGAAACAATAATTTTAACATTAGGTTTAGTATAATTCCAATCTCTATATGGATAGAAAGAAGGTACTGCAAATTGAATTGCAGGAGTATTACTTTTAATATATGTAAAACTTCCATTGGATGTAACATTCAATCTGTCTTCAGGAACATGATATAACCAACTAAATTTTGTAGGCACTGTAGCATCTAAATCATCATAAACAATAAAGTATCTGTTATTAATCATTAACATATGACGATTGATATTATTTAGCTTACTTCTTATGTCAGATGGATAAAGATACTTTCCTTCTCCAGCAGCATAAGTATAGATGTCATTTGACTTGAAAGCAAATATTCTTCCGTGATAAGGTAAAGTTTGAAGGCCATTCTGTAAAATTCCAGTGCCATCAACTATCAATGAATTATGGCTCTGAGGTTGACCATTCCACTTCCAATGACTTGCTCCATTTTCAGTTATCGTTTGACCATAAGCCCATAATTCAAAAGATAAATCGAAGTTTGCATCATGACCTCTCCCTCCAGTGTCTCCTGCTCTTGAAGCAAATATAAAACCCGTTCCATTAATGAATGCTTCAGCCGTATTTGGCGACGAAGATGAAGCAAACGCATATCCACCCAATGGAAAAATCTGGGAATTTGGAGTTAAAGTTATGCTCTCGTTAGGTTTGGAAAAATAAAACATTCTCCCAACTTGTGCATAAAAGGCAACTTCATCAAATGATTTTTGATACACTTTTCTTTGCTCTGTTACATGCTGAAGCATTCTGCCATCATTGATGAACCAAGCCAATGCTTCTCCCCATCTTAGTAACCCTGATTTCGTTCCACCATAGAGAGAAGGATCTCCCCACATATAGAACTCTGCTTCAGTACCAACAGGATTCATTCTCATAAACCATTCAGATACTCTATAAAGCCACGGATTTGTATTGAATTTTACTTCAGGAAATAAATTTTGAGCCCAAATATATCTTTCAAGAAGGAATTTCATATCTAGAAAATCATATTGTCCAACATCAAGACCTTCTTCAGAACCCATATAATGAGGTCGACCAAGCATGGCATTTAAACCAAGATACAGAAACTTTTTTGCCTCAATATCCTCATTATAAGTTGCCATTGCAGCTATAATTGTATCAAGAAAATTATCTTCCCACATATGACTCTCTCCAGTACCTATAATTTCTCCTCCACTTAAACGTCTAGGTAAAGCATATACTCCATTTTTGGGGTCATCCACTCCATTAGCAGGAGGTGATGCAAATGTGTTAGTCATAAGCCAACGTTTACAATGTAAGCTTATCGCTCTTATGACATGCTGTCTTTGCTCAGGAGTCATGACATTGTACAACCAATCATAAGCTAATGCTAGTTCAGTTGCTCCTCCTCCGCCTCCATTAATTTTGTCAGAAAGTCCCTGCCCACTAGCAATGAAATAATCTGCAGTATCGGAGAGCAATTCCTGTAGCCTACCATTATCCAGATATTTCGGGTCTTGCGTCATCTGCCACACAAAAGCAGTTCCAGTAAGCGTATCAAAACGAATCATTCTATTAGATGGAATAGGACTCCAGACACCTACTTTTCCAGAATACAAGTTATATATTTCAACTGAACTCAATGTACGATTATAAATACAAATATCATCCATTAATCCAACATAAAAGAGGTTGCCGTTTTTGTTCCTCCCTAAATAAGAAGAAGAAAAATTAATAGAAAAGTCTCCCGTGTTTATTGTTCCCATTAATACTGCATTGCGATAAACATTTATATTGGAACCATTTTTTGTTACTGCCATATAAACCCAAATATTATTATTAGAAACAGAAACAAAATTTTTTTGAACTCCATTAAATCTTACTTCTATTCCTCCTTGCGGATTAATATTAATATAATCAGAATCTTTGCTCCAAACAGGAATACTTGCGTTTGAGGTATTATTTAATTTCAGCCATCCTTCAATACTAAAATTAGTAAGCGAAGAAACGCTTCCTAGAGTAATATAGTCTCCTGTTTCCTCAAAAGATGCAGCTAAACCAAACCTTCCTCCATCAACTATTTTTGCATTACCATTTAAGACAGCGTTACTCTCTTCAAGGATACTATCAAAACCTGAATTAGTTCTGTTATTAAAATTAAGTCTTATGGTAGGTCTTATTCCATAGAAAAGTCGGTCTGGATAAAGAGATTCTATCTCATTGACGTTTAATGCACGGTTATAAATAAGAACTTCATCAATATTTCCCTTAAAATTCGTATATCCTTCAGAATAGCCTAAAAAAGAGGAAGAAAAATTAATTTCGAAGTCATTTTGAAAACTAACTGTACCAATAAATACACCATTACGATAAAGATTGACATTAGACCCTTGCTTTGTAATAGTTAGGTATATCCATTTTCCAATATTTGAAGGTGTAGATATAACCGTGTGCGAAGCTCCATTAAATTTAGCATCAATTCCTCTGGGCTGGATAATAATCTGATTTGCATTGTCGACAGATGACCAGATAGGCAAATCCGAATTTACAGAGTCGTTAATTCTAATCCAAAAAGAAAAAGTGAAATTATTTAAAAGAGAAAAATTCTGACTTAATCTGACATAATCTCCATTTCCTGCAAGAGTCAGTGAGTTACCAAAAATGGTGTAGCTATTATTTATGGAAGCATTGCCATACAGTATAAGAGGTCTATCTACCCATGAATCAAATCCTGCATTATCAACATTATTAAATGACCAGTATCCAATCAAATTCCACCATATATTTGATCTGGATGCATTAGCTGAAATCAAAACATTTTTCCAATCTTCCCCAAGTTCAAATTTGCTTAAGTCTGTGTTATTGTTTTTTATGTAGAATTCTGTCCTAAGCCATTCCAAATAATTATACATTTGTTCTCTATTGCTTTCATTAAACAGCATGTGGGGATGGACAGACTTTTGTGCAAGATAACTATCATTCGCAAGCATGCTTCTATCCCATTCTCTTGCACTGTTATTTATAATAAATATACTAATCGGGCTCCAAACACTAGGAACAGAATCGCCTGCTTCAATGTATCCTATTCTCCAGAACATTTTGCTTTCTGAGTTCATTCGTGATCTATTAAATGGTGCCAAGAAATTATACATATTTGAATCGGTCAAAATATTCACCGCTAATTCTGAAACATTGTAAAAATCAGCTTCATTATACGCCACCTGAAATTGAAAGCTTCTTAAACCTATATAATTTTTAAAAACTGCCAAGTCATATAACCAGCTAAACGTTGGAGGATTCACATTCACAACTTCACCATTCCCAGGACGAAAGTTAACAACTGCACTCCATATTGCTGAGGTAGGCAATTCAACTAAAGACTCTCTTCCAATAATTTCCTGTGCAGGAGAACTCAATTTCACAGAAGAATTATTTAAATGTTAGCAAGAAATCCGTCTCCTTTTAAGGGACGGATGAATTGCGTCAG
>ERZ1292629.2236-Hain-H43-01um-R1-2236-length-16717-cov-5_pt1 | contig 16717 bp, 17 predicted proteins | sample MGYA00564399_ERZ1292629 | MGnify/ENA primary metagenome ERZ1292629 (study PRJEB36523, sample SAMEA6512636) | groundwater metagenome | collected 2019-01-08 | study: AquaDiva: Metagenomics assemblies of 32 groundwater samples
TTTTAACTACCATGATTCAAGAACTCTCCATTTTAAAAGTAGCTGATAATTCAGGCGCCAAGATCGTGCGCTGTTTCCGCATTTTGGGCGGTACTCGCCATCGCTATGCGAAGATCGGCGACATGATCGTTGCTTCGGTGCAGGTGGCTGAACCACGGAAGACGGTTAAGAAAAAAGACATAGTTAAGGTGATTGTGGTCCGCCAGCGCCACCCCTTTCGTCGGGAAGACGGTTCCTATCTGCGTTTCGATGAGAATGCGGTAGTTTTGATTGACAGTAAAAAAGAGCCGGTCGCCACGCGCGTGTTCGGACCGATGCCGCGCGAACTCAAAGCGAAAGGTTATGAAAAACTGATGACGATGGCGGAAGAAATCGTATAACCGATGCGAATCTACAAATTTATGCGAATACCTCAAATGAAAAACAGAACGGTGACCATTCCTACGAATGCAATTCGAGGCATTTGCATGTCATTCGATATATTTGCATCGCGATGTATATAAAAAAAGGCGACACAGTTAAATTATTGTCAGGCAAGGATCGGGGCAAGACCGGTTCGATTTTGCGCGTGCTCGTGAACGAAGACCGCGCCGTCGTTGAGGGAATAAATGTTTACAAAAAACGCACGCGCCCGAAGCGGCAGGGGCAGAAAGGGGAAACAGTCATGGTGCCGCGGCCGATTCCGGCTGCAAAAATGATGCTTGTCTGCAAAAATTGCGGCAAGCCTACTCGGGTTGGCTACAGAATGGAAGGAGAGATAAAAGCTCGTTACTGCAAAAAGTGCCAAGCTGCCACTTAAGATTAGTCCCGTTAGAAAATTAGCAAAATGATTTACCAATCAGACAAATTTAAAAAAGTATTCTTAATCGTTTGCGGTCGAGCAAGCGCTGGTTTTAATTTTCTAACGGGATGAACACTGAAGATCGGAAAAAAGAAATCCAAGCGGCGTTGATAAAGATTATCGTAAACGCCGGCGTAGGGCGGGCCAGCCAGCAGCCGAATTTCGAGGACAAAGTTTTGACCCAGATTACGCGCGATCTTTCGGCGATCGCTGGCCAGCGGCCGCAGGTCCGCAAGGCGAAGAAATCCATCGCCGGTTTCAAGCTGCGCGAAGGGCAAATTGTGGGGCTTATGGCCACGCTCCGCGGCGCCAAAATGGTTGATTTTTTCGAGCGGCTGATTACAATAGTACTGCCTCGTGTGCGCGACTTCACCGGGATTGAAGACAAGAATGTGGACGCAGGCGGCGCATTGAACCTGGGTTTCCGGGAGCAATTCGTCTTTCCGGAGGTGAATCCCGAAGAATCTCCATTCATCTTTTCATTAGGAGTATCCTTGGTTCCCAAAAAACGCGATCGGGTGCAGGCGATGGAGACATATAAGAAACTCGGCGTTCCGTTAAGGTCCTTCAAGGCTAAGAAATAATATGGCTAAAGAATCAGTAATCGCCCGCAGCAAAAAAAGCCCGAAATTCAGCACGCGCACGGTGCGGCGTTGTTTCCGCTGCGGCCGCAAGCGGGGATTCATGCGGACGTTCGGACTTTGCCGGATTTGTTTTCGCGAAATGGCAACGCGCGGCGAGATTCCTGGCGTAAAAAAAGCTTCCTGGTGAGTAAATCCGAAGCACGAAGCACGAAATTCAAAACAAATTCAAAATGAAAAAAACAAACAGAAAATTCAAAACCGTTTCGGATTTCGATATTCGAATTTCGAATTTTTAAAATTATGCATTACGATATTTTGGTAAAAATTAAAAATGCGGAAGGAGCGCAGAGGGAGCAGTTCCAGACCGATTTTTCGAATCTGAATTTTGCCATTGCCAAACTCTTAAAGGAAACTGGCTACATTGAAGATGTCCAAAAAAAGAATACAGGGAAGAAGAGTTCTTTGGAAATAAAACTTAAATACGTGAACGGCAAGCCTGCACTTTCCGATTTTAAAATTTTAAGCAAACCCAGCCGACGGCTTTATGCGGGTTACCGGGAGCTGCGTCCCGTCCGGCAGAATTACGGATTAGCGGTGCTTTCAACTCCGCGGGGGATCTTAAGCGGCCCGCAAGCCAAAAAAGAGAAAGTCGGCGGCGAATACCTGTTCCAGGTGTGGTAATAATCCGAAGCACGAAGCACGAAATTCGAAACAAATTCAAAATGAAAAAAACAAACAGAAAATTCAAAACCGTTTCGGATTTCGATATTCGAATTTCGAATTTTTAAAAATGTCCCGCTTAGCCAAAAAGCCAATTCAACTTCCGCAGGGCCTCACCGCGAAATCGGAAAATAATCGCGTGATTTTGGCCGGGGCGAAAGGCACGAAAGAAGTTAAGCTTTTGAGTGAAGTTAAAGTTGAAGTCGGCGAGGGAAAATTGAAGTTATCGCCGCAGAGCCAGAGCAAACGCGCCGCGATGAATACGGGTACAATGTGGTCGCTAATCCAAAATGCTTTAACCGGTCTTGCCGAAGGGTTTACAAAAACCCTGGAGATCGAAGGCGTGGGCTACCGCGCCCAGCTCGAAGGCAAGCTCCTCTCGCTCGCTTTGGGCTATGTGAATCCGGTCCGCTTTCCGATCCCCGAAGGCATTACGATCACTGTGGAAAAAAACGTGATTAAAATCACTGGAACCGACAAAGAATTGGTGGGCTTGACCGCCGCCAAAATCCGAGCGCTCAAGAAACCGGAACCATATAAAGGCAAAGGCATACGCTACCAGGGAGAAGTGATCCGGCGTAAAGTCGGCAAAAAAGCCGTGACCGCTGGCTCCTAATATGAACACGCAAAAAGATTTAAACAGAAAAAAGCAGGCCCGCGCCAAGCGCACCAACGCCCGAGTTAGAAGCGTCTCGAGTTTGCCGCGTTTGGCGGTTTTCCGCAGTAACCGTTACACTTATGGACAGCTTATTGATGATAAGAAGGGGCAAACGCTCGTTGCCGCTTCGAGCCGCGAGGTAAAGGCGAAAGGAAAAAAGGGCGAGATCGCAGCTAAAGTCGGCGAACTTTTGGCCGAACGCGCATTGGCGAAGGGGATCAAGCGTGCCGTGCTCGACCGGCGCTCCTACCAATATCATGGACGCGTGGAAGCCCTGGCCGAAGCCGCCCGCAAAAAAGGTCTCGCAATTTAAATCCGAAGCACCAAGCACGAAATTCGAAACAAATTCAAAATGAAAGAAATAGGTAAAAAATTAAAAACCATTTCGGATTTCCCGGTCTCGACTCGCCGTCGAGGCGAGGCGGGCGATATTCGAATTTTTAACTAAGATGCAAAGAACTTATCTTCCAAGAAAAGACGATTTTAAAGAAAAAGTGCTTGACCTGCGCCGCGTTACGCGCGTGGTTGCCGGAGGCAAGCGTTTTCGTTTTCGTGCGACAGTGGTGGTGGGCGATGAGAAGGGAAAAGTTGGCGTGGGCGTCGCTAAAGGCATTGATGTTGCAAGCGCCGTTGCCAAAGCTAAGCTCGAAGGCAAAAAAACCATGCTGCATTTGAACTTGAAAGATCATCGCACAGTGGCGCACGAAAGCGAAGCTAAGTACAGCGCCGCCCGGGTTTTAATTAAGCCGTCCAAAGCAGGCGCGGGACTCAAGGCCGGCGGTGCGGTGCGCGTGGTCTTGGAGCTTGCAGGCGTGAAGGACGCGAGCGCCAAATGTTTGGGCCGGACGCCGAACAAACTCACGAACGCTCTGGCCACGATTGAAGCCTTAAAGAAAATCAAAACCACTAATTAAACTCGAAGCACGAAGCACGAAATTCGAAACAAATTCAAAATGAAAAAAACAAACAGAAAATTCAAAACCGTTTCGGATTTCCCAGCCTCGACTCGCCGTCGAGGCGAGGCGGGCGATATTCGAATTTCGAATTTTTAAAATTATGCAGTTACATGAATTAGGCGCTCCGGCGCACAAACGAAAACAGCGGGTCGGCCGCGGCGGCAAACGCGGAACGACCTCCGGCAGGGGAACCAAGGGACAAAAATCCCGGGCTGGCCACGTTATCCGTCCCGCTGAACGCGATTTAATCATCCGCTTGCCGAAGCGGCGCGGTTTTAGCAATAAACCTTACGTTGGGAATTTCTTTTCCTTTAACCTCGAAAAAATCGCCGCCAAGGTGAAACCGCTCGCGGCCGGAAAGAAGATAGTCGAGGTGGATCAAAATTTGTTGAAGGAGGTTGGTCTTTTACCGGTGGATTTTAGGGGCAAAGTAAAAATCCTTGGCAACGGCAAAGTTGATTTCCCTATGCACATCAAAAATTTGAGCGTTTCCAAGGGAGCTGCGTTGAAGATTGAACAAGCGGGCGGCACCATTAGTAAAGCAAATAGCAAATAGCATATGGCATATAGTTTTCCGGTTGCGGGTAAAACCATTAGCTATATGCTATAAGCAATAAGCCATGAATCGGTTTTTGCAAATATTCCGAATTAAGGACCTGCGCAACAAGGTCCTGATCGTCGCCGGGTTGCTGGTGGCTTTCCGGCTTTTGGCGGCGCTGCCGATCCCGGAAGTAAATCCCGAGCGCCTGCAGGCATTTTTCAATTCGAACCAGCTATTCGGATTCTTGAACCTCCTCTCCGGCGGCGGCTTGGAAAATCTCTCCGTGGCGATGCTGGGCGTAGGACCCTACATCACGGCTACGATCATCATGCAGCTCCTCACGATCATCTTCCCGAAATTCAAGGAATTGTATTATGAGCAGGGCGCGCGCGGGCAGGCTAAGTTCAACCAATACTCGCGGCTTTTGACAGTGCCCTTGGCCGTCCTGCAGTCTTACGGCTTCCTGATGCTTTTGGTTTCGCAAAAAGTTATTGACCGCCCCGACACGCTGGGCTTGATTACGAACGTACTTGCCATCACCACAGGCTCCATGATCGCACTGTGGCTGGGCGAACTGATTAGCGAGCAGAAAATCGGGAACGGCATCTCCTTAATCATCTTGGCCGGTATCGTCGTGGGCCTGCCGAGCGGCATCCGCAGTATCGCCGCCACCTATAGTCCCAGCCTCTGGCCGACCTACCTCGGTTTTTTGGCCGCGATTGTGCTGATCATTGCCGGCATCGTTTATTTGAATGAAGGCGACCGGAAAATTCCCATTGCCTATGCGCGCCGGGTGCGCGGCACAAAGCTCTACGGCGGCGCCGCCAGTTACTTGCCGCTTAAGGTGAACCAAGCCGGCATGATTCCTTTGATTTTCGCGATCTCGGTTTTGCTGTTCCCGCAATTCCTGGCCCAGATTATTTCGATCGTATCCGTGAACGCAGGGTTAAAACTGAACGCCTTGGTTACTTCTTTTCTGGCAAACCAGCTTATTTATGGCATTGTCTATTTCTTCCTGGTTTTTATTTTCACGTTTTTTTACACGGCGATTACCTTCAATCCCGAAGAGCTTTCAAAGAATTTGCAGCGGAGCGGGGGATTTGTGACCGGCGTGCGTCCCGGCGAAGCCACCCAGCATTTCTTTTCGAATATCGTGAATAAAATCACCTTTTTCGGCGCGCTCTTCTTGGGGCTCATTGCTATCCTGCCTTTGATCATCCAGCGCATTACCGGTCTTGCCGTGCTTCAGGTGAGCGGCACGGCGCTTTTAATCGTCGTCTCCGTCGTACTGGAGACGATGCGGCAGCTTAACTCGCAGCTTACGGTTAGGGAGTATGAGGGAATCGAGTAGCTCCAAGCGCAGATTGACGCGGACTCGACGCTGATTAACGCGGACCGGTATAAGAATTTATTTTTTTATCATCCTTAAAATCTCAAGTTTTTAAGGATGAGTTTTCTGCGTAGTTCTTTCAACTTATGCGAGGCTTTTTGTGGCGTAGGAAAATAAGATAATCGTACTATTCGCGGGCACGCCTCGGCAACGAGAAACGGCCTTTTTTATTTTTCAAAAATCATTGCGTGAAAGCGAAAATCCTGATATTCTCGACTTAAATATGAAATACGACGCGATTTTTATGATGGGTCCGCAGGGCACCGGCAAGGGGACACAGGCGAAGGTTCTGGCGGAGCAGTTAAATTTTTTTCATTGGGACATGGGAGCGGTGCTGCGTGAAAACTTGGACTGGAAGTTTCCCGACGGCAAAACCGTGGGCGAGATCATTAATGACGGCACACTGCTCTCGGACGATCGCCTGCTTCATATTTTCAAAGCCAAATTGAATTTACTGCCAGCCGATCAAGGCATTATTTTCGACGGCATTCCGCGCCGCTTGGGGCAAGCGCAATTCCTGCTCGATTTTTTGCGTTCCCAGGGGCGCGGTAAACTGGCGACAATCTTTATTGATATTCCCAGGGAGGAATCGTTGAAGCGCCTGCTTTTACGAGCAGAGAAAGAAGGCCGTACGGATGATACCCGCGAAGCCATCGAATTCAGGCTGGAGCAGTATGCAAAGGAAACCTTGCCAACCGTGGAATTTCTGAAGCAGAACTCGGACTACTACGAAATTGACGGGCGGCCTGCGATTCCGGAAGTTACACGCCAGATTTTTGTAGCTTTGGGTTTGGCCGAATGAAAAAGCACATCATCACAATTGCCGGCTACCCCGGCATCGGCAAATCAAGCACCGCGAAAGGCGTGGCGCAGGAGTTGGGCTACGAGCATTTCTCCTCCGGCGATTTGATGCGCCAAATGGCCGCCGCGCGCGGGCTCTCGGTTGAGGAAATAAATCAGGCCGCCGAGAAACAGAAAGAGATCGATTTTATGGTAGATCACAGGCTGCAAAAACTCGGTGAGGAGAGGGATAAGCTTGTAATCGACTCGCGTCTGGCCTTCCATTGGATCCCCGATTCCTTCAAGGTGTATTTGGATCTTGATCCGCAAAGCGCGGCCGAACGCACTTTTATGCATATCCAAAAAGAGGGCCGAGCCAGCCAAACTGCAAGTTCGACGGAAGAGGTGCTTAAAAACACGGCGGAACGGATAGCAAGCGAACGCAAGCGTTACCAAATTTTATACGGCGTGGACATCGGCGATAAAAGCAACTTCGATCTCGTCATAGACACTAAAACCAATGATCTGAACCAAGTCATCAAAATTGTATTAGCCGAATATAAAAAGTGGCAGGAAACAAGCTGATGCGCTTAAAAACTCCTGCGGAAATCGAAATCATGGCGCAAGGAGGCAGGCTTCTAGCCGTCATTTTAGCTAAGCTCGCAAAAATGGTAGAGCCCGGGATGACCGGGTCGAAGCTCGACGCCGAATGCTACCGGCTGATCGTAGAGGCGCGGGCCGAGCCCGCTTTCCTGGGTTATAAGCCATCGGCTGCGTCTAAACCTTATCCCGCGACGATCTGCATTTCCGTAAACGACGCAATTGTGCATGGCTTGCCGAACCTTTCTCCGTTTAAGCCGGGGGATGTAGTAAAGCTTGATGCCGGTTTGCGCTATAAAGGCTTCTATCTCGACGCGGCGGTGACGGTTACGGCCGGCGAAGCTTCAAAAAAAGCAGCCGCGCTAATCGAGGTTACGGAAACCGCCCTGGCGCTGGGCATTAAAACCGCTCGTCCCGGAAACACGCTGGGCGACATCGGTTGGATTATCCAGACACATGTCGAGAAAAACAATTTTTCCGTTTCGGAGTCTTTGACCGGCCATGGCATCGGCAGAAAACTGCATGAAGAACCGGCGGTCCTGAACCGAGGCAAAGCTGGCGAGGGAGATGTTTTGTCAGCAGGCATGGTTTTGGCCATCGAGCCGATGGTAGTGGCGGGGAAGAGCGGAAAGGTGCGTGAAGGAAAGGACAGCAGCTGGCGCGCCGTGGACGGCTCGCTTACGGCGCACTTCGAGCACACGGTGGCGATTACGGAAAACGGACCGCGAATACTAACGAGAATCTAGAATCTAGAACCCAGAATCTAAAACTTAGAGTCTAGAAACTAAAATGCTAAGATAATACAGTAGTTTATTCTGAATTCTAGCTTCTAAACCGATGAAACCCTATCTTTCAATTATTATTCCAGCTTATAACGAAGCGGAGCGCATACCGCATACCTTGATCGATATGGATAAGCGCCTCGAAGGCAAGCCGTGGAGTTACGAGATTTTAGTCGTGAACGACGGCTCGAAGGACCGGACCGCGGAAGTTGTGAAGGGGCTTGCGTCGAAGATCAAAAACCTGAAACTCGTCGACAACATCGAGAACAAAGGCAAAGGCGGCGTGGTCCGGCAGGGGATGCTAGTGGCCCAAGGAGACATCCGTCTTTTCACGGACGCCGACAACTCAACTTCAATCGATCACTTTGATCAAATGATCCCGCTCTTCAAGCAGGGTTACGACGTTGTTTTTGCTTCCCGCGCAATCAAGGGAAGCAAGCTCGATCCGCCGCAGCCGCTTTACCGGCAAATTCCGGGCAAGCTGGGCAATCTGTTTATTCAAGTTTTGCTTTTACCCGGCATTTGGGATACGCAATGCGGATTCAAGGCCTTCAGCGTAAAAGCAGCCGAACAAGTATTCAGTTTGTCGCGGATCACGGGTTGGGGTTTCGATGTAGAAATTTTATCCTTAGCCAAGGCGCTCGGCTATAAATTGAAGCAGGTGCCGGTCCACTGGGTGAACGATCTGGGTTCGCGCGTGGGGGCCTCGGCCTATTTGCAAGTTCTTTGGGAAACCGTTAAAATCCGCCTATGGCTTTGGCGGGGGGTATATGCCCTCAAGAGCGTACCGCCGAAGACGGGTGTCTAAAATGGCAGAAAAGCAATACCTCACTCAAGAGAGATTCGACGAGCTTAAGCAGGAACTCGAAATGCTAAAAACGCAAAAACGGCGGGAGATCGCCGATGCGTTAAAGCTCGCCAAAGAATACGGCGATCTGTCGGAGAATTCCGAGTATGCGGAAGCAAGGCAAGAGCAAGCGCAGGTGGAAGCGCGGATTTTTGAATTGGACGATATACTTAAAAAGGCTTCGATCATCAAGGCCGCGGAAGGCGGAGCGGTTGTGGGCGTGGGTTCGCGGCTGACCGTGAAGAAAAGCGGCAAGGAATTCCAATATTGGATCGTTGGCTCAAACGAATCGAAGCCCGAAGAAGGCAGGATTTCGAATGAGTCGCCGATCGGCCGCGCCTTTTTAGGCCGGCGGGCAGGGGAGAAGGTGAATGTCGCGACTCCTGTCGGCACCGTGGAATACGAGATAACGAAAATCGATTAATTTGCGGGCGCGTAAAGCGTGTTCAACTCGAGGCGGGTTTGCGGACCCACTTCGCCGGAAACGGGCAGAATCCCGTATTTTTTTTGAAATTCTTTTACGGCTTTTGCGGTGCAGGAACCAAAAACACCGGTGATGAAACAATCTTTTGTTTTGGGCGGTGGGAAAATCCCTTCGGATTTAAGCGCAGCCTGGAGGGCAAGCACATCGCGGCCGCGGCTACCGGATCTTAGATCTTTGGTCCAAAAATGAGGGAGGAGGGTTGTTTTTTCCGTAACTTCAGCTTCGCCGAAAAAATTCTTAAGGCCGCGGTACGTTTGGAATGCCAATTCCTTTAAGTAAGCATCTCGAATTGAAGGATCAATGAAAAGAGATTCGTAGATATACCCATATTCGATCAAAGCGACCGCCGAATCCAGTGTGTTGTTGGCGCCGACGGCAATAAGTTCGTAATCGTCAATAATCGTGCCTCTTTCCTTGGGCAGGGTGCTGGAAGAACGGAAGTTCTTTAGTTCGTCGTCTAAAGCTTCGGCCAGCCTGCGGCTGGCTTTGGCGTTCGAGAACTGGAAATTGGGAACGTAGATTGAGTAGCCGGAATATTTGCCGGGACTGGACTGTTTGCGTCCGGGATAGTCGTTGAAATGCAGGTGAATTACGATATCCATCTTCATTTCATTCGCCCATTTATTCAAACCGTAAAGCTTGGTTACGGTTTCGCTCGAGGCATAGCCGTGATCAATTTGATTTTCGAGAGATAATTTACCCGCTTTCACCGCTGCCTCGAGCACGGATTTATAGGTGAGCTGAAAATTTCTGATATTTTCCTTTTCTTTCAAGAAATAATCTGCAAATCCCGATTCATAACCGTTGCGGCTGCGGACCAAGGTAACCGCAAATGCGGGGTCCTTAGCCAAAATTTCGGCCAGGTATTCGCCGGTTTGAGCGGTTAACCCCGCTTCTTTAAGCCCGCGGAAAGCCGTTCCGAATGCTTCATCGTCGTGGCCGGGGACGATCATGATTTTCACCTTCGTCCGTCCGGCCTTGGCTTCGCTCCAGCGCTGCTGCAGTTGGGCTTCAGTTATGCTTTCCGTAAATAAGATTCCACCCAAAAAGTCTTCCAACTTAGATTGCGGCAGTACGGCATTGGAGGCGGTTACGAGGTAACTCAAAAGTGAAAAGATTAAGGCGGCAGTTCCCATAAACTAAGTATAGCAAAGGAACACTCTTTATTTTTGAGGCCGGATTGCCTATGATGGAAGGGCAATGCTTGATGAATTAAGACGGGAACGTTTACGCAAACTTGAAGAGATCCGCAAAGCCAAGCTCGATCCCTACCCGGCCCGCGTAAAGCGAACGCTTGCGGTTGGCGAGGCGCGCAAAAAATTCGCCGCGCTCGAAAAAGGCAAGAAAGCCGTAGGTTTGGCAGGGCGTGCGATTTCCATCCGCGACCAGGGCGGAGTGATTTTTATGGATCTGCGGGATGAAAGCGGTTCGCTGCAAGTGGTGCTGAAAAAGGACTCGGTCAAGAATTTCGATTTTCTTAAAGGAGTTTTGGACCGCGGTGATTTTGTTGCGGTCTTGGGACCATTATTCAAGACCAAATCCGGGCAGGAAAGCATCGAAGCCAAAAATTTGGAAATAATCTCGAAGAGCATCCGGCCGTTGCCTTCCGAGTGGTACGGCATCGAAGAAACGGAGACGCGGTTGCGCAAACGGTATTTGGATTTGTTTTTAAATCCGGAAACACGAGAGCTCTTCGAACGCAAGGCAATTTTTTGGGAAACTGCCAGGAAATACATGAAGCAAAACGGTTTTACCGAAGTTGAACTGCCGGTTTTTGAAAGCGTACCCGGCGGCGCCGACGCGGAGCCCTTCAAAACCCACCACAACGCGCTGGATACCGATTTTTATCTCCGCATCTCGCTTGAACTGCCGCTTAAAAAACTTTTAGTCGGCGGTTTTGAAAAGGTGTTCGAGATCGGCAGGATTTTCAGGAACGAGGGCATTGACCGCGAGCATCTGCAGGATTACACGCAGTTGGAATTTTATTGGGCTTATGCCGATTACCGCGAGCTGATGGTTTTTGTCGAAAAATTCTACAAGGAAATCATCAAAGCAACGACCGGCGGGCTTACGACCACTTGGCAGGGAGAGAAGATAAACTGGGGCAAAAAGTGGGAGGTTATTAAATATACAGATGCCTTTAAGAAAGCCAACAAGCTCGATCCGCTTGCGGCCAAAGAAAACGAACTCATAAAAATGGCTGAAGCATTGGGCTTGGAGCCGGAGCGCGGAATGGGCAAAGGCAGGTTAATTGATTTAATTTACAAAAAGACGGTGCGCCCGCACATTATCCAGCCGGCGTTTTTGATTGACCCGCCGGTTGAGCTTGTGCCCTTAACCAAGCGGTCGGACGAGAATCCAGCGGTAGGCGAGCGTATGCAGCCTGTGGCCGGCGGCACGGAGCTGGGGACCGGATTTTCGGAATTAAATGATCCGATCGATCAGCGCAAGCGGTTCGAAGAGCAAATGAAACTGCGGGAAGCGGGGGATGCGGAAGCCCAGCGTTTGGACGAAGAATTTTTGGAAGCTTTGGAATACGGTATGCCGCCTGCGGCAGGCTTCGGATTTTCCGAGCGTTTGTTCGCCGTCTTAATGGACAAACCAGTTCGGGAAACGGTGATTTTCCCGTTGATGCGCCCCAGGAGTAATCTCGAATAACGCGAATAAAAAATGAATAAATTGAAAATAAAATTATAGTTATTTGAGATTACTCCCATGAAGAAAGTAATGGTCTTCGGCGTTTTCGACGGCATGCACGAAGGGCATCGAGCGTTTTTCCGCGAAGCTAAGATGCAGGGCGACTATTTGATCGCGGTCGTCTCGCCCGATGAGCACGTGGAACGCCTGAAGGGCCATCTGCCGGGGGTGAATCTAGCCAAGCGTTTTGCGGCCTTAGAGCGCGAAGACGGAGTCAATGAAGTTGTGATCGGCGATGAAGAGTTGGGTTCCTGGGCGGTTGTAAAAAAATACCGGCCGGAGATAATCGCCTTGGGCTACGATCAAACAATGCTTAAGGTTCATCTTGAATCCGCGCTACCGCAATTTGACTGGCACCCTATTGTCAAAATAATGAATTCATTTGAACCAAATAGATATAAAAGTAGTTTGCTTAGTAACTAGACCGAGCACTGTGCTGTGTAGCACAGTGCTATGCTATAGCATAGCACTGACCATTAAACCTAAGTACAAAAAAATATTTCCCGAGGAGTTATGCTGCGGATTCCAGCTTCTTCGCTTTTTCGGCGATGAACTTCACTTCGCCGTTGCGGCGGGAGATATGGCCTTCGACCACCACGACGTTATTTTCTTCCCAAACTGGCTGGGTCTTGGCGAGGACGCTGTTAAAGACCACTACTTCCATCGGTTCGGGCGAGAGGTCTTCAACGGTGGCAAAAAGCATTGCCTGGCCGGTTTTCGTCGTAATTTTCTGCACGCGGGAAATTGAGCCGCAGATGCGGAGCGTTGAAGCTTCGCTTTTTGTATTCCTCGCCTCGGCAATCGGTTTAGCTTGATAGCGCTTGATGTTATCTGAATGGTTATTCAGGGGATGATCCGAAAGATAAAGTCCCAGCAGTTCTTTTTCCCAAACTAATTTCTCCTGCGAGGAAGCGGGAGGTGCGGGTTTCAAAGTCAAGACTGGCTGGGTAGCTTCCGCGCCGAAAAGCGAGGCGTGATTATTTGGCACAGCGGCTTTCTTTAGCTGGACGTTGAATTTAAGCATTTCTTCCAGGTTCGTGAGGAGCTGATTACGTTCGGCGCCCAATGAATCAAGCGCGCCGCATTTAACTAAGCTTTCCAATGATTTTTTATTTAGGTCTTTGTGCTGGACGCGGACAAGCAGGTCGTTTATATCGCGGAAAGGACCGCGCAGGGAACGTTCCTCGATTATATTTTTTGTGATTTCTGCGCCTACATTCTTGATCGCTAACAAACCAAACCTGATCTTAGGGCCCGTCGGCACGAAGTTAATCGAGCTTTCATTTATATCGGGCGGCAAAACCTCGATTTCCGCCTGCTTGGCTTCGTTGACGAGAAAGGCGATGCGGTCGATATCGGAAAGTTCGGCGTTAAGCAAGCTCGCCATAAATTCTTCCGTGTAGTGCGCCTTTAGATACGCAGTGCGGTAGCCGATCATAGCGTAGGCGGCGGCATGGCTTTTGTTGAATCCGTAGCGGGCAAACGGCGGGAAGAGTTCCCAGATCGCCTCCGCGGTTTTCTTCGGGATGTCATTCTTGATCATGCCGTTCGTGAGTTTTTCTTTCTGTTCGTCAAGGAGAGATTTGATTTTCTTGCCGATCGCCTTGCGCAAGGTGTCGGCCTCGGGGAGGGTATAGCCCGCGAGATCGCGGGCGATCTGCATCATTTGTTCCTGGTAGACGCCGATGCCGTAGGTATTCTTTAAGATCGGTTCGAGCCGCGGATGAAGATAGGCGATTTTCTCCTGTCCATGCTTGCGCTTGATAAAAGAAGGGATAAGTTCCATCGGCCCGGGCCGGTATAAGGAGACGAGTGCGATCAGATCTTCAAGTTCCGTCGGGCGAATTTCTTTCATATACCGGCGCATGCCAGATGACTCAAATTGGAATACGCCGGTCGTATTCCCCGCGCGTAAAAGCTCAAAAGTTTTCTCGTCGTTCAAGGGCAGTTCGGAAATTTTTATATCTTCGCCGCGAATTTCTTTGACCAGCCGAACGGTATCTTCGATGATCGTCAGGTTCTTGAGTCCCAGGAGATCGATCTTCAAGAGCCCCAAGTCTTCCACGCTATGCATTTCGAATTGCGTGATGATGTTTTGTTTGTCCTGCGGGGCGTACTGTAAAGGCAGATATTCCGTCAAAGGCTCTTCGGTGAAAACCGTGCCGCAGGCGTGCACGGAAGCATGTCTCGCTACTCCTTCCAAATGCTTGGCGCTGTCAAGCAGGCGTTTCGCGTCGGCATTTTTTTCGTAAAGATCCTGGAGCTCCGGTACGCGCTTTAAGGAATCGCCGATTTTCAAATTGAAGGGGATAAGCTTGGCAATCTGGTCACAGAAACCATAGGCCAGTCCCATTGCCCGGCCGGCATCGCGCACGGCGGCGCGCGCAGCCATCGTTCCGAAAGTGATAATTTGGGCTACGTGGTCCTCGCCGTATTTTTCGCGGGCATAGGCCAGAACCTCGTCACGGCGGGTGTCCGCAAAATCAATGTCGATATCAGGCATTTGGATGCGTTCGGGATTCAAAAACCGCTCGAAGAGTAAGCCGTATGCCAAGGGGTTAATATCCGTAATGCCCAATATATAGGAAACAATGCTGCCCGCAGCCGAACCGCGGCCAGGCCCCACGGCAATACCGTGATCTTTAGCCCAGTTCGTCAGGTCCTGCACGATTAAAAAGTAATCGGCAAAGCCGGTTTTTGCGATCACATCCAATTCGTATTCCAGGCGGTTTTTAACGTCTTCGGTTTGGGCTTCGGGCGGAAATCTTTGCGGCAATCTTTCTTCAATAATTTTCCGCAAGTACATATCCGGCGTGAATCCCGGCGGTTTGGCGAAATGGGGGAGATGGGTTTTACCCAGGGCAAGCGTAACGTTGCAGCGCTCGGCAATTTTTACGGTATTCTCGACCGCGTGGGGTATATCCTTGAACTTTTCCGCCATTTGTTCGGGTGAAGTCATGGAAAAATCGTCGGACTTAAGCGTGAGCCTGTCGTCATCCGAAAGCCGGCTGCCGGTCTGCACGGCCAGAAGAATATCGTGGTACTCCGAATCCTCCGGCATTACATAGTGGATATCCTGCGTGGCGACGAGCGGCAAGCCGGTAGCTTTCGCTAATTCGATGATAGCTTGTTTCAGTTCTTCGGCTTTGGGCAGGTTCGGATGATCACCGATTTCAAGATAAAAATTATCCGGCCCCAAAATTTCCGAATATTCCGCCGCGATCTTTTTCGCTTCTTCAAACCGGCCGTTTAAAAGCGCCTGGTTCACTTCGCCGCCCATGCAGGCGGAGAGTCCGATCAAACCTTCGCGGTACCCGCGCAAAATTTCCTTGTCGATGCGTGGCTTATAATAGAAGCCTTCAAGATGGGCCTTGGTAACAAGCTTGATCAGATTTTTCCAGCCAGTTTCGTTCCGGGCGAGAAGAACGAGATGGTAATAGCGCTCACTGCCTTCTTTACTGAAGCGATCGCGCGGGGCCACGTACGTTTCCACGCCCAAAATCGGCTTCAATCCGGCTTTTGTGGCTTTCTTATAGAACTCTACTGCGGCATAAAGAGTGCCGTGATCGGTTACAGCTAAAGCGTCCATGCCTAGCTCCTTGGCGCGGGCGACAAGGTCATCTATTTTGGCGAGCCCGTCCAAGAGGGAGTAATGACTATGCGTATGAAGGTGAACGAATTTACCCATTTTTTTGTGAGCCGGAGAGAGGAGTCGAACCCCCAACCTTCGCTTTACAAAAGCGCTGCTCTGCCATTGAGCTACTCCGGCAAGTATTACTTACGCCCTGTCTCCGCCAGTTGGCGGAGAACCACTCCGGCGACTTACACTTTTACTTAGACTACTGATTTATCCGAAAGCCCCGACACGCAAGTTATTTTAATCCAAATCCTCTCTAAATTTCAACTGCCTTGAATGAGCACTTAACTTTAGTGGAAATACACTACCAAACATTGTATAATGCCTGATAGTTCGGGGAGATAAAAAGCAAAGCAGAAGAATTTATGGCCAACAGAAAGCAACTTGCCGAAAAAATTTTGCGGGAGCTTTATGTCGATAAATCTATGCAAGAAATGGCTGATTTGCTGCATTGCTCTCTGCATAAAATTGCTTATTGGATGGGCAAGTACAATATCCCGATACGCTCCCGTAGCGAAACGATGTATAAAAAGCACAATCCCGGTGGCGATCCTTTTGTTTTCGTTGCGCCAAAAAATCTTGAAGAAGCCAAGTTGTTCGGTCTTGGCTTGGGGTTATATTGGGGCGAAGGGACAAAAGCGAACCTGAATTCCATCCGGCTGGGGAACACCGATCCGAAATTGATTAAAAAATTCAGCGAGTTTCTAGTTAAATTTTTCGGTATCGACAAAAACGATTTGCGGTTCGGGTTGCAAATCTTCAGCGATCTGGACGCAAATGCAGCTCTGGACTTTTGGCTTGCGGCGCTTAAAATAAGGAAAGCCCAAGTAGGCAAGGTGATCGTGACCAAGTCGGGTTCTTTAGGAACCTACCGCAAGAAAAGCCCTTATGGCGTTATGACGGTCATGTACCACAATGTAAAATTGCGCAAACTGCTTGGGGCAATGCTGCCGATGTAGCTCAGCTGGTAGAGCAACTCCATGGTAGAAAAACCTGCCTGTCCGGAAGGAAACTTTCGGATATAACCCGAATGACGGTTAAACTCCCGCAGGGGACAAGACCGTTCCGCCCTCGGATAAAACTAAGGCGGACGAACGACTGACAAGGGGAGCTAAGTCTTAAGATATGCTCAAGATACAGTCTAATCCTCGTATAATTCGCCAGCTGGCGAAGAAATCGAGGTGTAAATGAAGGAGTAGG
>ERZ1292629.2239-Hain-H43-01um-R1-2239-length-16711-cov-22_pt1 | contig 16711 bp, 14 predicted proteins | sample MGYA00564399_ERZ1292629 | MGnify/ENA primary metagenome ERZ1292629 (study PRJEB36523, sample SAMEA6512636) | groundwater metagenome | collected 2019-01-08 | study: AquaDiva: Metagenomics assemblies of 32 groundwater samples
TATGGGAAATTGGTTGAGGAAATGCATATAATTATCAAAGCACGAAATCCGAAATCAGAAATCCGAAATTTTGGAAACGTTTTTTTATATCCAACTAATAATAAATTCAATTTTTTGTACTTTTTCAGCGCATATAAAATTACATCAAAAATAATTAGAAATTGGAAATTGCTCGCCCGGCGAAGCCTTGGCGAAGTCGGGGAAATTAGAAATTGTGTAATCACCTGCCAAGATCCATTTGAAACCGGACTTGTTGGATATTTTCTGAAAAAGAAATTCTCCGCCCAAGGCGGATCCCTGCCCGACGGCGGGCGTGGCGCCTCTGGCGGAAAGATTTCATTGCATATTCAAATCCACACGGATTTTTTGAGTCCGTATTTTTGGCGCGAATCTTTAAAGAATAAAATTAGAGTATTGGTGGCTAAAAAAATAATTCCATCTGCCGATGGAATTCGCGTAGTTTCCGAACGCATAAAAAAATCCATAATTACCCAATTACCCAATTACCAAATTTCTAAAATTTCTATTCTTCCAATTTTTGTGGACATTGAAAAAATAAAAAACGCTCCAATAAAAACAGATTTGCGTAAAAAATATCCCGGCAGATTTATAATTCTTATGGCTTCACGCCTCACACGTGAAAAAAATATCGGTTTAGCCATTGAATCCGCTAAAAACCTAATCCCTAACTATCCTAATATTCTATTATTGATTGTCGGCTCCGGTCCAAAAGAATCAAAGCTAAAAGCTGAAAGCTATAAGCTACATGACAATGTTGTTTTTGAACCATGGACAGACGATCTTGCGTCGTATTATAAAACCGCCGATTTATTTTTGCTCACCTCCAATTATGAAGGTTATGGGATGACGGTTGTAGAAGCAACTGCCGCTGGACTTCCGGTTCTTATGACGGATGTCGGTGTTGCTACTCCGACGCTCTCCGGAAGAGAGGTCGGAGCCCCGACTCCCGACGTCGGGGTTGGTTCAGCTGTTCCAGTTGGCGATTCAAAGGAGCTTGCAAGGTGTTTGGATATTCTTGTCGGCGATCCTTTGGAAAGAGAAAATGTTTTGGAAAATCAGATGAAAATTTTGGATAATATGCCATCAAGGGAAAAGTATTTAAATTTAATTAAACAATCATGGTCCCGATGCCTTAGCATCGAGGATCCTCGATTTCTATCGAAATCGGGAGAAAATACATGAATAAATTATTATTCATAACCCAAAAAGTTGATAAGAATGACGATGTCCTCGGCGTTTATCACCGTTGGATAGAATGCCTTGCCGAAAAAATCGGCAAGTTAAACGTTGTTTGTCTTTATGAAGGCAGGAATAATCTGCCGGATTCAATCGGAGTTTATTCTTTGGGCAAGGAAATCAAAGTTTCCAAGCTGAAATATATTTTTAATTTCTATAGTTATATATGGAAGTTGCGCAAAAAATATGATTCCGTTCTTGTCCACATGAACCCGGTTTATGTGATTTTCGGAGGATTATTCTGGAAATTATCAGGCAAAAAAGTTTTTCTTTGGTATAACCATCCAATGGGTAATTTTACAGCAAAAATGGGAATAGCTTTGGCGGATAAGGTTTTTTGCACTTCTCCGCAATCTTTTTCCGCGAAGTATAAAAAAACACAGCTTATGCCGGCTGGAATTGATACCGAAATGTTTAGGAAAATCCCGAGGATTTCCAAAAAAGAGAATAGAATATTGTGTTTGGGAAGAATTTCTCCGATCAAAAAAATAGAGTATTTAATAGAAGCCGTAAAGATATTAGATAAAAATGGGTTTGGCTTTGAATTATTGATCGTCGGTTCTCCGATTTCAAATAGCGATAAATTATATTATGAGAATCTTATCAGATTATCGGATGATTTAATCTCCAAAGGAAAGATTATTTTTAAGCCGTCTATTCCGAATTACAAAACCCCCGAAATTTATAATAGCGCTTCTGTATACGTCAATTTAACTCCTTCCGGAAGTTTGGATAAGGCTATTTTGGAAGCTATGGCTTGCCAATTGTCTGTGATAGTGGCAAACAAGATGTTTATAAATGAGCTAAAAGAAGAGCTTATTTTTAAAGATAAAGACGCAGATGATCTTGCGGAAAAAATTTCAAATTTAATTTCAACAGATTCCACCAGCAAAGAAAAAATAGGAAAAGATATGAGGGAAATCGTTGTTAAAAAACATAGCTTGTCGAGTTTGGTTGACATGCTATTAAAATATTTTTAATAAAATGGCAAAAGAATATTCTTTTTCTCAAAAATTTATAGAAGGAGAGGTAAAATCCGGTTTTTGGAATACTGCGTTATATGGAGTTGTAGCTCTTAATTCTTTTGTTATTGTTTATTTTCTAAGCATTTACGAGTATGGAGTGTATCAGCTTATTTTGTCTGTGGTTGCCTTAGCGGAAAGTTTAACTGTTGGAATATTAGACGATGTTATTTTTTCTGATCTTAGCAGATACATAGGCAATGGTAATAATATTTCTGCTAAAAAATTATTTAAGGAGTATGCTATATTTAGGATAGGATCATCAATATTTTTAGCTGTTTTGATAATACTTTTTTCAAGCCTAATTTCAGCACATTATGGATATGATAATATGTCTTACCCGATTTCTCTGGCTATCTTAGCGCTTCCTTTTATGGCTTCTATTTCTGTTATGAATTTATTTTTCAGAAGTAATATATATTTTTCCTCTTTCGGCGCACCTGTATTTGGCGAGGTATTAAAAATAGTTGTTATTTTCTTGCTATGGTTTTGGCAGGGGCTTGGAATTCCGCAGATATTGATTGCTTATTTGGCCGGTCTTATCTTTTCTTTTTTGTTTGCCGGTTTCCATTTTTTAAGATTATATAAGAAAGTTTTTTACGGTGTTAAAGAATCTATCCATGGCAGTTTGGTTTTTAAATTGTTCAAAGAATATGGCGCGTGGGTATTTTTTAGGTATATTCTTGCTAAAATAGCAAACAATATTCGCCCATGGTTGATTAAGTTTTTTGTCGGTACGGAAGGGCTTGGGCTTTTTGCGTTTGCTAGAAACATATTTTCTATGATAATGCGCCTTTTGCCGTTTGGTATGTTCGGCGATCTGTTGCCAAGGGAAGTTGAAGATAAAAAACGCGTAAGGTTTTTGTTTATTCGTATGATAAAATATTCTGTTTGGCTCTCATTTTTATGCGCGGCGTTATCTTTTTTACTGCTGCCATTTTTGGTTAATATATTTTTGCCAAAATACAATCCGGCTGTGCCGCTTTTAAAAATTATGACATTTATAGTTTTCTCGTACGGCTTTTATAAGATTTTCAGGATCACGCTCGTTGTTTTTAAAGAGCAAAAAACGCTTGCTTTAAAGTCTTTTGACAACTCTGTTCTTGCGCCATTTATGTTGTTTTTTCTGCTTCCTTTGTTCGGAGTTGTTGGAGCGGCGATTGAATGGGTGATAACATATGCTGTTACAACTGTTTTATTTTATTTTTATTTGGTAAAAGCTCATCCTTATTTATCTTTACAACTAAAAGATCTGCTGATTTTTGATAAATACGACAGGACCTTCTTTAAAAAGATATTTCAAAGACTCTTATTAGTTTTTAGAAAGGTTTAATTGTTTTTTGTAAAATTACGAGATTGTTTTTAAAATATGCTCAACTGCTTCAGCGCTTCTTTTATAAGACAAACCATCTGAAAATTCAATATAGTCGTTAAATATTTTTTTTCTGCCGTCCTTATCTTTTTCCGGGTGGTTTAAATAATCTATAATTGCTTTATTTAATTCATCTTCGGTTGTTACTAATCTGACTCCTCCGCTTTCTATAATTGGAATATACCAATCAACATGGTATCGGTTGGCATAATCAAATAAAGCCAAATTTATTATTGGTTTATCATATATTGTTGCTTCTAAACTCAGGCTAGATCGGAAATTTATATTTATATCTGTATATTTTAGCGAATATCTTAGATTATCCAAGTCCACTTTATCCATTTCTATTTTGTGCCCGCCGGAAGAAGTTTTATTTTTTTGTTTGCCTGGAAGTTCTATATGAACATTATTTATTCCTTCAAATTCTTTATATTTTTCTAAAGAATCGTTTGGATGAAGGCGTATAAGCAGATTTACTGGTTCTCCGAATGCATTTTCTTTATGTTTTTGGATTATTTTCCTCCATACGTCATATTGCGGCGGATAAGTGTTTGGAGGAACCGTGCTTAATAACAAAGTTTTTTTTGCCGGATTAAGTTTTTTGCTTTTTAAAAATTCTTCTCTAGATAGTTCATTTTCGTGTTTTTCGAAATGATGGTCAAATCTGTAGATTCCTGAAACAAAAACTTTGTTGGGATTATAATTATGTATGGAGATTGCTTCTTGACGCATGACCTCATTCCAGCAAATTATATAATCAGTTTTTCTGAATTGGGTGGCATTAGAAGTGAAATTGTCCCAGCTAGAGTTTATCGCAATTGTTTTTAGTCCTATTTTTTTAGCCATAATTATTATTTCAGATTCTGCGGAACTAAAGCCGGGAGTGCATGTTAATACTATGTTTGGATGATATTTGTTTATTAGTTCTTTAAAGTCGTTTGAGACAGGCGTTAATAGGCTCTCTAATTTAGTAAAAAAGTCGGCGGTTAATATTTGCCTTGGTAAAAAAAAGCCTATTGTTCTTAATAATTTTCTTTGCCGATTTAGATTAATTTTCATTAACCCGCGAAGCTTGAAATATTCCAAATTATCAAATTCACTTATTAAAGCTACGCGAAGTGTTTTGGTGAAGAAATTCCAGAATTTAGGACGCTTTTCTTGCCATGGAATATAAGTAATATTCGGAGATTGGTAATAGTGGTCTGGATTGTTGACATAAAATATGGGACTAAAAACTATAATCTTATATTTATCAGAGAGTAATTTAATAAAGCCTGTATGCAATAAGTCTGAACTGAACACATAATGCGGAATTATTAAGAATATTGTTTTCATTTTCATTTTGTTTATTTTTTACCTATGATGCAAAACTACCCCGCACCAGAAAGCCCAAGACTCCTGTCTGGGGATGGAGGGTGCAAAGCCATCAATGCTTTCGATGCGGGGTTCCGCACCGTCTCAATCAGAAGCCCCCAGCTCCTGCTGGGGGAGCTTCACTTTTTCCTCAAAACATATATAGCATTATATGCCCAGCGTTTTTCTATCTTTTTTGTTAACTTATCTGATAAATATCCGGATAATATATATGCAAGTTTTCTTATGTAACCCTTATATCCTTTAGTAAAAATTTTGTTGCGTATATGATATTTGATTTCTACTAAATCAAAATATTTTAATATGGTTTTTTTTATTATTGCTTGTGTGAATATTATAATATGATTATTGGAATTTTTATAACTGCCAAATTCGTTATTTTCTAAGAAATATTTTATACTTGGTTTGGATGTAATATGCGGTATGGAGAAAATAAAAATTCCATTACTATCTAAAATTCTATGAATTTCTCCTACGCAATGAAATGGGTTTTCTAAATGCGGCAATACGCACCATGCGGTAACCAAAGAGAAGAAATTTTCCTCCCACGGTATGGCATCCATGTTTAAGTTAGCTGTTTTAAAACCAGATAAATTTTTTGAATATTTTTCATTTAGATAATTATCTATATCTACTCCGTATATGTTTTTATATCCCGATTCTGTCAATTGTTCTGAAAATGCGCCGCTAGCAGCTCCCAGATCCAAGATCGGCGCATTTTTTTCTTTTAAGTGTTTTTTGACTATTTCTATAGCTATTTTATCTTTAATATTTTTACCACGATGATCGGTAAGTATTTTACGCGTATTTTCTTTTTGTTTTCCAAGTATTTCAGACGTTGTTTTGTATTCCATATTATTGTTTGCTTTTTTTGCTATTTTTATATAATATAGCACAGATAATTATGAACGATACTAAAAGAAGATTCATTATTATTTTATCTGTTTTTTTGGTCGGTTTTTTGCATATTGGGCCGCCATTGGCTGTTCATTTTTTTATGTCTACAATAGACATGCCATTTGTGCTTAACCATGGTGTGCATAGAGACGAGTTGTCCTATGCTTCCAGAGCCAGAGAGATTTATGACGGACATTTTCCGCCGTCCGATCTTTATTTTGATGAGCAATTGCCAAACATTTCCAACATTTCCAATCCATTGCCGTCATTGATTTTCTCAGGTTTCATATGGTTGTCAAGCGGCAATATTACAACCGCGTATCTTATAACTTTGTTTATTTTCAGCGGGATGACTTTTTTATTTTTTTATTTTCTTGGGCGGCATATTTTTTCTTCGTTTTTCTGGGCGATGTTTTTTGCTTATGTAGGCGCTTTAACGCCTATAGCATTTAGAATATTAAACTTTGATGGTGCCTAATCTAAAACAAATTTTTTCCGATTTTGACTCTAGCGGCATATATTCATCATTCCGGGAATTTCAGGGATACTTTGTAAAACAGTTCTGGCCGCTTGTAAATACGCAAATAGAGAAACTTTATCTGGCCCGCTTTGATTATCCGCTTTTGGTGGTGCCGGTATATCTTTGGTGTATTTTGAGCCTGATTTGTTTTTGGGGAAAACCCAGCTGGCGTTGGGCTGTTTCCTTGTCTGTTTCCGCTGGACTATTGTTTTACAGCTATTTTCATTTTTGGGTATTTTGCGTATTAGCGATAATTCTTTCTTTTTTATATACTCTGATCTTTTTGAGATCCGATAGGTCTATGGTAAAAAAATATGTTGTATCAGTTCTAATTTTAATCGTGATAGCTTCTCCGTACTTTATAAACTTTCTTTCTTTTAGTAAAGTTGTTGATAGTTCTTATTTCCAAAGATTGGGCATAGCTGCCGGGCGCAGTTTGGGTTTGGCAACACTTGGCTACGACTATTCGTTTTATATTATTTTATCCATTTTGATTTATTTGTTTATTTGGAAGGACGGCACTAAGGATAAAAAGAACTACGCGGTTTTGTTGTGGATTTTTTTGATTTCCATGGTTATTTTGTGGAATGTGCAGGTTATTACCGGTTTTGTGCCAGCGCCCAATAATTGGAAGAGAACATTCAGTCCGATTTTATACTTAATAATTTTTAGCTTGCTCCACCAAGCTGTAATTAAAAAAGAATCTATTTTTAAGCCCAGAAAAGTCGCATTGGTTTTATTTCTATTAACCTCTCTTGTTTTGGTAAAAAAAGCAGTCAATATTATTGATATTTTCTATTATCCTGAAGATCGTATTATAAAAAACTATTCATTCTCGAACAATATTTTAAGTTCGTGGAATTGGATAAATAATAATCTAAAAGACGAGCCAAAGATAGTTTCAGACTCTTTTTTAACCTCTTACTACCTATCCGCTTACACATCATCAAGGCCTTTTTTGCCGATTGGAAATGCTACCACCCAATCCACTCGTGCCATTGAGGAAAGATATTTATTAACTAATAAGCTTTTCAATGTTTCTGCAAATACTATTGTATCCCAATTGACGGGAGATATGTTATATGAATGCCCAAGTGTGGGTTGCTCTGATTTAGAAGTCAATGCCAAAAAGAATAAATGGTTTATGTATTTTCATTTTTTTAGAAACATACCTTTCAACGACTATATTCTTAATCCGACCGAAATCACGCCTGAATATATAAAAAACATGGCTTATCGTTACAGCTTCTTAAAAGAAAATGTCAGTTTTTCTAATATAGACGCAGACTATGTTTATTTTGGCCCTTGGGAAAAACAATTTAGCTCACCGGATTTTGCCCACAACAAATTTTTAATCCCGGTTTTTATTAATGAGTCTGTAAAAATATATAAAAAGATTGATAATAATGGAAAATAAAAGAACAATTTTTATTACATGTTTTTTCAATTTGGTTGGAAGAAATATTTTATCAACCAAATTTTTTGAATTGTTAAAATCAAGCGATAAATTTAAAATTGTTCTTTTGGTTCCAAGCGATAAAGAGACTTTATATAAACATAATTTTGGAGCGGATAACGTAGTAATTGAGCCTATATTTATAAAGAAAATTGGTACGGTAAATCTTTTTTTCCACTGGATATTTTGGAATTTACTGGATACCGAAAGCAAGAAAATACACAGGGTCGTTCAGTTAAATAAAGATAAAAATATATTTTCATTCCTGTTAAAAACTTTTATTTCTAAGATTGGGCATTTAAAAATATTCGTATCTTTTCTAAGGCGGCTTGATTATAAAATTGTTCCTGGGGGCGGTTACGACCAATTATTTAATCTTTATAAACCAAGCATTGTTTTTTCAACAGATCCGCAGGATTTAAGATTGCACGAGCTTGGAGATTCTTATCTTTTAAGAGAAGCAAAAAGGCATAATATTGCAACATTTGCGATGTCGCGATCTTGGGATAGTATTACGACAAAGGGGATTTTGCGAACTTTGCCGGATATTCTTATCGTGCAGAATATGAATATAAAAAAGCAGGCGATAAAATATCATTTTATATATTCAGATAAAATAAGAGTTGTTGGGATTCCGCATTATGACAATTATATTTCCGGGAAAAGATCGGATAGAGAAATATTTTTTAAGAAAATGGGTTTTGACAGCAATAAAAAGCTTGTTTTATTCGTTCCTCCTAGCGATATATGGACTGGCGACAAAACTTTGAACAAGCATCTTTTAAACGGATTAAGCAAAACAGGAGAACAGATTATGGTGAGATTTCCTATTTTTGGCGGGCTGGATTTGGGAGATTTTAAATCAGAAGGAAAATTATTTTTTGATATGCAAAACAATTCTGAAAAACTGGAAGAATCTTTTATGAATAAGGAAGATGACAACCATCTGGCAGATTCTTTATATCACTGTGATGTTGTTGTAACAGGCCCATCCAGTTTGATGCTTGACGCGGCTGTTTTCGATAAACCAATTGTACTGATTGGTTATGACGGCGGTGATAGCGGTTATAAAAAACCATATTGGAAGAGGCTTAGCAGATATTATGATTATGAGCACCAAAAAGATTTTCTCAATTCAGGTTTTGCAAAAATAGCGAAAAATCCTGAAGAATTGATTTTGTTTGTTAAGGATTATCTGAATAATCCAAAAACCGATAGTAGCGCAAGAAAAATAGTGGCAATGGACATATCTAGTTTGGATGGAAACTCCGGAGCGAGGCTGTTTTCTGTTTTTGTAAATTTATTATTGAATAGATTATGTCGTATAAAAAAATAAAGATTCCTTGCAATTTATGCGGAGGCAATGATTTAAAGATTTTGGCTGTAGAGGATCACATTGGCCAAGATGCCAGAACTTGTATATGTAAGAAATGCGGGTTGATTTTTATAAATCCAAGAATGAATGATGAGTTTTATAAAAAATATTATGGAGAAAGTTTGTATAGAGAGTACAAAAATATAAAAAGAGATTCTATAGACAGCAAGATCGTTAACAGTTTCAACAAAGGATTCAGACACGGCGAAGCTATTGCAGATATTTTTGGAAAATCTCTTTTACCAGGATTGACTATTGAGATAGGTTCGTCGTCCGGCGGAGTACTTTTTGGGTTGCACAATAAAACAGGATTAGAAGTTTTAGGAATTGAGCCTTCTAAATTTGAATCTGATTATGCAAATCACAGGGGTATTAAAACTTTTTGCGGACTGATTGAAGATGTAGGGGAAGATTTTCCAATTGCTTCTAATATAATTTGTTCGCAATCCCTTAATCATTTCTTAGACCCCAAGCTTTTTTTCAGATGGATTTATAATCATCTTATAGATAATGGTAGGATTTTTATTGAAGTTAAAAACTTTAGATTTCAGGCAAAAAAGGCTGGAAGCTTGGAAAGCGCGATTCAAATAGATCATTCGTATATGTTTTTGCCAGAAGTATTGGAGAATTTTGTAAAATCTGCCGGTTTTCAGATTTTGTGCATAGACGATGACGAAAAGAAAAGCATCAAATCTTTAAATAAGCAAAAAGCTCAAATGCCAGCGACTCATTTTAGAATCCTTGCGGAGAAGACAAAAAATAAGCCATTTGAGAATATTATTATTCGTAATAATTATATAAAGAACATTTTCTTTTTGAATAATATTTATATGAAAATATGTAATGTGTTTTATCGTTTGCGCAAACATTTTGCGGTCAAGTTTAACATGTTCTAATCTTTTTCCACGTTTCACGAGACGCCTAAAAACTAGGCGTCTTTTTTTATTAAAACAGCGGATAAATAAGAGGAGCGAAAATGGAAGTGGATGTGACCATCAAAGCAAAGCTGATCAGCAATAAAAACACAATCAGGATAGCTATCCACCATTTTTTGCTTTGCTTGAAATATTGCCAAATCTCTTTTAAAAAACTGAATTTTGACATAAATTTATAGAACTTTTTCTTTGAGAATAAACTCAAATAGTTTTTTAGCGACCTTTTCTGATCCAAGATTATTGAAATGAACATCATCATAGAAAACTGACTGGTCTTTGGGCAGATTTTTGGCTAAATCTATCACATGAACGTAGCTATTCTCGGCCGATTCCAATAAAACATCATTGTAGGCTTCCATGATTTTAGCCAGCTGGCCGGTGGAAAATTTGAATCCGGATAATTTCGGAGCGAATCCGATTAAACCCTCAAGGTCTGCCGGCATTTTATCAAAATAAATCGTTGGCTGGGTCATCAAAATACATTGGATTTTTTCCTTATTGCAAAATGCTGCGATATCCGCTACCGTGCCTCGGAATCCCGTATCCGCTTTCAAACTTTCTGCCGGTAAGTCGATTATTTGGGCGGATTTTACTAGGTCGCGCAAAGACTGAACTACTTGTCCATGCGTGTCTATAGTGGGAAAAGATTTTTGCTGAAATAAAATCCTATAGGATAAGGAAAACAAGCGATATATTCGCGCTGACCGCACCCGTTTAATTGAGGAATCATAAAATTTATCAAATGAGCTTACAAATTCTTTGGCGCCCATGATATTGTTTCTATACAAATTTTGGAAATAAGCAGTCATGTCATTGAACCCCAATAACACCACATAGATATTCGGGGAAAATTTAAGATAATCTTTCATTTTTGCTAAATGCTGGTTGGCATACTCGCCTGATCTTCCGGCATTAATTACCTCAACTGAACGTTGATTTTCCAAATATTTATCTAAGTATCCCCCCAGAAGCGACGGCCATGTTTTTTGGTCATCAATATAAAAGGACTCCGCGGCTGATCCGCCGATGGCTATAACGCGAATTGTATTTTCCGGCTTATTGCCATAATCCACCTGTTTGGTTGTACGGAATCCCAACGAGTCCGTGGTAAAAGAAATCTGCGGGTCCAATCCCGGCAAAATCTTATAGGCCGGCTGTAAAGTCATGCGAAGATTTGGAAGATTGTTTGTTAATTTATTCGCGGGAAGATTAGTAACTCGCAAAAATAATTCTACAAAAATTATTGAAAATAACATTACTAACATCAGAGGCGCTAGTCCGCGCTCTATTTTCAATAGCGCCTCTATCCGATAGAAGATTATCCAAGCAAGGGATACATCGGCCGCCGCAATTACCCATATTAAAATTAGTAATCTGCTGGAATAGCGGAAAAATACTGGATCTGCTGACTTCTGAAACAATAAGATCGCTAATAAAAAAAGACCAATTCCTAGGAATAGAAAATTAAAAAATTTAAGCTTGTTAAAATTGGCGGCCATAGGAATCGGTTCCATGCGAATCTTCTTCAATTTTATACCAATAAGAAGGTCGAGAAAAATCCCAGTGTTCCTGTAAAAGATCTTTGTCCCTGAAAATCTTCAATAATATAGATAGGGGAGTAAAAATAAGATAAAAGATAATGACTAAAATTAAGCGGGAAACAATGTTCCCTAAAATTATAGCCGGTATCATCCAAATACGATATATCAACTCCAACCAGCGCGGCCAGCGTTTTTTAGGCAAATTATGCCAGTCTCTCCAAATGTCTTTAAAAAGATTCATAGTGTTAATTGGATTAATCAAGCGCAAATTCTTTCTTCCAATCTTTGGCGTCGGCAAACGGCGGCTGTCCTTCTTTGTTCAATATAAAATTACCAAGAACAAGGTAGTCGATATTAGTTCTCATAAAACAGACGTAGGCTTCATTGAAAGTACAGACAATTGGTTCACCCCTGACATTGAATGATGTGTTGACCAAAACCGGACATCCGGTCTTTTTGTAAAATTCTTTTACAAGATCATAATAAATTGGATTATCTTTTCTGTTAATTGTTTGAATTCGAGCAGAATAATCAATATGAGTAACCGCTGGAATCACGCTTCTGGCTAATTTCAGTTTTTCAATACCAAAAAGATTCGGGCTATCACCAGCCGCGGCCATTCTTTTGTTTTTTTGAACATCGGCTACCAAAAGCATATAAGGGCTTGGGCGGTCAATCTCAAAATATTCTGAAGCCATTTCTTCTAAAACGACTGGGGCGAAAGGACGAAAGGATTCGCGAAATTTTATTTTCAAATTCATCACCGATTGCATGTTCGCTGATCGTGCATCTCCCAAAATGCTGCGCGCTCCAAGAGCACGCGGACCAAACTCCATTTTACCCTGAAACCAACCGACTACTTTCTCTTGAGAAAGTAAATCTGCTGTTATATCAACCAATGCCTGATCAGGGTATTCTTTATATGGAATTTTATTTTTCCCCAAAAAAGTTTTTATTTCATCGTTAGAAAAGTCTGGCCCCAACAAAGACCCCTTTTGCGAATCAGTTCCCATGACGACTGTTCTTTTATTGCCTAAATATTGATACCAGACGAATAAAGCGGCTCCCAACGCGCCTCCGGCATCTCCGGCGGCAGGTTGGATCCACAAATTTTCAAAGAGGCCGCTACGGAGCAACTTGCCGTTTGCCACGCAATTAAGAGCCACGCCGCCGGCTAAGCATAAATTTTTCTGATTCAAAGTTGTTTTGATATGACGGCCAATTTTCAAGATTATTTCTTCGGTTATTACTTGAAGAGAAGCGGCGATATCCATCTCGCGTTGCGTGAGGTCGCTTTCCGGCAATCTCGGCTTGCTGCCAAAAAGTTTATGGAAACGCGCGTTGGTCATAGTGAGGCCGGAGCAATAATCAAAATATTTCATATTTAAGCGAAAAGATCCGTCTTTTTTGACGTGAATTAGATTCTTGTAAAATAAATCTTTGTATATTGGTTTGCCGTAAGGGGCAAGTCCCATCACTTTATATTCTCCGGAATTAATTTTAAAACCCAAGTAATAAGTTAAGGCGGCGTAGAGAAGGCCGAGAGAGTGTGGAAATTTAATTTCTGAAATGAGGCGTATATTATTATCACGGCCCATGCCGATACTGGTGGTTGCCCATTCACCGACGCCGTCCAGGGTTAAAATCGCCGATTCTTGAAACGGCGAAGGGAAAAAGGCGGAAGCGGCATGCGATTCATGGTGGCGAGTAAATAAAAACTTGCCCTTGAATCCAGGCATATTTTTTTGCAGTATTTCGCGCATCCAAAGCTTTTCTTTTATCCAGCTGGGCATGGATATCAGGAAAGAGCGGATGCCTTTTGGAGCATAGGCAAGATAAGTTTCAACAAGCCGTTCAAATTTCAAAAACGGCTTATCGTAAAAACAAATAAAATTCAATTCAGCTATCGTTATTTCTCCGGCTTTGAGACAATAACTTATGGCTTGTTTAGGAAAACCAGCGTCATGTTTTTTTCGTGTAAAGCGCTCTTCTTGAGCGGCCGAGACAATCTCGCCGTCCTTTACTAAGGCAGCCGCGCTATCGTGATAAAAGCAAGATATGCCTAAAATGGTCATTACACTGATTATACGCTTATCATTTCATTTTACTGGACGAAGTGCGAATGTGCTTTTATTATTTATCAAGACGTTCACTCATCTGATTTTTAACTATTTTCGCTATTAAATTTCTTGGCATAAATCTTATTAAAAATATCCGTAATTTGTTAAAAATACCGGGAATAACTATTCTTTTTCCTTTCAATACTGAGCGATACCCGATTTTTGCAACAATTCGGGGATCCATTCCTTCATGTTTTGTATTTTCCACTTGTGCTCTCTTGTGAAAATTTGTCTTTGTTGTGCTGGGGCATAAAACAGTCACGGTAATTCCTGTTCCTTGGAGTTCCTCCGCAATAGCTTCTGAGAAGCTCAAGACATAGGCTTTAGTAGCTCCATAGACTGCACTGAGCGTATTAGGTATAAAAGAACCTACAGACCCAACGTTCAATATTTTCCCATACCCGTGTTTTAACATCTCTGATAAGAACAATTTTGTCAAATGAGTAAGCGATACAAGGTTGACTTGAATCATCTGCAGCTCTTTTGTTAGATCTGTTTCAGAAAAATATCCAAATGAGCCGACTCCCGCATTATTAACCAAGATATCAATCTGAATAGACTCTTGCTGGAGCTCATCGAAAATTTCTTTAGGAGATTTTGCCACAGACAAATCCTTAGGAATAGCCTTTATTTCTATGCCAAAATTTTCTTTCAATTCATTCGTTATTTGTTTGAGCCTTTCTTCGTCTATTGCCACCAATACAAGATTGTAACCATCTTTTGCAAACAATTTGCTTAATTCATAGCCAATTCCACTGGATGCCCCAGTAATTAAAACGGCTTTTTTGGTTGGCATAAACATTTTCCCCATTGTTAAAGATTGTAGCCTATACTTAAAAAGTGTTTAATATAAAATAGCATTGTCTTATAGCACGTGTCAATTTTGACTTGTTAGGTTTTTAACGCTATTATCTTTTGCAGGGTTCTTTCAAAACCCAATTCTTTTTTTATGTTAGATTAAAAGTATACAATTATATAATTATCTTATTAAATATGATTAGGAAAATTCTTCACAGAATAGGCGTAAGTGGAAATCCAATTTTGAGAGCCATAGCTATTTTAATGGCGTTTCCTATTGAGATTGCACAATTTCGATTACTAAAAACACAAAAAAACAGAGATGTTATTGATTTGGTTGAGAAAATTAAAAAAGAAAAGAGTTCTCGTATGTGGCCTGATGAAATGGTTCAAATCTATAATTGTTCTTCTTTAGCGAAAAAACTTTCGGGTGACTTTGCAGAAGTCGGTGTTTATAGAGGTAAATCAGCAAAACTGATATGTGAATCCAAAGGATATAAACCATTTCATCTTTTTGATACTTTTGAAGGTTTGCCTGAACCAGGGCCCGAAGATGACAGATTACTTCTTAAAAAACAGTATATGGCCAGATTGGATTTGGTGAAAACTTATCTGAGTGCTTACAAAAATGTGACTTTCAATCAGGGTATTTTTCCAAAAACAGCAGAACCATTTAAAAATAAATCTTTTGCTTTTGTTAATTTAGATGTAGATTTATACCGCAGTACCTTGGATTGTTTAGATTTTTTTTATCCCAGAATGGTGGTTGGCGGCATTATTTTATCACATGATTATTCTACGTTAATAGGTGTTAGAAAAGCGTTTAATGAATTTTTCTTGGATAAAGCCGAGTTGGTAATTGAACTTTCAACCAATCAGTGTTTGGTTGTGAAATTATAAATTTAGTTTTATTTGTTTTGAAAACTTTATTATTCTGAATTTTATGTCTGAATCCAGAGGTAAATATACTATAATTAATTATCACTATATAGAGAACCCCAATTCCGATTTTATGGGTATTTATCCTTGTACGATTGGGGATTTTGAAAAGCAGATAAAATATCTGGCTTCTAATTTTAAAATAGTTTCCGTTCCTGAACTTTATGAATCAGCTTTAAATGGTGGAAAAGAAAAATTATGCGCTGTGACTTTTGATGACGGCCTTAAAGACCAGTACAGAAACGCGGTTCCGATTTTAAAAAAATATGCCGCGCCAGCTGTTTTTTTCCCCATAACTTCAACTTGGGAAGGATATATGCCCTCGGCTCATAAGATTCATGTTCTGCTTTCTCAATTTTCAGCCGAAGATCTTGTTAAAATTTTCAACAGTTTCCTCTTAGAACAACATCCTGAAGCTGTAGCCAGATATGAGATATCTTCAGTGAGGCGTTTGATTAAAACTAGACGTCTTCACGAAGATATTTCCACAGCTAATTTAAAAGAAACCTTAATCTTTTTGGAGAAGGGTTTAAGGAAGGATTTTTTAGATTTTAGTTTCAGAAAATTGGACTTGGATGAAAAGAAAATGATCCCGCATCTTTTTATGTCCGAAAAGGAAATTAAATCTTTGGCAGATTCAGGGTTTGGTGTGGGCGGCCATTCTCATCGCCATGATTCTTTGATTACTTTATCCAAAGACGATTTGGTGAAAGATATTCGGTTTTGCGCTGATAATCTTCTCCGTGTAACTGGTCAAAAACCTAAGATATTTTCTTATCCTTATGGGCATTACAATGAGACAGTTGTCGAGGTTGTGAAAAAAGTCGGATTTGAATATGGTCTGACAATAAAAACAGGAGCCGTTCGTTCAGGTGACAGCGTTTGGTCTTTGCCTAGATGTGATTCCAAAGACATAAAAGCCATGACCGAGAAAGGGTATGGAGAAGACTATTTTCTTAATATGAAAAAGCTCTAGACTATCACTTCGCAGGTTACCTTTCTTTACGTTATTTTGTTGTAGTATTATTACAATATTAGTTTGTTATGTCATCAAGAACTATTTTTATCACCAGCTTCAATCCTTTTGTGTCTAGAAACATCTTAA
>ERZ1292629.2241-Hain-H43-01um-R1-2241-length-16696-cov-8_pt1 | contig 16696 bp, 13 predicted proteins | sample MGYA00564399_ERZ1292629 | MGnify/ENA primary metagenome ERZ1292629 (study PRJEB36523, sample SAMEA6512636) | groundwater metagenome | collected 2019-01-08 | study: AquaDiva: Metagenomics assemblies of 32 groundwater samples
ACAAATCTTAGAATTAGCTCTCTTTTTGTCTTCTTTCCCTTTATTGTAGTATGGCTTGACCGGAAAAACAGAGTTTTAGAAATTAGAAAAGTAAAACCTTTCATTATTTCCGTCATGGCAAGAAAGCCTTACAAAAAATTTCTTGAGATACCTTTGAATAGCAAATACGAAAAACAGGCCGAAATCTTTTTCTCTCGTCGGTGATTAGAAAGATTTAAATACAGAAATTAGCTTTAATAGAATATACAATAAAAAGGAGGTATAAAATGGGAAAAATTATTGTCAAAAAAGTTATAAAAAGAAAGCCAGGTCACCTTTACTACGTTGACGGAGCAGGAAATGTATGCGAAGCAAAGATGGCTAGGGGCGGAGGAAAAAGAAAAAAGAAGAGATAAAACCTCCATTATATTTATTTTTTAATTAATTATTAAGTTTGTTCAGTTTTAGAAGCAGGTCATCTGCCTGTTTTTGCGAATCCTTTGTGTGCCTCAAATACAAGTATCTCTAATTTCTGGCTGAGGTCTGTTGTTGCAAGAGAGTAATCCATGCCTATATATTCATTAATATTTCTTCTGTGATAAACAGCAAGATGCTCTTTATGGTGCAATCTCCAGTATAAACTTCTATCACTTATTCCTTCTCCTTCTGGGAAAAAACCTTTAAGATTTTCGTCGGAAAATTCTCTCTTTCTTGCATGCCCTCTTTTTGTGGAACGTATAGTAACAGTTACATTTCTTTCTCCCTCTGTTGTTTTTCTGAAAGTCACTTTCACATCATAAAAATCCGGCAAGGGCTCTTCAATTTCTTTCATTATGCCTGCTTTTCTATGATGGACCAATTTTATAAATATATTTTTCTTGGAATATATATGACCATCTTAGGGATAGAGAGCACTGCGCATACGTTCGGGGTGGCTGTTGTGGAAAATGGGAAGATGCTCTCCAATGTTAAAAAAAGCTACACGACGGAGAAAGGAGGGATAATCCCCATAGAAGCAGCGAAACATCATCTGGAAAATAAGGAAAAGATATATTCAGAGGCCATTGCGGTTTCAGGGGTAAGGGAAGAAGACATAGATGCAATTGCGATTTCCCAAGGCCCTGGACTGGCTCCATGCCTGCTTCAGGGAATGAGTTTCGCAAAGGAACTAGCAAAGAAATTGAAGAAGCCAATTGTTCCTGTAAATCACTGCATCGCGCATCTAGAAATTGGAAGAATGACAGGGGCTAAAGATCCGGTAATGCTATACGCCTCTGGCGCAAACACGCAGGTAATAGCATATTCTGCAGGAAAATTCCGGGTTTTTGGGGAAACCTTGGATATAGGAATAGGAAATTTCATAGATACCTTTGCCCGTTATGCAGGAATCGGATTCCCTGGCGGTCCCACGATAGAAAAACTTGCTTTTGACGGTGGAAATGATAGAAAGCTGATTAAACTTCCTTATAAAGTCAAAGGGATGGATATCTCGCTCTCAGGCATTCTCACAAACTTAAGACAAAAACTGCATTCTGAGAATTACAATATCAAGGACCTTGCATTCTCCCTTCAGGAAACAGTCTTTGCGATGCTCGTTGAAACTGCAGAAAGGGCATTAGCCCATACGGAAAAGAAAGAGCTTCTTCTTGGAGGGGGAGTTGCATGCAATTCTCGTCTTCAGCAGATGTGCAGGATAATGTGTGAAGAGAGGGAAGCAAAATTCTTCTGCCCTGAAAAACAGTTCCTCGTGGACAACGCGGGAATGATAGCTTACCTGGGTGAAATCATGTTCAAAGCAGGAATAGGAGTTCATGGACAGGAAATTGAAAAACTAGACATAAAACCAAGGCAGAGAACAGACGAAGTTGAGGTTACGTGGAGGAAATAGGATTCTTTGGAAAAAAATCTTCCAGAAAAGTTTAAAAACAAACTTTTGTCTTAATATTTATCCAATGACCTTATGGGAGGATTAAATTCTTCTCGTAATCCATTTGGCACAATACATGAAAAAATGACAGACATTTATTCAATAATAGAAAAAGCGAGAAAAACAGGAAAAGTAGAGAAGGGAACGAACGAGGTCACGAAAGCGATAGAAAGAGGAACAGCAAAACTTGTAGTCTATGCAGCAGACGTGCAGCCAAAGGAGATAGTCCAGCACCTTCCTGTTTTGTGCAGGGAAAAAAAGATTCCCTGCAGAGAAGTTGACAACAAGCAAAAACTGGGAATTGCTGTCGGGATTCCTGTATCTGCGTCTTCTGTTGCCGTCATAGATGCCGGAGATGCCGAGAAAGACATTGCTAACTTGAAATAATCAAAAATAATTAATTTTAAAACCTAACTTAAAATGGGCGGCGCAAAACAACAGCATAAATCAAAACAGACGCAACAATCTCAGGCTACAAAGGGGAGCGACAGGATTCTTACAGCAGAAGCAGTCCCAGCACTTATTGAAGATATTATAGGAAGAACAGGATTTCGCGGAGAAATAACCCAGGTCAAATGCCTCATAACTTCTGGAAGAGACAAGGGAAGATCCATAAGACGAAATGTGAAAGGTCCTGTAAGAGTAGGGGACTATCTGATGCTAAGGGAAACAGAGATAGAGGCCAGAAGAATAAAATCAAAGGTCACGAAAGGGACATACACTTAAAATGCCGGGAAGATTAACTAACTCAGAAGTAATTTCTGCTATTGAACAAATACTTATAGCTGGTGTTCCAACCATTAAACTTGGTGGTTTATCGAGAGAGGATGCTATTTCTTGGAGAGACTGCTTTGAACTTGAAGGAAAATATCAGGTTGATATGTACGAACACCCTAAACCATCTTCATTTTATTCAGTTGAAATTAGACGAAGGAGAAACTAAGATAAAATGCCAAAATGCAGTTATTGCGGAAAACAGTACGAGCCTCCCAGAGGTCTTACTTTTGTTATGAATGACGGGAACCTCAGATATTTTTGCTCCTCGAAATGCAGGAAAAATATGCTGATGAAGCGCAGAAAAGTCAGATGGATTTCTAAGAATAAGAGATAGCTCTTTTCAGTCCAAAAACAGCCCAAAATTGGTTTTGTCGTCGATAAAATGCCGAAAAGGTTTATAAACCAAGTTAACGTTTTTTAAGTACAATAGGGTAAATTTCTTTACCAAATTTGATAAAAATGATTGAAAAAAACTCGTACACAGCGGCAGAAATCAAGGTCCTTGAAGGACTTGAAGGAGTCAGAAAAAGGCCAGCCATGTATATAGGCGGAACAGGAAAAGACGGCCTTCATCATCTTGTCTATGAAGTTGTTGATAACTCTGTAGACGAGGCCCTTGCAGGATATTGCAAAAAAATCCTTGTTACCATCAATAAGAATGGCTCTGTTACTGTTGAAGACGACGGCCGTGGAATTCCTGTGGATCTTCATCCAACATTGAAGATTCCTGCTGTTGAGGTTGCCCTTACGAGGCTGCATGCAGGAGGAAAGTTTGACAAGAAGACATATGTCATCTCTGGAGGCTTGCATGGTGTTGGTGTTTCTGTTGTCAATGCCCTTTCTGAAAAGCTCATTGTGGAAGTAAAGAGAGACGGAAAAGTCTACACCCAGGAATATTCAAGAGGCCAAACAAAGACAAAATTGAAAGAAACAGGAAAAACAGAGACCGGAAATACAGGAACAACAATAACTTTCTGGCCTGATTCCCAGATCTTTTCTACAACAGCCTTTGACTACAAAGTCCTTGAAACGAGATTCCAGGAAATAGCATTTCTTAATCCGGGGTTGAAGATAACCCTTATTGATGAGGAAAAGAGCAAAAAAGAAGAATTTTATTCTGTCGGAGGCCTGATAGAATTCGTGAAATGGCTTAACAGGTCTAAGGAAGCCCTCCATAAGCCCATATATTTCAAAAAAGAATCAGACCATACCATAATAGAAGCAGCGATACAATACAACAGCAGTTATCAGGAAAATATTTTCGGTTTTGTCAATACTATAAACACTGTGGAAGGTGGGACCCATGTCTCCGGACTTAAGACAGCCTTGACAAGAGCAATCAACGATTACGCAAAAAGCAAAGGGCTCCTTAAAGATGAATCTCTCACAGGAGAAGATGTTCGTGAGGGCCTTACAGTTGTTATCAGCGTGAAAATGGAAGAGCCGCAGTTTGAAGGCCAGACAAAGACAAAACTTGGGAATTCTGAATTAAAAGGAACAGTGGATTCTGCAGTCAACAAAGCACTTTCTGAATTTTTTGAAGAAAATCCCACAATAGCAAAAAAAATAGCTTCTAAAGCCCTCGAATCAGCTAAGGCAAGGATTGCCGCTAGAAAAGCCCGTGACCTTGTAAGAAGAAAAAATGCATTTTCCCTTGGAGGGTTGCCCGGAAAACTGGCAGACTGCTCTTCAAGGAAAACAGAAGATACAGAACTATATATAGTTGAAGGAGAGAGCGCCGCTGGCTCGAGTAAAATGGGAAGAGACAGGAACATACAGGCAATACTTCCACTTAAAGGAAAAATCCTAAATGTGGAAAAGTCAAGCCCTGCGAGGTCTCTTTCCAGCGAGGAAATTGCAAACCTCATAACAGCAGTAGGAACAGGTGTCGGAGAAGATTTTAATATAAGCAACCTACGATACAACAAAATAATACTCATGTCTGATGCAGATGTTGATGGAGAGCACATAAAGACTCTTTTACTAACACTTTTTTACAGGTTCATGCCTCAGCTGATAGAAACTGCCCATGTTTATGCTGCTCTTCCTCCTTTATACAGGATAAGAAAAGGAAGCAAAGACACTTATGTCTATTCTGATGATGAACTTAAAAAAGAAATAGGCAGTTCAAGCACAGATTCAGGAAATGTAACAAGGTTCAAAGGCCTTGGAGAAATGTCTTCGCAGCAGCTTTGGGATACAACAATGAATCCAAAAACAAGAAAGATAAAAAAAATATTCATAGAAGACGCAGTTGAAGCAGACAAGGTCTTTTCAATGCTCATGGGAGACGATGTTCAGGCCAGGAAATTATTCATACAAGAAAATGCAAAGGAGGCTAATCTCGATATATGATGCTTTGATTATCCATGCTTTGTCCAGGCGTGGCCAAATCAGAGGCAAATTCCGACATATAAAAACAAAAAATGAAAGTGAAAATAACCTGCACGAAATGCGGCTCAGAGAATGTAAAGATAGTTTCTGAAGATGGTATACCGACGTATAGATGCGGTAAGTGCGGACATAAAAACAGGATTTTTCCTAAATTTGAAAGCGATAAAAACTAAGACATAGTATGGAAGAAAAAATATTTTGCCCAAAATGCAAATCAGTAAATGTTAAGCTTGACATAACAGCAAGCGCTTCATTGGGTGCGCCACAAATGTGGATATGCAATAGCTGCGGATATGAAAACTATGTTTTTCCAAAAAAACAGCTAATTAAAAAGAACATCAATAAAAAATAAAATGGGAAAACTTACAACACCTGACTGGATATTAAAGGGAAAAAGCCGTCCAGGCTTGGCCAGCTTAAAGAAAAAGCCGTCAGAAAAAGGAAAAAAATACAAGATAAAAAAATGTCCGAAATGCGGAAGCACATCTGTCTCTGTGGTTCTCACAGGAGAAGAGGGAAAAGGAGCAAAGGAATGGGAGTGCAAAGCATGCAAGTGGCGGGGAAAGGGAATTGAAGAAAAGGAATTAAGTGAGAGTGAATTCCTTGAATATCTCGGGAAAATGGGGGGAAAATAAGAAAATGACAGAAGAAAAAAAAGAAGAAACAAAGCCGGAAAAAAAAGATGATGACGGGAACGGTTCAAACCCTGAGAATCATGAAAAAGGCGTTATAAATGCAGAAATCTCTGGAGAGATGAAGAAAGCATATCTTGACTATGCAATGTCTGTTATTGTTTCTAGGGCTCTTCCATCAATCGAAGATGGCTTGAAACCTGTTCAGAGAAGAATTCTTTACTCTATGAATCTCATTGGTTTAAAACCAAACTCGCAGACAAAAAAATCTGCAAGAATTGTAGGAGACACTCTTGGAAAATTCCATCCGCACGGAGATAGCGCTGTTTATGACGCATTAGTAAGAATGGCTCAGGATTTTTCCCTCAGATACCCATTGGTTTTCGGACAGGGAAACTTTGGAAGCACAGAAGATCCTGCTGCTCACATGAGGTATACTGAAGCAAAGTTGATGCCAATAGCGATGGAGCTTCTTCAGGACATCGACAAGGAAACAGTAAAATTTCTTCCCAATTTTGATAACTCAATGAAAGAGCCAGAGCTTTTGCCGGGAAAACTTCCCACTTTGATTCTTAATGGTGCTTCTGGAATAGCTGTTGGAATGGCCACAAATATTCCCCCGCATAACTTGACAGAGGTTTGTGATGCGATTGCCACCTATATAAAAAAGCCCGAGATAACCATTGACGAACTTTCCGGGATAGTAACTGGCCCTGATTTTCCTACAGGAGGGTATGTTTCTGGAGACATGCAGGAGCTGTACAAAACAGGACGGGGGCAGTTAATAATAAGAGGAAAGGTTTCAACAGAAACCCTGAAAAACAGGGAAGCAATAATTATCACAGAAATTCCTTACATGCTTGACAAATCTGCCCTTGTTACACAGATAGCAGACATGATTCAGAAGAAAAAAATAAGAGATATCTCTGACTTGAGGGACGAGAGTTCCAAGGGAAAAATCCGTATTGTTATAGAATTGAGGAAAGGAGCAAATCCAAAAATGGTAACAAACGCGCTTTACAAATACACGAGGCTCCAGGACTCGTTCAACGTAAATTTCCTTGCTTTGGTAAAAGGGCAGCCAAAAATTCTCAATCTGAAAGAAGTTCTAGAGGAATATGTGAATTACAGGAAAAAAATAATAACCAGCAGGACAAAGTATGACCTTAAAAAAGCAGAAGAAAGGCTTGAAATCGTCCTCGGATTGCTGATTGCCCTAAAAAATATAGACCAAATAATTTCCCTAATTAAAAAATCTAAGGGAGTTACAGAAGCTTTAGATGGCCTTATTAAGAATTTTAAACTAACAAAAAATCAGGCTGTTGCTGTGCTGGAGACAAAGCTTCAGCAGCTGACATCTCTGGAGCAGGAGAAGCTGAAAAAAGAAAATCAGGAGCTGGAGGAAAAAATAACAGAATTCAGGAAAGTACTTGGGAATGTTTCTGAAATATTGAGGATAATCACAAAGGAAGTTTCTGAACTTAAGAGAAATTACGGAGATACCAGAAGAACCTATGTCTTGCAGAGAATATCTGAAATTTCAGAGAAGGATGTCATTCAGAAAAAAGAGGTTGTAGTCACAATAACAGAAAAGGGATACTGCAAGAGAATGGATGTTCAGTCTTACAAAGAACAGAAGCGTGGCGGAAAAGGGGTTATTGGAAGCGACTTAGCAACAGGGGATTTCGTGAAGCAGCTGATCACATGCTCAACCCATGATTACCTGATGTTTTTCACTTCAAGAGGAAAGACCTTATGGCTTAAAGCTTATGATATACCTGAAACAGAAAGATACAGCAAGGGAAAAGCCGTTGTAAATCTCTTAAACCTGAAAGATGACAACATAGCAAATGTTATTTCGGTAAACAAGTTTGAGGATTTCTTGTTCATGGTAACAAAAAAAGGGATTGTTAAGAAGATATCTCTTGCAAATTTCTCAAATCCAAGAGCCTCTGGAATAAGAGCAATAAATCTTCCATTAGATAATTCTGATATCTTAATAGATGTGCAGCTAGTCAAAAAAGGAGAGGAAGTTCTTCTTGTAACAAAACAAGGACAGGCAATCAGGTTCAATTCGGAAGAGGTCAGAGACATGGGAAGAGCAAGCTACGGAGTTAATGGAATCAGGCTTGATAATGCAGATGAGGTCGTCAGTCTTGAAGTCTTGAGAAGCCTGGAAATTCTAACAATAACAAAAAACGGCTATGGAAAAAGGACAGCTGTCAAGGATTACAGAAAAACCGCGAGAGCTGGAAAAGGGGTCATAAATGTGAAAGTCTCAGGAAAAACAGGCGAAGTTGTTAACACTGTTTCTGTAAATCCCTCTGACACAATAATAATCACGACGGCAAAAGGCCTTGTGCTAAGGACGAGCCTGAAGAACATAAGGGTCATGGGTCGTGCAACACAAGGTGTAAGAGTTGTGAAATTGCATCCTGGAGATTCTGTTACAGATTTAATCAAAGTTATTGAAGCAGGAAATGGAGAATAAAAATTAGTCTTTTTTAATATAACGCAATCATTTAACTTATTTTTTATTAAAATTAATCCGATTAAACAAATTTTTTAAGCGCTGGAATTTGTTTCATTAACAGTTTCATTATTTTCTTCTTCTGTTTCGTTTTCCTCTTCTTCAATTTCTCCCTCTTCATCTTCATCATCTTCTTCTAAAGTTAAAGCATTTTTAATGTTCTCCGCAGTCAAAGCAGAAAGTCTTTCTGTTATTGCATTAACTATCTCTTCCCTATTATTACTATTTAATACAAATTTTATTTCAAACCCAACTTCTGTTAATTCATCTTCAGAATCAATTTCAAATTCCAGCTTTTCTTTGTCTTCTAGTGGCTCATCGCTTACTTCCATTTCAAGAAAGCTGTTTATTTCTTCAGAGGTTAATGTTAATTTGCTCAAAACCTCAGAAATAACATCATCTGTGTTTGTGGTTTCTGTATCAAACTCAAGCTCAACCTTGACTTCAGAGGTACCATTCTGGGTTTCTGCTTTTATTTCTAATTCCTCTTCAATTTCAATATCTCCGAATTCTTCTTCCAGTTCATCATCATCGGCAACCAAATCTTCCTCAATAGTTTCATTTCCGATTATTTCATCGGTGTCAGAGATTTCATCTCCGGTAACAAGGAAAATCCACCAAGGAACATTAATATCCAAAACCTCGCCTGTTTCTGGGTCAATCTGAGTCTCTGCCTTCAATACAAGCTTGAATATTCCCAAAAATCTCCCAGGATGTTCTGAATTAACCTTGAAAACAACCCTTGGAATATTTTTATGTTCTATCTCGTCAAGGGAGAAGCCAGTTATGTTGCTTGCATTTAATCTTTCTATTAATAACGCTCTTAAATTGTCAGAGGTAACTCTTACTCTGTGTCTTTCTCCTTCAGAATCCGTAACAGAAAAATTTGATCCTTCTCCTTCAACCTCTAATTCAGTTTCAATTTCAACCTCACCGCCTTTTATCTTTATTTTTCTTTCAATTTTTACTCTTTCTCCTCCCGCAGTTCTTATTTCACTTCTAAATTCACTTTCAACTTCACCATTTCTTTCTCTTATTCTTGTTTCTGTTCTTTCCTCCTCTTCGTTATTAGAACTTCCCGAACTAGAAGTATCATCTTCTGAATTTCTAGAATTGTCTGTTACTGAATTTGAATCAGAATCTGAACCACTTCCAGAGTTATTGCCACCAGAGCCCTCTTCTGCTATAACTATTGGGGCATTTACATACATACCAATTACAAGAAAGACAAGGAATAAGACCAATACACTCTTTTGCATTTTTTATATAGGAAAAATGGTTTTATAAATTTAACCGATTATCTCTGCTCGGTCATTGTCTCATTATTTATTGATTGCTGTTGTCTCGCCAATAATCTCGCCCCAGCCTATAAGGCGCCAATGGCCTTCTATATTCCTGGCTATCCCTGCGTTGTCTCCACCAAGAGCAACTACCGGGATATTTAGAGAAAGTTCTGTTTCTTCTTTTGAGATCTTTTCGACTGTCCCCACGGTTATGGTTGTGCCTATGCTGAGCATCAAAAGCTCTTTTATCTTTAAGGAATCAACAACTTTCCTGTCTCTCAGCCCAAACACTTCATCAAACAGCTTTGTTTTAATCTTTATTTTGTACTTTATCTCGGGAAGTTTTCCTTTAAGGGAAACGACGCATCCAGTGAGAGCGTCTGTTTTTGTGAGGAACGGGTCGAGGGAAGTTTCTATTGAGATGCTTGCTCCAGGAATGACTTCCACGACAGATCTGTCTCCTCTGTGAAGGGAGAGCACTTTTGTGGTCAATGTCCTGTATGTTACTGAGCCGTGTTTCCTGATGTTCATTCCCGGCTTTATTTCAATTTCATCCCCGACTTTTAGCTTTCCCCTCTTCAAAATCCCCCCGAGAACCCCGCCTTTCAGGTCTTTGACATTTATCCCAGGCCTGTTTATATCAAAGCTCCTTGCAACGAGGAAGAAAGCAGGAGATTCCAGGTCTCTTTTAGGGATTTCTATTATGGCCAGAGCCATAAAGACCTTGTCAAGATTTACCTCCTGCTGTGCAGATACAGGAATAACAGCCGCGTTTTCCGCAATTGTTCCCTTAAGGAAATCTTTTATTTCTCTGTGGTTTTTTAACGCTTCTTCTTTGCTGACGAGGTCAATTTTGTTCTGAATAACTATTATGTTCTTTATTTTTTTTGCCTGAAGAGCCATGAAGTGCTCTCTGGTCTGGGGCCTTATTCCCTCGTTTGCCGCAATGACCAGGATTGCTGCATCTATGACAGCTGCTCCGGAAAGCATGGTTGCCATCAGCATCTCATGCCCTGGAGCATCTATGAAGCTCACATATCTCAGGGGCTCGCACTTTTGTCCAGGAACCTCCTTGTTAGAAAACACATTGCCGCATTTGTATATTATTGTTTCCGCATAGCCAAGTTTTATGGTAATTCCTCTTTTCAGTTCCTCTGAATGCGTGTCTGTGAATTTTCCGGTGAGCTTGCTTAGAAGAGTTGTTTTTCCGTGGTCTATGTGGCCTACGACGCCGACATTCAGCTCTGGAAGTTCATGCTTGAGTTCTTGTTTATTCATCTAGGTTTTAAAAGAAGATGGTTAAAAAAGGTTTTGGATTACTTTGGATTTGTTTTTTGGGCTTCCAAATTCCCACACTGTTCGAATGAGACAAGCTCGTTGGGACTCAAAAATCTATTTTTCATTTATAAATCTTTCTGATTAAAATCAGATTCTAATCAAGAAGAATAACTTCCTATATATCTTCTGTTTTCTGCCCTTTTCCTCAAGAAAATTATGAGAATCACTGCAGCCAATACCCAAACAACAACACCTATAAAAATCCATAACCATGTTAAGTCTCTTTCTTCTCCAGCGATTTCAGCAATAGTCTTCTCGGAAATTGCAAAATAGCTGAATGAATCAAGTTCAACATCATAATAATAATAAGAATCGTCTTCATCATCGAAAGTTGTGACTAACTCGTTCCATACCTCATAATCCGGATCAAACTTGAAAACAGCAATACTCTCTTTTTCAAGGCCATTTTCAGCAGCCCAAAGTCTTTCAACCTGGATTGTTATAATTGCTTTATTCAATTTTTCATTGAGATTCTCTGTCTCAATTTGAAGATATCTGTAAACTCTTCCTGTCTTTGAAACAGTAACCTCAGCCGGCTTTTCATCATATTTTGAAACAGTGACCTTGACATCCAGGGCCTCATTATTCACTTCAATGTGTGCCTGTTTGATTCCAAGCTCTGGATCAAAATCTCTTATTATTGCCGGAGCATCAGGAGCTATGTTTAATTGAGGATGTGTTTCTTGTGTTATTGTTTGTGTTACGCTGGCTTCGCCACCTCCACCGCCGCCACCTCCACCGCCTGTTGCTGCAGCAGCTGAAGTTGCAGTCACAGAAACAGTCAGGTAACGGGTTGCAGAAGATCCAGAGTTATTGCTGGAATCATAACAACTCACACTCCAGTTATGGTCTGCGTTTGTCAATGTCTTTGAAAATGTCTGATTTGAATCTTTCGTTATCGTTGTATCTGTCTGGTCTACTGAATTATCTATTAAAAGGCTGCAATTAGTGATAGAACTTGCATCACTGACATTGTAAGTGAATACAACGGTTGAGCTTGATGACCATGTTGATGCATTTTCCGGACTCCTAAGAGTAACTGTTGGAGCTATGGAATCTGTAGTAACATTGACAGAAAAACTTATAGTGAAATCATTAGTGTTAAAATTGCCTGATGTGTCATTGCAACGGACATAATAGTTGTATGTACTTCCGTTTGTCAATCCAGAAACTGTCGTCGAATGGCTTGTGCTTCCTGTTGTTGAAAATGTATTTGTCATTGAGGAATAAGCAACTCCAGATGTTGTAGAATACTTACAAGTTGCAGTCTCGTCTGTTGTCAGATTTACCGCTGTTGAAGTTGTTCCTGCTGTTAGATTTCCTGTCGGCTGGCCATTGCTCCTCACTGGAGCGGTTGTGTCTGGAGCTGATACAGAAAAACTTATAGTGAAATCATTAGTGTTAAAATTGCCTGATGTGTCATTGCAACGGACATAATAGTTGTATGTACTTCCGTTTGTCAATCCAGAAACTGTCGTCGAATGGCTTGTGCTTCCTGTTGTTGAAAATGTATTTGTCATTGAGGAATAAGCAACTCCAGATGTTGTAGAATACTTACAAGTTGCAGTCTCGTCTGTTGTCAGATTTACCGCTGTTGAAGTTGTTCCTGCTGTTAGATTTCCTGTCGGCTGGCCATTGCTCCTCACTGGAGCGGTTGTGTCAGCTGCACCGCTGACCAAGGGGTGGGGATAGGTGTAAGAAGTGTAGCCCGGCATAGCCACATTGTTATAAAAATCGCGATTCTCCTTGGGGTGAATATTGTAGGCAGCAGCAGCAACTGGGTTTGTCACACCATTAAGAGTGTTATTCCATTGATATACTGGTTCAAGTGTCTGATTCGGCCATGCAGCTGGCAAGGGCGTATCACCGCTGATGAGATTGCCCTTGCCGCGCCCCACTTGGTCAAGGCATGGGTATGCTTTGCGAATCTGGTATGTGTCTCCATTGTCCCACACACGGCCCTGTCCGTAGACACTTGCTGTGTTTGTTACTGTGGTTGTGGTAACACTGCTTATAGAAGAGCCCCAGTTTTTTGCAGTATTACGAATTGAGAACTCATTCCCTGCGCAGCTTCCACCGCTGCAGGCTGTGTTGAAATTCTTTGTCGTGTCTGTTAAAACGCCCGAGGTGGCGTTTGCACCGTTATGAGTGCCAGAAACGTAGACAGTCGCATCATTCACGTCAAAAGCACCGGAGCTGTCGCAGGAGCCGAACGGCGAAAAGGTGTCTGTGTCACGGTAATTTATCATCGGGAACGAATTACCATATGAGTCGCTGCCGTTTTGGTTGCAGTTATTTCCCCAAAAAACCGCTGTGCCGCCACGGTTGAACATACAGTTAGTGAGACCTCCGGGAGTCGCGGTGAAATTATTCTTGTAGATTTCCATAACACGCGAACCGCGGAATCGTTGGCTTGACTCTGTTCCATGATTAACCATACAGCCCGCTGTATTGTAGCGGAATACCACTCGCGAACCGCCGAAGGCATCCAACGCGCACGCACCAGAAGGAGTTGGGTCGGTGAATGTGTTGTCCTCTATAAAAATGAACTTCTCTGTGCCGAAGTAACTGTCGTCTGCCCATGATCCGTCGCCATAGGGGACACCGCCCCATGTATTATGTAAAACAATCACGCCCTGGTCGTGGGTGCCTTGAAATTCGTTATGGTCGATGACACCCCACAGGTCGTCATAAGCTCGTATCCCGCCGGTCTGCTGGTTCTCGAAGCGCACATGGTCGATGCGGAATGATTTCGATGTTCCCTGAATAATAAGATGTCCTTTGTTGCACCCAAAGGCGTCAGGAGCACTTCCGCGAATAGTCAGGCCTGTAAGCCGAAACGTCTTTGGAGAGTTAACATTAAAAGTCAAGATGGAACCCGCACCTGCGCAATTTGAGTCACCCTTAGAAACACCATCAATCAGTACTGTCTGCCCGATGCCCTGCCCCTGCAGTGTAATTCCTTTTGTAATCGTTAGTGTCGTCGTCCAATTAACGCCAGAAGGGCATGCAGGAATTACAACAGTATCATTATCGGCAGCTGCATTGACGGCAGATTCTACAGCTGAATAAGAGCAATTTGATGCATTAATGGTAGCAGCTCCAGTTATACCAAATTTTAAACCAAAATAGAGAAGGGCAATTAAAACCAATATGATGATAAAAACCAAAATATAATTAAAACTTTTTTTCCATACATCACCCAGTTTGGTCTGACCACCCTCTTTTTTCCTCAAACGCATAAGGGTAAACAGGAAATTGAATTAATAAAGATTATTGTTCGTAAGAATTTGGTGTATAAAGTTGTATAGAGACTGAATAAAGGCTTACTTTTTAAAAAGGAAGATACTTTGGTTGTTTAGTTATTTAATTAAAACATTCTTCTTTTTTTTGAGCAGCTATCTATATATATTTATCTAAAAAAACAACTCATCTTATGGATGCCTGCTGGAATATCTTCTTTCTTGTGCCCTATCTTCACCTGTATTCCTCTTTTTGCCTTTTGCCCATTTTCTTCTGATTTCCTCAAAGGTGGCTATTCTTCCGGAGGATGCTGCTCTCCTGATTAGGATTACTGCCAGAATTATGATTAAAACAAGGCCAATACCAATTCCTATGAAAATTGAAGTATTCCTGTTTAAGATGGATTCTCTTAGGATGCTCCATAAAGAGACAAAAAGATCTTTTATCCAATTTATTAAGCCAGATAGCAAAGATGTTGTTAAAGCCAATATAATTATTGCGGCCAAAACCAATATAATTACCATGACAATCAGGGTCTTCCTGTTAAAAAGAACTTTCTGTGTTTTTTCAAAATTTATTGAGAATGATTGCCTTGGCCTGTATTCACTCCTGACTGCTCCTTCTTTTTTTCTTGATTTGAATATCAGTGCAAGCAAAGTGATTATTATCAAAAGACCAAGCCCAATGCCGGCATAAAAGAAGCTTTTTTTATTAAGATTTATGCTTCCTAATTTTTCAATTAGGCTTTTGACGCCATTTGACAAACCAGAAAAAATAGATGCTATGATGCCAGATCTTATTCCAAAGAAGACCAATCCCGCAATGATAATTAAAGCAAAGATTAATCCTGTAATTTTTAAGACATTCTTGCTAAAGTGAATTTTCTGGACTGCTTCTTTGTAATGCAAGATTCTCCTTCTGATGAAGATTCCGACAATAATTATACTTAACACCAATAGCCCCATGATGCCCATCAAAACAAGGTTAGTTTGTTTTAAGTCAAAATTAATTTCCTTTAAGCGCTTAATCTCCTCGCTTTCGCCGATTGCAAAATAACTGAAATCGCTCACATTTGTTATGTAATTATGATATGAATCATCTGAACCTGTATAGGTTGTTGAGAGAAGCTCATTCCATCTGCTTTCGGATTCGATAAACTTAAAGATGGAAACATCTTCTTTGTTGATTTCATTGATATCTGTCCAATTTTTCTCCACACTGAATTTTAATCTTGCTCCATCTAATTTTCCAAGAACATTTTCAACATTTATTTCCAGATAATTATAGACTTTTCCTGTTTTCTCAACAGAAACAGCTGCAGGCAGGCCGTCATATTTGTTGATTGTTATCTTAACATCCTGTGCACTTTTATTCACTGCCACCTCTATTTCTTTTATTCCTGTTTCGTCGCAAAATTCCCTGAAAACCTTTGTTGAGTCTGTTGCTATATCTGTTACTTTGCTTTCGCATGTTATTATCTCCTTCTCTGTTCCGCCTGCTCCAGTTTCATTAGTTTGCTTTGTCGTTACATTTGTTTGGTTGACTGAAGTTACTCCTCCACCGCCGCCACCTCCACCGCTTGTTGCTGCAGCAGCTGAAGTTGTAAAGTTATTTGGTCCTGTTGTATTACAGTTATTAGCAGGATCACATGAAGTCACATTGTAATAATAAAGAGTTGAAGCAGACAAGCTACTTAGTGCGACTGAATGGCTTGTTACTAATGAAGCAGAACCTGTTGTTGTTCCTAAAGATGTGCTTGTTCCATAATTTACAGAGCTGTTTGCAGATTCATTTGTTGTCCATGTTATTGTTGTAGTAGATGATGTTATGCTGCCTGCTGTTTCATTTGTTATTGTCGGAGCAACAGTGTCAATTGTAATTGTCCTGTTTGCCGTTGAAAATGCTTGATTATTATGGCTGTCATTAGCCCATGCAGCCCATCTGAATTTTCCTTGTGGAATATTGTCAACAGTTATGTTCCAGTATGTTGCATTTATCGGACTTGTGTTTGTTTGGTTTGCAACCCAGCTTCCGGTCCAGTTTCCGTACAATGCTATATAGCTTAAAGAAACTCCATCATATCCACGCAAGTCAAAAGTTACTGAAGTATTACTTCTATTAACATTATCAGCAGGATTTGTTCCAAACTCTGCAACAGGGTTTGTTGTGTCAACAAAAACTACATAAGAGTTATTGATACCAAAAGTATTTAGTGTGTCATTTGTATAAACATTAATTGTCCTGTTCCCATCACCAAGATTTGTCAAGAACCCATTTGTTATGTTACACCATCCAGAAGAAACAGAAACTGTCTGATTTGTTCCATTGATGTCTATCTTACATGCAGATGGAGAAGTTCCTGCATCTGAAACAGAGACGTTCAATGTAAGAGTGTCTGTCGTGCTTGTTTTCTTTGTTCCATTAACATAGAAAGGAAGCGTTATTACAGGAGCTGTGCTGTCAATTTTAACAACAAAACTGTTGTTCAAACCAAACTGTCCTGTTGAATCGTTCGCATAAACATTGATTGTCCTGTTACCATCACCAAGATTTGTCAAGAACCCATTTGTTATGTTACACCATCCAGAAGAAA
>ERZ1292629.2246-Hain-H43-01um-R1-2246-length-16682-cov-25_pt1 | contig 16682 bp, 27 predicted proteins | sample MGYA00564399_ERZ1292629 | MGnify/ENA primary metagenome ERZ1292629 (study PRJEB36523, sample SAMEA6512636) | groundwater metagenome | collected 2019-01-08 | study: AquaDiva: Metagenomics assemblies of 32 groundwater samples
AGGGCTTTCCGCATCCACCACACACCACGTCAATCTCTCTTTCTGCTGTTATTCTGGCCATGTTATTCTCCTATAAATTAAATATCTCCATAATCAATAAAATCTACAGACTCAAACATGACTAAATACTTATTAACTTCTAAATCCGTTGCACGTCTAACCACAGCTACATTGCCTCTATCAAAATGCTCAGTAGCCCACTTTCTAGCTAAAACAATGTCGGGAGCATTAATTACAGTCCACCTAGAACCGTATTGATTTTCAATGTAGTATGTGGTATATGTTTTTTTCATCTAATTCCCTGTTAAATGCCAATCTCCATCATGGAATATGTATGCTTTGTTTGCTTCTACTTCTGTAACAAGTCTGCATTTAACTTGCCAACCATCCTCATAATAATGTATTATCTGAACAGAATTTATACCGGCTGTTTGAGTTGAATTATTACCGGCTGTTTGAGTTGAATCATTACCGGCTGTTTGAGTTGAATCATTACCGGCTGTTTGAGTTGAACGATAACCGGCTGTTTGAGTTGAACGATAACCGGCTGTTTGAGTTGAACCATTATCGGCTGTTTGAGTTGAACGATAACCGGCTGTTTGCGTTACATCTGTTTTTGTATCAACCTGTATAGCATAATTAATTCTAGTATTAATTGGAGCATACTTTTGTACATTAAGTATAACTTCTTCTTGTGTTCCAACACTAACATCTTCTGCTCTTCTAAATTTACATTTATCAACCATATCTCCACTACCATGAATATAGTTATCTGTAGATGTGTTTACCAAACAACACACCCACAAAACACCAATCAGATAATCCCCACCTTCTCCCCAAGGCAAACCATGTAACCCGTTTCCACATATATCATGTGGTTGCCAATCAGGAGCTTCTACAGGGCCGCTTTGCGGCCATGTGAAGCTTCCTTTATAGCTGGTCATATCAGAAGCTACTTTCCTTAAAACTAAAATCTGTCCTTCTTTTGGAATCAGTTCTCTATACATAAGAAACTCCTTCCTTTTTCTTTTGATGCTTCTATTATACCACATCTACAAAGAAAAGTCAAGAGAAAAATCTAAATTCTTAGTTTTTCTTTCAAGATGCTGAAGGATGGTTGCTCTGTTCTCATTAGGATCGCCACTAGGTAGAAACACTATGCTGGTAGGAAGCCTTAACCTAAAACGAGAGTACAATGTACAGGCTTCTCGCCTTGCATCGGCATCCAGCATCACCACAACCTCTACAGGCTGCATTGAGGCTATTAAGTCAATCTGCTCTTTAGTAGCTTTCTTACCCAACAGAGCAATAGAATTAGGAGTAGTGAGAGCATCGAAAATACCTTCCACTATAATAACAGGTTTACTTACATCAACGTAATCAACACCATAAACCACATCGCCTTTAGAATAATAACCAGACACACTATCTGAAACATACATAGATAAGCCCTTTGCCACAATAAAGTTACGAGAAGCCCAAAACACTATCTCAGAATTGATGGTTATAGGAAAAATTATCTTATTCCATAGCTTTGCGTCTGTAGAGCAAAGCAAAAATCTATCATCTATTTGAGCTACTCCACGGCTTGTTAAATATGCTATAGCTATTCGGCTTAAAACATCTTTCCGATCCAAAGAAACACATCCGTCTGGCAAAGGCATAGGTTTCAATATCTTTGCCTGCAAGGGAACAGGCCGTTTGAACACATCTCTATTTATAGACTCATCTTGAATAATATAACGATTAAGTTGAGTAACATACTCATTGCCAAGAAGGTAACGTAGCATACCTTCTTTGTCCTTAACCATCCCACACTTAAAACAATGCCCTATGTCTTTAAGTAGATTATAATAGAAATGCCTATGGAAATCCTTAGTAGAACAAAAAGGACAGTTAAACCTTACTTCGTCTTTCTGAAGTATAACTTCAGGGTGTTTCTTTTGCAGAAGTTTCAGCATATAATGGTTCTTCCGGTATTACTCCTAAAGCTACAGCACTAAATAATTGGACATTACCACATTCACAACAGGTAACACATAGTAAAGGAAACATTGTTTTAGAGGGCCACTTGGGTTTTGCTTCCTCTAGTGCAAACACTGTCGGAGATAGTTGCCAACATTGGGTATTGCAATGAGGACATGAAGACAGCATAGGCATAAGAATCTCACATACATGATTAAGATTCTTGATTTGCATTCTCAGCAACCTCCAAAGCCAACGCCACATCATTTAATGCTTCTGTTTTAGCATTTTCAAAATCTTGTGCTGTAAGAGTCTCTTTTTTAGAATGCATGTTGCATGACGGGCAAACATGTGTTGCCTGTGTAGGATCAGAAGCCACGCCTCTGACAGGTGTTACCAATGTAGGTTCAGCAGAATTTATCTTGTTTAAATACTCCTTGTATTCTCTACAAGGAAAAGTCTTCCAATGTGCTTCTCCTCCTTGCATACAATAGATGCAAGTCTCATTCTTAAAGTAAGATATAAGACATGTAATCACTTCTGTCTGTCTTTCGTTCTTAGCCTTCAACGCTTTATTCTCTTCTCTAAGTTGTCCTCTACTGCTTGACATTGTTTTGCTCCTTATTAAAAACACCATTATTATACTCAAAAAATTTATCTAGTGTAAACAAGATTCCCATATAGGATTTTTCATTTATATCAAAATCTATAAAAGCACAAGGAATTGGGTATATGTCCATGCTATCCATACCAAAACTATCACATTCTTCCACTAGAAAAACAAAAATAGGCATGTAGTTTCTAGTAAACATCACAATAGCATATGTGCCAGCAACTCTGGCATCTATAGCTTGTTCCGCCCATTTGATTAATAAATTATTACTTTTAGACATAAAACTTTCTAATGTCCATCCCTCTACTGCTTTATTTTCGATTGTGTAAGGAAACCTATCTCGTAGATGTTCAGGAATCTCAATATCTCCATGTATCTGTCTAAAAGGGTCTTGTGGCTGAGTACGCTTGATTACACTTTGATCCACACCAAGATAAGCAGCAATTAGTCTAGCTACTTTGCGTTCAAATGCACTACCTTTTGATTTACTTCCTTTGTTATCCATTTATGTCACCTTCAAATAATTTAATCATGCTCTCGTAATTGAATAGCACCGTATGTATCAATTAACTTAATGATATGAGTAAGCGATTTTTTAATGTCCTCACTATGAACACCAATCCTAAGACCTTCAAAAAAAGGTAAATCATTTTCGTCAAATGTTTTCCAATTCCAACCGTCCAGTATACCCTCCTCACGTAATAATATTTTAAGACCGTCCATACCATTAACTGTTTTTGACATGCCGTGGCAGTGGGGACAATTGTCAAGGTGGCTATTATATCCATGCGGTTTATTTGCTCCAATGATAGCCCCCATTTCAAGTGATTCCACTTCTACCTGACATCGTTCACATTCCACTTCCCACGTCTCGTTAATCGACAGCCATAGGCCACTGGGGGGTTGTGTGTTGTCGGTCATTTCGTCTCCTTCTTGAAATCCTCTATCAATCGCTCAAATACCACAGAACACTCATTGCATAAATCTAAAACAATATAGTTTTTACCTTTATGCAAATGTTGCCAATTTTTTTTATTATGCCAATGTTTGTGGCTTATTTCCGCAACATTGGTGGCGGTCTGAATCTCCACTTTGCATCTATCACAAAATACCTTGTTGCTCATTTTTTCTCCTTCCCCTCGCCCATCAGCGCACGGGCCGCGGCAAGGGATTCTCTTATTATGGCAGCGGCCTTCCACAAATCCTTTTGCACTTCACGATTGGGATTGTCAGGAAATTTCATATTAAACCAATCGGCTAACACTTCGTATTGCTCTGGCGAAATTGCTTCCAACGCTTCCACCAACACCCCATCCTTGCCGTCCTTCTGCACCAGTTCCGCAAGGGCGCGAAGACGGGCGTTCTCGGCGCGGAGTTGTGTAAGCTTAGGACATTCGATTAAATCTCCACGACACTCGATTAAAGGGTCTTTCGGTATATCATTCATTGACATCCACCTCTCTCAGGTTCGCCCTCACAGCGGCAGGCAGAGTGCCGTTGCGGTAAGCGGCGATGATTTTATCTGCCAATTCTTTTTTGTATGATGCCAAAGCAACCAATTTCGCGTTAGTGTCTTCTACAACCATCCTTGAATGTATTATGTTTTTGCCATCACGAGTCATCCCATCGCTGGTTATGGTCACTTCCACCGCCCCTTCCAGCCTCATGCGGCGGACACCTGTGCCGTGGCATTTCCAACAATCTATCACCGCAGTAGCACCGTAATAAGGTGGAACATCATCTAAAAGTTTACCTTCACCCTTGCACCGCTCACATTTCTCCTCCCACGGATCACTCTCAAATTCAAGCAGTAGTTTAACGTTCATCGTACACCCCTTGTGAATAGCCAATAGAATCCCACGATTGTCAAGGTAGCGATAACCGCCTCTAGCAATGATTGTTTCCAGTTAAACCTTTTCATCGTCGTCTCCTATACTACACCATTATACCACAAAAATCAGAATTTGTCAAGATTAGCTTTCTTAGCTAATAAAGTTAGTCGCTCATTACCATCCCAAAACCCAAGACGTATGCCTGTTCCTTTACAAAAATCACAAACATGCCAACATAGTGTTGTTCCATAAGCACCAATATTGCGTTCACTACGTGTTGCCCCCTCACCATTGCATATAGGACAAACCCTCAATATCTTTTCTATACGTTCAATACGCGCCTTTAAATCTACATAGTCCATCACATTGCTCCTTCAAAGAAAGATATTCTACTATAATCATTTCTGACTTTAATCAATTGAAACCGTTCACCGTCTCTGTTCTTAGCTACAAAGATTCGCATCTGTTTGGCTTCCGCTTCTTCTGGATCAGCGTTCAAACTTAACACTACATCCGCAGTATCGCCTATACGTTTACTTTCACCTATGCCATATACATCTATCACTTCCTTCTTTGCTTCTTCTTTACGAATATGAGCAGCAGTCCAACAAGCTAAATGTAGCTCTCCTGCCATACCACGAGCAGGCACTACTATGTCTCTCAACTCAGCCCAATCGTCTTTTCTATGAGTGTGTCTTCCTACATCATGAAGGTGGTCTATAACCAACAAATCAATATTATTTCCTTTGTTTATCAGCATAGTCACAAATGCTTTATAATCATAGATAGTATGCTCACCAGGAATAAAACGCTTGATCCAAATTTTGCTACCCAAACCTTCCCCATATGCATGTAGGTACTGCCCCATTGTTTGACGGTATGCATAATTAAACAAATTAGAATAGGGAGTACCACTCAAACAAGATGCATATCTGTCTGCTACTTTATGTGCAGCTAACTCATTAGTGATATGACAAACATTAAAGCCATTAACAGCCGCAACCTTGCCCATATGGATCAAAGCCATAGACTTACCACTACTTGTCTGCCCTATTATAATACCCAATTCTTCTTTCTTCAATCCACCATTTAAGGCTTTGTCCAATAAAGGAATCCCTGTAGGAATAGCCGCAGTTAGAAAATCATCTTTATGAATCTCTACATAATCTTGATACTGAGAAAACAATTCAATTTCTTTCTCACTGGATAAACCAACATTATTTGCTGTAATTACTTCAGGAAGGATGTTTTGTAACTCATTCTTTTCAAAGAAATCAACACACTTTCTTAAAGCTATTTTCATTGCTCTATTTCTAGCAAAGGCTTTAACTTGTTCTTTGACAAAGATTGCATCATCATATTCAATTTTGTATAAATAATCAACAAAGTCACAGTAGGCTTCTAAATCTTCTTGAGAAATTTCATTCTTTTTGGCAAGCAAAGCCAACCTAACTTGCACAGAAGATTTGTCTATAGAACAACCATATTCTCTAAAATGCTCTACACAACAAAAAGCTATGTTCTGAAATATTTCATCAGTAAAATAAGCAACCTCTATTAGCTCACCATAATCAGCCATAAAAGTACGGTCACGAATCATGAGTGATAATATCTTCTCTTGAAATTCTGCATTAAAGTCATACTGGTCCATTTATGCTCCGGCTGAGAAATAATCAAGAGTGGTTTGCAAGCCTTTAATAGTATCTCTTAGCATTTCAATATGCAACTCTAAAGCGTTGTTTTCTATAAGCATAGCCTTATATTTTTCGACATCATTTACTACCCACAACATTTGGTATAAAACTTTATCATCATCTTCCATGACAGCACCGAGTACAAGAGCTTCATCCATTGGTTTTACTCCTAACAAATTGTTCTGGAAATATACCTGCATTTAGTCCACGCTGTAAAAGAATATCCTCCGCTAATCCGGTTCGTTGTTTCATACCGGATAACATTTTTTCATAATACTCTTCATCATATTCTTGTGTTTGCTCCTTAATATATAAAGTTTCATCTGCTAACTCCTTATATTGAGTATAGCGTTTCATAGCACCTATGCCAAGTAGCTGATTAGGAAACACATGTGCATAATCTGTAAGTATCTCAAACTGTGCTTTGACATATAGAGTGTAGTCTATGTTGGCTTCATCACAGAGTTTAGCTGCTTTGACAAAACTCCACCAATTCTTATGGCGTTTAGGTGCTTGATCCAACTTAACTGGAATATAGTCTATGCCAGTGTATTCCGATCTTAGATTAGCATAAGTAAGCATCATGATAAACCCATGACGCTCAACTTCTGTAGCTAAGATGTAAAACCGTTCCCATACTGTAGAAGATTCTATTGTTAGCATTAAATGTCCTTATATTGGTCTTTCTTAATCTTTATATCAGCCCAAGCATTATGAGGATAGATAACATCTAGGGGAAGATATTCCGGTATATTGCCATATTTATCCGGTAGATACTTCAATGTTACATCATATTGAGGACCATAACGGTTGCATAGTTCACACGCCCCAAGACTTTTTCTGAAACTATAAGGCCACTTGTTTTCTTCTCTGCAAAACTCACAATAAAACATCTATCATTCTCCTTTTAGTTTCCTCTATATACTCTGATACAAAATCAGAAACTATATATTGTCTGTTTAAATTAGCGCAGGCTACAGCCGTAGCACCTGTTCCCCCAAAAAAATCTAGCACAACATCTCCTTCATTACTACTTGCTTTAACAATACGCTCCATAGCTTTAACAGGTTTAGGAGTAGGATGATCTGTAGTAACCTCTTTCTTATTCCAGCTTATGTTAGGCTCCTTAATATCTGTCCATACATTTGTAACACGTTTATTAACAGATTTCAAGCTCTTTTCATATTTTTCTTGTTTTTCTTTATCTGCATAATGCATATTTACTGTTCTAGGCACATCCGTATATTGAGGATGGAAAGTAGTATCTGCATCATCTTTCACCATATATACAAGCTCTTCTCTAGTAAACATCCAATTCTTTTGTGTGCCATAACCACGCTGCTTTTGCCAGGTAATAAAATTCTTGAATATAAAGTAAGTTTCAGCTAAGTCTATAAGATGAAAAAAAGCATGATTATGATGTTTACCAACACAGCCCCAACAATAAAAACTACCGTTAGGTTTTAACACCCTACTACTTTCTTTTAACCACAGTGAACACCAAGCTAAATATTCCTGTTCGGTTTTCCACTGTTTATCCCACCATACACTAGACATTTTATAATATGGAGGATCAACAACAATCAAATCTATAGAATCAGGAGGAATACTAGCCAAAACATCTAAACAGTCGGCACAAATAATTTCTGCTATTCGGTCCACAAATCTCCTTCTAAAGACATACCGGTTTCATAAGCATAACATAATAGAGCAAAGTAATTAGAGGCATCTAAGCATGTGTCTCTAAAAGATTCAGATGTAACAGCAGCTTCCTTATTTTTAAGAAGATGTACTACACGCATAAACTTATCATTGAGTCTTGCTACAATACCCTTCATCCCACCACCACGGAAGTTTTTAAGAAAATCTTCACTCTGCCCTGTGTAGTCTGCATTTTTCTTGTCTATTAAATTAAGCATATCAACAACATAGATATTAAACCATTGGCTAGTATCTTTAAGTCTAATATCTTTAAGCCGATCCATGATGTCTTTTGCTTCAATCATTCTTTTTCTCCTTTAATAAATTCAACATTTGTTAATGTAAAAAACGTAGGCTTAGGAAGATGTGCTTCTATTACCCCTATAAAGGTTTCGATGGGCAAATGGCATCGTAAGGATATTCTTCAGCATACTCTCCAACAATATCATATGCAGATTGTTGTATCCAATCTAACATGTGGCTAACTGCTACATCCACATGAAGGTCTGACATTTCAATTAGTGTCTCTTCTGCTATGTAAAAATCTTCACCATCATACTGCTCTCTGCCCTCAATAATGGCTTCTTCTTTACTATCAAACTCACCACTAGAAAAATATTCTTCGTTCTGGGATATGCACCATTTTCCTGTAGGTTTCATTCTGTTTTTCCTCCAAAATCTAGTTTACCTTCATCTGCAAAATCAAAATGTTCATTCTGATAATGTTTAAAACGCTTTCGTGAATGCTTCATTAGAATGTCTTTATGTGTCTTATCCCAAAAATCATGTAGATGAAGTACCTTATTTTCATAGTTTCTAATACCTCTACCTATCCACTGTAAAGCTGCTATTTTGGATTTACCGCTACTAGCTTGAATAAGTACATCTACATTAGGAACATCCACGCCCTCCGCAAACACAACAGTAGCCACTATAACTTTCAGTAAACCTTCCTTGAATGCTTGTAAGATGATAGACCGATCTTCACCTTCCACTTCCCCCTGAACAAAAACACATGCATCACCTAAGCCAGATTCTTTCAGTAACTCATACAGTATTTGACCGTGTTTGACATAATGTACCGCCACTAAAACTTGTTTGTTGTTTGCTAAAGAATCCTTAATGAGTGTAATGATTTTCTTGTTACGATAAGGATTCATTACAATACCCTCTGTAACAAGCTGTTCATAATCTTCAACATCTCCCTTCTTAATGGACATAGAATCTTCTGTGTGCATATGCACCACAACAGGACAAGACACACCTAAATCAATAAGGTCTTTATTAGAAACCTCTTTAAGAAGTACCCCGCAAGCAGCTTCCAACATCATATCAGCACCATCGGTTCTGTCAAAAGCTGTGCCAGAGAATCCAAATCTGTATTTAGCAGTACACAGCATAGCTATCTTATACCAAGAATTGATACCTACATGGTGTGTTTCATCTATAAGAAGCAATTCAACTTGTTCAAGTAGTTTGATAACTTCTTTCTTTCGTTTCTTACTACCAAGAGTTTGAGCGGTAGCAACAATAAGTTGTGCATCAGATTGAAACTTACCTTCCCCTATAAGCCCTATTTTGTCCTTCCCAAAAGATGCTTTAAATGTGTCCGATGTTTGATACAACAGCGTTTTGTTTGGCACAACAACAATAGTTTTAGGCAAGCCATAAGCCTCTACTATATCACACATGATAGCAGTTTTACCGGCATTAGTAGCAAGCCTGAATACACCACGGGGGAAAGTTAAAGCGGCCTGTAAGGACTCTTCCTGATATTGTCTATATTCTCGATCTGGTTTCTGAGATACAGGATGGATAGGTAAAGTCACTTTAAGAACATCGGCGTTCTCCAAGCAAATGCATTCTGTTAGATTAGCTTTCTCAAATGCCTTAGCAAGACGAAAGAAAAGTCCTGTAGGAAAACTTCTTTGCTTTGTGTTAAACAAATGTTTCTTGCCATCATACTGCCCTTTTCGATACGCCGTGGAGAAGAAATAATTATGCCGCATAAACGAACATGCCTTGTCACAAAGGTCTAGCACAGTCTTTTCTTCCAAAGCATTACCATCTATAGTGATATAACTATTAACCGATCCTAATGTAATAGTGATGTTCATTTTCACTCATTCCTTTTCCTTTGATACTTCAACAATAAATTATTCACCCATTCCACCGCCTGCCTTATATGGAAGGCCTTTATGATTTCTTCCCATAGATTATCCAGAGCAATTCCAAGTTCTGCAAACTCGTCCGGTTTCATTTTCTTCTCCCAATTTCGCCGCGCCAGATATCAGATTCCGATTCCGACATTTACCCTAAAATCAGAATGCTTAATCTTGGTTATAATACGATGCCCACTACGATTCAACAATGCCACTTTCGGTCTCATAACAATACCCTCAGCTTCTATGTCTGCAATGTGTGACATAAAACCTTCCCTTGCCATAACATATGCAGTGTGTAACGTGCCTTCCCCTATAATAGGAACAGTTTTTATACCGCAATGAGAAGCTATGTCTTCTATATTTTCTCTTCCTAACCACCACTTATAAATAAACACATCAAACAAAATAAAATCTACACCATCCGAAATGTAGTTACCACCGCCTTTTTGAATGCCCTTACCATAACCTTCACCGTATAAAGTCATAGCAGGATAGGCATTATCAGCAAACATTCTAGCAGGAAACATATCTTGTAAACGATTAACTAAATTTGCAGGAATCTGTGCATTATTTGTTTTACCGCCAAAAGTAACCACACAACCATCCCACATAACTCTTATGTTTGTACCATCAATCTTTTCAGTATAAATCCATCGGTTCAATGCCAAATACTCAAAAGCCGGATCACTCCATTGGCCTTCAAGCAATGTTTTGTTGTTTGTAATCGGATCACGATGAAAGATTGTTTGAATCTTATGATATGGTTGCATCTTTTGTTCTCTCCACTGCTATTCTATCAGAAACTTTTTCTACTAATTTCTTATATAGTAGCCACAAATCAGCACCATGTTTCTTATAGCCTTTACTCCACTCTCCAACAGCACCACAATGAGATTTTCTTGATGGAATTAAAACTCTGCATCCTTCCGGTCTTTCTTCATATAAAAATTTACATCCACTCTCAGTAAGAAAAACACACTCTCCACCCCAAGCTCCATGCCACAACTCACCCTCAGAACCTTTTATAGCCGGACGAATAAAATATCTAATAGGAGATGCTGCATACCAGTCTATAGCCCACAAACCAGACTTCAACGCCACATAAAGATTTTCTTCAAGAGACTTATGGTTACGTCTAAAATCTTTAGGAGATGCTATTCCAGGAGAAGATTGACAACAAGTAGTATGCTTTTTAGCACAAGCTCTACATATCTTCGGATTCTCATAGCGTTCTATCTGTTGCATTCTTGCACCTTCTTTCAGGATACCATTATACCACAAAATCAGTCAGATGTCAAACTAGAAAGCATTTCTACATCAACAAGGATCAAATCTACAGGAAGTGATTTGCGGATAAGGCTCCCATATCTAGCTTTGAACACCCTGTTATCTCCTAGAATGAAAATACCACAATCCGTTTCATGTCTAATCAACCTACCAAAACCCTGTTTGAGCAAAAGAATCATGTCCGGCAAGCTCAGTTCCATAAATGAACCGCCAAAAGTATGTTCCCATCCTTTAACAAGCGGATCGTTAGGCTGTAGAAACGGCAACTTATCTATAATAAGACATGACAAGCCTTCACCTTTTACATCAATACCCTCAAAAAACGAACGTGTAGCAAAAACTATCTTGTCATTGTTTGGGTTTCTAAGGGTTTCTAGTATCTCATCTTTACTATGAATAGTTTGGCACAACGCATTGTCAAACTGCTCATAGTAATATTTCATAGCTTTGATAGAAGTACACAACACAAGAGTTTTACCCCCAAAAGTTTCTAATGCATACTCAATTACAGGCATCATAGATAAACCATTTTCTTTTGGGTTTAAATTAAGCACATACGCAGAACATTGTTTATTATAATCAAATATAGCAGGATATATAAAACAGGTAGCAGTTTCAGATTCAATGCCTGCTTGCTGCATATAAAAATCTGGCTTATCTCCAACAAACAACGTAGCAGAAGAATGTAAAAAGAAAGCATTAGAAAACCCATCGTAGATAGAACGAAAATTATCTGTGAGATCAATAGTACAAAAGGAAATTTCTGCCGATTTTTCGGAATAGAAAAAGTAATTAAGTTTTATGTCTGCATCGGTAAGATTAATAAACTCTGCTATTAACCACCATACTTTTCTAAAACCATTCAGCCTAGATTTTTTCCATTTGAGCTTTGACCGAAATAGACCGGATGTAGCTTCCATCATAGCAGACACGTCTCTAATAGCCATATCTAATCTATCAACAATGTTTCTTATGTCAGTTAGATAACAAGCCCATTCTTGCCAACACCAAGTTTTAAATTCATTGATTTGAACATCTGATAGCACATCTTTACACATATCAAATACTTTAGTATGTTCAGGAAACAATTTCAACATATAATCTATACGCTTGTAATCCATAGTTTCTTCTGTAAAACTACGGAGTATCTTAGAAGCATTTTGAGACTCATCAAAAACAACAGCATCCACTTTTTCAGGATCAACGATGAAAGCACCATGCAAAAGCGATGCAAAGAATAAATGGTAATTCAAAACAATTATGTTGCAGTTAGCAACTCTATCTTTATTGATGTAGTAAAAACATTCAGAATAAAAAGGACAATTCTTTCCTAAACATTCTTCACTAGAACATGACAATTCAGATTTTTCTTTGTCTGACAGCATCTCAGATAGTATACCTACATCATCTTTTGGATTAGTAAAAGCCTCTACAGTTTTGCCGTTAGATTTATCAAAGAATTTGAGTTTGCAAAGATAATTGTTGATACCTTTGAGTATACCATAAGTAAGATGTTCCATTCCGTAATCAGCCATGTCTGGATGCTCAAATAGTTGTTGAATCAAAGGCAAATCTTTTTGCTTTAGCTGATCTTGCAAAACCTTACTAGAGGTTACATAAAGTAACAAAGGATTACACTTATTTACAGAAAGTAACGAACCAATACAATTCTGGAAGGTCTTTCCCGATCCTGTACCAGCTTCAATAATGACATGTTTTGTTTTAGAAGCAGTAATATTTTGTACTGCTTCTTCCTGCTTCTGTCTATAAACATAGTCGGATACTAAAGAATCTAAAGGTCCGTGTGGTTTAAATATGTCTGTTGTTTGCATCTTTACTCCGTTTAATAATAATCTTCTTCCCACATGTCAATGTGAGGTTTTGCCCAAATGTTCTCTATGGCTTGTTTTTGCTTGTCTGTAATATACTCATGCTCCATAACCCAATCATGAATGCCTTCAATAGTATCAGATGCATAGTCATATGCAGAATCCTCTAACATGATACGCATAGTGTCCAAACACCATTCCCAATTTTTTTCATCCATCTTACTTATCCTCAAATATTATAACTATATTGTCGGGTGTTAAAATCCTTCCGTTATAAGTAGCAATATCATCGTGAATTTCAATTCCTGGAATCCAGTAATGGACATCACTTATGACATGTATAGCATCATAAGCACCCCAAAAATACACGTATAACATTATCCCTACACAAACAATTATTACAAAAATATTAAATTTCATAGTTTATTTTGCTCCTGTATGTATTCAAGCAAGTCTTTTCCGCTTCTCATCCATTGCTGAACCCAAGGATGCAAGCTGCCCGTTCCTTTACAAGGCCAGCATTTAGCCTTAAACTGATGATTATCATAGTCAAAAAATGGAGTAACTCTATACCCATTACCACGACATTGAGGACATACAACAATAAGGATTTCCTCTCCGTTGGTTTCAAGTCCTGTGTCTGGAGACCAGGTATCTACGGGGCAAAAAGAGATAAGAAATAACACATACAAGATCAAAAGTGTCATTTCTTCTCCGTCACTTTCCTCTCGGCTACAACTCTCCAGTTCATTCTTGTATGTTTATTTATTTTTACCGAACACACATGGCAAATGTATGTAGTCTCATTAACGCTAGTAACCACTCGACGTGTTACATTACAAAAGTCACATTTAGCGTCATGTATTTTATGAAATACAAGGTCTGTTTTGGTATTCGTCATTGTTCTAATCCTCCATCATCCCACGCCTCCGAGTTGCCAGGGCCTAAATGAAGGTAGAGGCCTGATAGTTTGTCTGTCATTGTACGCTCCTCGTGAATAGCCAACAGAACCCCACGATTGTCAAAGTGGCTATAACCGCATCCAGTAATGATTGTTTCCAGTTAAACCTTTTCATTTTGTCATCCTTAGACAAACCAGATTCTTTCATATATCTACATCAATAGAGTCAATTGTGTTGCCATACTCATCCATCCAATCTTCCCATTCCTGTGACTCTGTGTTATACACTTCAAGCATCATAACATTGCTATGATCTGGCATCAGACCTTTATCTCCAAGAAACAACTCGTAGACAGCTAAAGCGTCTATTGCCACCAAACCCTCTAATGGAGTCCTTACATTCATGTAGAATTCTATTCCTTTGAATTCAGGATGACAGACCACTACCCTTAATCCTTCTCTGTAAACATTATTCCACGAATCAGATAGCTCTTTACCATCTGTAGTGTAGTCTTTCATTTTAGTCCTCCTACTTATATAAATCCTAAAAACCATAAAAAATTCAAAAGAAAAGCCAAAATCCTCAAAAAAAGTCGCGGCCTTCATGTGGTTACTATCTGACATCTTTAATGCTCTATAAGACATTATACCACAAACATCTCAACTTGTCAAGTAAAAAACTGCGTTTGTCCGCAAACGCATGTATTATTTTACTACGTTAGTAGTAAAATAATACTCATGATTATATATATTATATAATATATCTTACATTCTTACTTTAAGAGTCAGGGTGAGTCTTAAATATAAGAGTCCATCAGTAAAGATAATTTTACCGTCAGTTTTAATGATGAAAAAGATTTTTTAACCTTTTTACCAGAAATATTTCAATTTTTTATGCATTTTAGGATTTATATAAGTAGAGAGCCAAAAAACGTGACTTTGAAAGAGATCAAAATCGAACTCCTGAATTGCTCTAATGAACAGTGTAAACTCAAGGAGCATTGTCTTAAACCTATCATCGGTTCAGGTCCAGAGGACGCTACAATTATGATTGTAGGTGAAGCTCCTGGTAAGTATGAAGTACAGGAAGGTAAGCCTTTTGTAGGGCTTTCAGGTCAAAAACTGAATGAAATGCTCAATTCTGCCGGTTTAGCTAGAAAGGATGTCTTTGTCTCTAACACCATCAGATGTAGGTTACCTGAAGGAGTTAAACCGGACTTGAAAACGATCCGGTTATGTAGTCAATGGCTCTCCAAAGAAATCCAGTTAGTAAAACCGAACATAGTAATTCTCATGGGTGGTATAGCTGCTCAGGCTTTTGGGCTTAGTAAATCTATCAGTAAATCTAGGGGTATGGTTCAAACTGTTGAATTCTATGGCATATCTGTCAAAGTTATGCCTACATATCATCCTGCTTACATCCTGAGAAAGCCTCAGCATGAGGTAGTAGTGGTTTCCGATTTAAAACGAGCAAAGAAAGAAGCTAAAAGTAGCCTACCACTAGAACCCAAACAACGTGATTATAGGCTTCTTAGAACACCTGTAGAGATAGCAAACTACTTGGACAACCTTGATCCGGCTTTGCCTACAGTTATTGACTTAGAGACTCTAGGACTGTCTCCTACACAATTTCCACAAGATATTTCATCTATAACTGCTATTGCCATGACTCAATATACTCACAAAGGTGTGGCTATAATCTTAGACAATCTTACCAAAACACATCCTGTTTATAAAAAACTTATCTCTTTCTTTTCTAGTGATGTGTATAAGAAAATATTTCATAATGTCAAATTTGATAGAAATTGGATTAAATATATTTTTGGTATAGAGTTAGAAGGTGTTGTCTGTGATACCATGTTAGCTCATCACCTAATATGGGAAGATGCACCCTCTCAGGGATTAAAACAACTGGCAGTACTTTACACCGATCTTGGAAACTATTCAGAAGAGCTTAAAACGAAAATTGATTCCTATGGTGGATGGGGACAAATCCCCCTAGATGCTCTTACAGAATATGCTTGCACTGATGTAGATGCTACGTTGAGAATATACAAGCACATACAGACAAAATGGAATGACCAGTTTGAAGCCCTAATGACAGAGATTTTACTTCCTGCAACACGTTTTTTTGGTGACATGGAGCTAAACGGTATTCTTATAGACCACGAATACTTTAAAAAATTACGCATTGAATACCCCGAACGCATATACAAACTAAAGTCTGAAATGATGGAATTGCCTGATATTATTTCCTTCCAACAACAAGAAGGTATTTCTTTGAATCTCAATTCAGGGGATCAAATAGCTTTGTTGCTCTATGGTTATTTTGGGTTGGAACCCATTCAGCTTACTCCAAAAGGTAACAGACCGGCAGTTTCTAAAGAAATTTTAGAGACTCATGCCCGTAATTCTACAGGAGATTTAAAGACATTTCTTGACAAATTATTACTCTATCGTAGTATGGCAAAACTTAATTCTACATATATTGAAGGAATGGAGAAACACATCAATTCTGATGGTAGAATTCGCACATCCTACAACCTAACAGGAGCCAGAACAGGTCGTATTTCCTCAGCAAACCCAAACCTAATGAACATCAGCCGAGAAAAAGAAATAAAAAACCTCTTTACAACTTGCGAAGATTATGTTATAATATCAGCAGACTTTAAACAACTCGAAATGCGAGTAGGAG
>ERZ1292629.2247-Hain-H43-01um-R1-2247-length-16674-cov-5_pt1 | contig 16674 bp, 23 predicted proteins | sample MGYA00564399_ERZ1292629 | MGnify/ENA primary metagenome ERZ1292629 (study PRJEB36523, sample SAMEA6512636) | groundwater metagenome | collected 2019-01-08 | study: AquaDiva: Metagenomics assemblies of 32 groundwater samples
TTTAGTTCCAAAAGGTAGTAGGTTAGTGGCCACAATGCCATCTCTAACTGTGGTGCCGGAAGCCGTAATAAAGGGGGTGTCATCGGTCTGCTCTGGAGTGCTGGAATACGCGGTTACCCAAAGTTCTATCTCCTTTTGAACTTCCACCGCGGTTTGGGCCACCTCCGGCTCCTTAAAAAACAGCGCTGTAGTCGAATTAAGCCCATACGAAGAAGGGATAATCGCTGAAGTTGTGCTCAAAGCCAATAATAGATATTTAATAAGCATATTTTTGTAATAAAAAACCCCCTGCCAGGGGTTAACAATATCACTCACTTGTTTACCCATTATACTCCCACCTCCAAAAAAGTCAATAGGGGGGTCAAAATTGGCCAAAAAGGTCATTTTCGCTAGAATTTAAGATATTTTTGCGCCCATGTTTAATTTGCTAAAAAAAGACGGCGAAGCTCGACTAGGAATTATAAAGATCGGCCAAAGAGAAATCGAAACTCCTAACTATGTTGTAGTTGCCACTGACGGCCAGATTCGCTGCCTAACCCAAGAAGATATACCCAAAACCAAAACCCAAATTGTAATTTCAAATACCTACCACCTTTCCCAATCCTTAGGTAAAGAAGGTTTAAGCCAATTTCCCGGCCTCCATGAATTTATGGGCTGGAATGGGCTAATTATGACTGATTCTGGGGGTTTTCAGGTCTTTAGCATGGGTAAGGCCAGAACTCAAAACACTGGTAAAGTATCAAACAAAGAACACCGCGCCAGCCAAAATTTAAACCAAGTAAGAGTCACTGATGACGGCGTTTATTTTACAAACGATATCGGCGAGGAAATTTATCTAGATGCCGAAATTTCAATTAAAATTCAAGAACAATTAGGCGCTGACATTATTTTGGCTTTTGATGAGCCTAGCTCGCCAAAAGATGATTATGAGGCCACTAAAAAATCTATGAGGCGAACCCACGACTGGGCTACCCGCTCATTGGCTGCCAAAATCTCAGATCAGAAAATTTATGGCATTGTCCAGGGCGGAAATTTTAAGGATTTAAGAGTGGAAAGCGCTAAATTTATCAATCAGCTGGATTTTGATGGCTTTGCTATTGGCGGCGCCTTTGGCAGCTCCTTTGGCAGTGAAAAACACCATACTTTCGAGGAGTTGGAATGGGTGAGTCCCTTACTAGACGAACAAAAACCGCGCCATCTTTTAGGCATCGGTCGTATCGATGATATTTTCGAAGCCGTGGAAAGGGGAGTGGATACTATGGACTGTGTCATCCCCACTCGAGAGGCTCGTCATGGTGGAATCTGGACAAGTAATGGCCGGATCGATATCACCAAGGGTCAATATTCAAGCGACAATAGCGCCTTAGTCAAAAATTGTTTTTGCCCCACTTGCCAAGAAGAAGGCACAACCAAATCAAAACTCTATGAGCTTTTCAAAAGCAAAGATCTAGAAGCTGGTCATCTGGCGACTATCCACAATGTCTATTTCTTTAATGATTTAATGAGACAAGTCCGCGAAGCCATCAAAAACAATAGTTTTAAAACTCTAAAAAAGCGTTTCTTATCCACAGCTTGACATTTTACAATTTTCTGCTATATTAATTTACGGTACCAAATGCAACTCCATGGAAGGAGTTATGCCAAGGAGTTGTTGCAACAATTCAACTTTTCTCAATCACGGAGGATTGATGTGTAAAAACAAGCGCGAACAGGGCGTCGGGAGAACTTTAGAGCCCACCTTACGGCTACAAGGTCTAGCTCTCCCTAAATTTATAGGAAGAGTAAATCAGGTACTAGCCGGTGAAGTTCTTCTGCTTGAATTAGCAGAGGGAGCAACGTTGGCGGATATGCTACCAATTCCGCCCTCAAGACCGCCGATGAGAGCGCTCCACGAATTGAGGCCATTGCCACCAGAACCACTGCCTAATTTTTAGGTGAAACGAGAAGAGGTAAACAACGGACGTCCCATGACGTCCGCTTTTTCTATCATCACTTCATTCGCAATTTGCAGATTTGCATAAAATTAGCAGATTGGCATTATATAACTATGAAACTAATCTTTGATATCGAAACCATCGGCGTTGACTTTGATACCCTAGACAAAACTTCCAAAGAATCTTTAACTCACTAGATTGAACGCGAAGCGAAAGATGATGTCGAATATCAAAAAATAATGACGGATGTTAAAAACCGCCTCGGCTTTTCTCCTTTAACCGGCGAAATTGTTGTGATCGGAGTTTTAGATTGCGAAAAAAATCAGGGCGTAGTTTATTTTCAATCCCCAGAAGCAAAACTCAAGGAAACCAAAGAAGATAATTTTACTTTCAAGCCAATGAGTGAGAAAGATATGCTCACGGCTTTCTGGGATGGCGCCAAAAAATATCAAGAATTTATTAGCTTTAATGGCCGCGCTTTTGACGCGCCCTTTTTAATGATTCGCTCCGCCATCTATGGCATCCGCCCAAGCGTGGATTTAGTTCCGCCCCGCTATCTTTATCAGCAAAAATACGCTAAGCACATTGATTTAATGGACCAACTAAGTTTCTACGGTGCTCTGTGGCGAAAAGGTAATCTACATCTTTGGTCAAAGGCCTTTAACATTAAAAGTCCTAAGTCCGACGGCGTCTCTGGCGCTGACATTGGCCGGCTCTTTAAAGATAAAAAATATTTAGACATTGCCCGCTACAACACCGGCGATCTTTTAGCCACCGAAGAACTTTACGATAACTGGCAAAAATATCTCAACTTTCAATAATCCAAAGGAGCTTGCATTTTTAATCTAAATCTGGTAAATTAAAATTTCGGTAACTTGTTAAACTAAACCTTTAATCTCAAGGAGTGGGATGATGCAAAAGCTCATTATCTCTGTAGTTGGTTCAAGTGGAATTCCAAAAGAATTCACGGAGCGAGTGAATGATTCTGGCGAAATTATTTTCGCGATTAATCGTAGCGGAAAACCTTCAGTCATTCGTGGCACAAACGGAACCGGCAACACAGTGAAAGTGAAGCTACAACGGGGGAAAATTATTTCTCCCCTAATTAAGACAGTCGAGGGACACACTCTTCAGTTCTCCGTCTCCCCGAGGTAGAAAAGCGGAAGCTAAAAAATGATTCGCCTTGCTGAAATTCATCAATGAATTAAGCAAGGCGAATTTTAATTTTAAGTATGGTAAACTAAACTTATCCAATGCAATCAGTCCCCCAAAAAACAATTTTTATTCGCAACTTCGTTTTTGGAGTTGAAGACGGTTTGGTCTCAACTGTCGGTTTCTTATCTGGTATTGCCGTGGCGGATGTGCCGGAAAAAACCATTTTTTTAACTGGTATCATTCTGGTCTTTGTTGAGGCCGTCTCAATGGCCGCCGGCAGCTTTTTATCCGAGGACTTTACCGAGGATTATGTCAGTAAAAAAGAGGTCCCGCTTCACGATCCGATCATGGCCGGGGTTATAATGTTTTTATCATATTTTGTCGCGGGTATGATTCCGATTATTCCGTATATTGTAAGCCCTCCTTCAACCGCTTTTATAACATCCATCGTCGTGACTTTACTGGCCTTGCTTGTTTTAGGCATCGCCACTGCCAGAATTTCCAAAGTTAACGTTTTCAAAAATTCTATCCGCCTGTTGATTATCGCCGGACTTGCCATTACGGTTGGAATTGTCGTCGGCAAAGCCATTTCAAATCTTGCTTGATAACAACTTAAAGTTAAAATTTTCTACATTATGTTGGAAAGAAAAAAAGTAATAACCGAAATTCAAACCGATGAACTCGGACCAGAATACGCGCTAACAATTTATGACCCCAAGCTCGACTACAAGGGATTTATTGTTATCGACAATTTAAATTTAGGAGTTGGCAAAGGCGGTATCCGCATGACGCCAAATGTCTCTCTTTACGAAGTTTCGCGCTTGGCTCGGGCGATGACTTTAAAAAATGCTCTGGCTGAACTGCCGTTTGGCGGCGCCAAATCCGGCATTGCCTTTGACCCTCATAAACATCCGATTGAAAAGAAAAAAGCGGTTATTGAAAGTTTTGCCAGGTATCTCAAGGCCTTGGTTCCAAAGCTTTACATCGCCGGGCCAGATATCAACACCAGCGAACGAGAGATGGAATGGTTTGCGGATGCCAACGGCAACTGGAAATCCGCCACTGGCAAACCCGCCCATTATTGCATGGAGGCGTTTGGTAAAGGCGAAAAAAAATGCGGCATTCCGCATGAATTCGGCTCCACTGGTTTTGGAGTGGTTCATGCGACTCGAGTGGCGGCGGAATTTGCCGGAATTAATTTTAAAAAATCCGCCGTTGGCATTGCTGGCTTTGGCAATGTTGGCACTTTTGCCATGAAACATTTATCCGAAATGGGGGTAAAAGTAATGGCGGTTTCCGACCGACAGGGGACGATCTATAACCCTAAAGGCATTGATTATAACGAGTTAATGAAAGTTAAATCCGCCACCAAATCAATCATTAACTATAAAGATGCCAAAAAATTAAGTGGAGACGCTATCTATGAATTAGAGCTGGATGTTTTAATTCCCGCGGCCACACCGGATGTGATAAATGAAAGCAACTACAAAAAAGTCCGTTCAAAAATTATTGTTGAGGGAGCGAATATTCCAATGCAACTGGAGTATGAAGAATATTTCCACAAAAACGGCACGCTGATTGTGCCGGATATTATCGCGAATGCCGGCGGCGTAATTTCTTCTTACGCCGAGTATCGCGGCTATAATCCTAAGCGTATGTTTGAAACCGTTGAACATAAAATTGTAAAAAATGTCCGCGCTATTTTATCCGCCGCCCAAAAAGAAAAACGCTCGCCCCGTAAAGTGGCGATTGATATCGCTAAAAAACGGGTCTTATCCGCCAAACGGAAAGTTTTTTAACCCCCCTTCCTTTCTATTGACATTTTTCAAATCTATGCTATAATTCAGACAGTGAAATTGTCAACAAGTAAAAATCGGAGGAATTTATGGATGTATTCGGTTCACCGGTGAGTTTCTGGCAGGTGGGCGCTTTTCTGTTTTTCTTGATGATCTATGGCACTGGGATCTGGTCATTGGTTTTCAGAAAAAAAAGAGGGCTGAACGCATGGATGGATGAAAATGTTGTCGCGACTATTATAGCGATACTTGCAGCAGCAATAATCATTCAAATCCTTTATGCGATCGCTCAATCAACATCTCTCTTCAAAGCACCTCTTTTTATGGAATATTCCATCGCCGCATTCTGTGGCGTTATTGCCGGACTTGTTTTCGGCAATTTTCATGCCAACATAGAGGCATAGTCCTCAACACTCAAAAATTCCCAGTTACACGTTTGTAACTGGGAATTTCATTTTAAAAATCCGAAAGCCCCAATTTCATTGGGGCTTTTTCTTATGAAACGATTGCGCAATTCGGGTGTAATGTTCCTCTTTATGTCAGAAACGCTTAAGCGGGTCAGTTAAAAGAAATGATGCCAAACTTACTCCAAAACTGACTTCCAGGTCAGTCCCAATAAATTTATCAACACAGATACCACAGATACCGCTAAAGAAAAATTTTGAGAAAAGAATCAGCATCTCCTCTAAGAACACGCGCATAAATTCAGTCGTCATATTCCCTCTCTTTCTAAATAACTGTTATAATAATAACACAAGCAAAATAATGGAAAAGTTGAATCAAAAATAAAACAATGCTATTCTAAAAAAATGACCCCCCAAGCTGTAATAAAAAAACTTAACCAGGAAGTAGAAACCTTAAAAAACGACGTCAAACAGGTAAAAAAAGTGCTCTATAGCGCGCTTTATGATACCGAGGGAGAGTACAAGGAAACCTTTGTTAAAAAAATTCTTTCCCGCTCAAAGAAACCAGCTCCTTATCGTTTTTCAAGTAAAGATAGTTTCTTAAAACATGCCCGCTCCGCGAAATGAAATTTGGTATGGCTCTGATTTTGCTCGCGATGTAAAAAAGTTACCCAGCTCTATTCAGAAAAAACTTTCGGAATTTTTAGAAATTCTTCGCTCCGACGCTTTTGATCCTCGTTTACATTCAAAACCCTTAAGCGTTCCACTCCAAGGAATTTTTACTTTTAGAATTACTAGGAACTATAGAGTTGCCTTTGAATTTAGCGGCCCTTTTCAGATTAAACTTCTACTTACTGATAGACGTAACCAGATATATAAACGACTCCAAAGAAAGAAGAATTAATTTTTGTTATAATAATGGCAATGGAAAAATCGATTATAAGCTTTCCAAAACAGTTTGAATTTCGCCAAAAAATCCAAAATTCCGGAAACCTAAAATCAGCGGAAAATTTTATTGTCGCCGGCATGGGCGGCTCGTCCTTTCCGGCCGAACTCCTCAAAATCGCCCACCCCGAATTGAATTTAACTGTCTGGAAATCCTATGATTTACCCCCTATCACCTATAACCTATCACCTAAATCCCTAATTATTTGTAGCTCCTACTCTGGCAACACCGAAGAAACGCTAAGCGCTTTTGAAAAAGCTCGTAAGCAAAAACTTAACCTTGCAGTCGTTGGTATGGGCGGCAAACTTCTTTCTCTCGCTAAAAAAAACAAAATTCCTTATATCCAAATTCCGAATATCAAAATCCAACCGCGAATGGCCACTGGATTTTTTATCTCTGCCCTTTCAAAATTTATGAATCTGAAAAGCGAAAAGGAACTCTTCGCTCTTTCAAAAACATTAAAGCCAGTCGAGTGGCAAAAGAAGGGTAAGGCGTTATCTGAAATTCTCTGGGATCAACTCCCAATATTGTTTGCCTCTGAAAAAAACTTTGCCCTGGCCCGTGTCTGGAAAATAAAATTCAATGAAAGCACTAAAATTCCTTCGTTTGCCAATTTTATTCCCGAATTAAACCACAACGAAATGACTGGTTTTGACGCTATTAAAACTACATCAAGTTTAAGCTCTGGTTTCCATTTTATTTTTCTCGAGGACTCATCCGACCATCCACGAATCAAGCGACGTTTTGCGGTCACCAAAAAAATTTTAAACGCAAAAGGATTGAATCTATCTTCGGTTTCGCTCACCGGCAAAAACATCTGGCAGAAAATTTTTAACTCTACGCTTTTGGCGGATTGGACCGCCTTTCATCTCGCCAAATACTACGGAGTTGACTCAGAATCAATCCCAGTGGTAGAAGAATTTAAACGCTTAATTAAATAGTTGGTTTTAGATTCACGCTCCATGATTCAGGATTCAAGAATTTGCCAAAACTGCAAAACATCCTTCACGATTGAGCCCGAGGACTCTAATTTTTATGACCAACTCAAAGTTCCGCCCCCAACTCGGTGCCCTGAATGCCGAATGCGACGCCGAATTGTTTTTCGAAACGAACGCAAGCTTTTTAGGAATAAAAACGGACTAACCGGAGAATCGATTATTTCACTTTATCCGCCGGAGTCCGGCTATACCGTCTATGAAGATAAATATTGGTGGTCGGATCAGTGGGACCCGCTTGCCTATGGCCAGGACTTTGACCCAAACGTTCCTTTTTTACAACAACTGTACGACTTAAATTTAAAAGTCCCCAAATATCGCTCCGCCTCGATTAGTATGGTGAACAGTGAATACTCTGCTAACGCTGAAGATTTAAAAAATTGCTATCTTTTATTTAATTCTAACCATGTCGAAGATAGCGGCTACGGCAACGGCGTCGACTTTAGCAAAAATTGCTACGACAATTCTCATATTCAAAAATCCGAACGCTGCTATGGTTCTTTTTGGCTGACTAACTGCTACGAAACGCACTTTTCTTCTCAATGCGAAGATTGCGCCAATGTCTGGCTTTTAAAAAATTGCCGTGGCTGCAGCAATTGCATTGGCTGTGTTAATTTAAGAACTCAAAAGTACTGCATTTTTAACCAGCAATATTCAAAAGAAGAATATGAGTCAAAATTAAAAGAAATGAAGCTCTATACCTGGAGCGGATTTTCCATAGTTGCTAAAGAAGCTAAAGAATTTTGGCTAAAATTCCCGATTAAATATCTGCAGGGAGTGCAGAACGTAAATGTGAGCGGTGAATTTATCACCCAATCAAAAAATATCTACAAAAGTTATCTAATTAGAAACTCCGAAAATCTACGCTACTGCCAATACTCCCAGGTTCCATCCAGCCGTGATTGCATGGATGGCTCCCTTATTGGTTCTCAATCAGAACTTCTCTATGAGTCGTCAATCTGCGGCTGGCGGGCCTCGAATTTAAAATTTTGCTGGGAATGTTGGGATGATGTTCGGAATCTTGAATATTGCCTAATCTGTAGTCACGGCGCCTCTGATCTCTTTGGCTGCGTAGGAGTTAAAAAGAGCCGATACTGCATCTTAAATAAGCAATATACGCCGGAGAAATATAAAGAAATGGTTGAAACCATCAAAGAGCATATGAATAAAATGCCTTATGTTGACAAACAAGGTCGTGTCTATAGATATGGAGAATTCTTGCCGCCAGAATTCAGCCCGCTTAATTACAACGATACTATCGCGCCAGAACATTTTCCCGCAACAAAAGATGAAGTCCTAAAATTCGGCTCCCGCTTTGAGGAAATCAATGCCAAGGAATACGAGACCACTTTAAAAGCCGAAGCAATTCCAGATTCAATCCAGGATGTTCTGGATTCAATCCTTAAGGAAATTATCCAATGCGAAAAATGTAAGCGCGCTTACCGGATTATCCAGTCCGAGCTTCAATTTCTGAAACAACTTAGCATTCCCGCGCCTCGAACTTGTGTTGATTGCCGACACGCAAGCCGCATCAACCAAAGAAACCAGGCCAAATTTTATGAAAAAACCTGCGATTGTTCGGGGCAAACTTCATCCAACCAACTTTACGCTAACACCGCCAAACACGTTCACAACGAAAGCCCCTGCTCCAATCAATTCGAAACCTCCTATTCTCCCGCCCGCCCCGAAATCGTATACTGCGAAAGTTGCTACAATAGTGAAGTTTCATAAAAATAGCAGCTGCAGTCCCGAAGTGGTATAATATAAACTCTCATTCGTAGCATTCGAATATCATTTGTAGATTTGAATTATATTAATTTATGTATATCCTCTTCGATCTCGGCGGTTCAAAAATACGAGTCGCCTCAACAGCCAACGGCAAAAAATTTAGCGAGCCGCAAATCGCCAAAACCCCTAAAAATTTCAAAGAGGGGATTAAGGTTTTCAAATCCTTGATTCAAGTAGTCAGTCAGGGCAAAAAAATTCAAGCTGTTGCTGGCGGCACGCCCGGTTATTTTGACGAAAAACGAACTAAAATTATGGGCTGTGCTCCTAACATTTCCGGCTGGATAAAAAAACCGCTAGCCAGCGAAATTCAAAAAATAACTAAATCCCCAGTTTATTTAGAGAATGATTCAGCGCTGGTGGGCTTGGGCGAAGCAGTTTACGGAGCGGGTAGGGGATACCCGATTGTGGCCTATCTTACTGTTTCAACCGGTGTAGGAGGTAGTCGAATCGTAGACGGCCGAGTAGATAGGGGCGCGCAAAGTTTTGAACCCGGCAATCAATTTATAGATTTTAAAAATAGAAAAACTTTGGAGGATTTTGTGGGTGGCAGGTCAGTCACGAAAAAATATCACAAAAAACCTTACGAAATTTTAGATAAAAAATTTTGGGACAGAATGGCGGAAATTTTATCGTTTGGAATAAATAACACCATCGCGCATTGGTCGCCGGATGTAGTGGTTATCGGCGGCTCAATGATGAAAAAAATCGGCATCAAAATTCCTAAAACAAAATACTATCTTTCAAAAATATTAAAAGCCGCCCCTCTCCCGCCAATAAAAAAGGCCGCTCTTGGCGACTTCGGCGGACTCTATGGCGGGCTGGCGCTTATTAAACAGAAATCAAAAAGGTAGTCCTTCTGCTCTACTCCATCTATTCAACCACTTTATAACATCTTAATATAATATTATATTAAGATGTTATTTTTTTGGAAAAAAAATGGCTCCAATCCTATGGAGCCTGCTAATAAATTTGATTCAATCTAAGATTGATATTTCCGAGCCAGTACTTCTAGTGCCTTGGCGCGAACAAACATCACTAACCCAAGATCAAATCGTCCCATCTCGCAGGCCACTCTTCCGATATTAGAAGAGAATGCCGAGCGAAAGAGTAATGTTTTTCGGGTCACTCTAATCACATAGATCACCTCCTTTCAACTGTTCTAATTAATATTATAGCAAATATATGGAATTTGTCAACCCAGCCCTTTTTTACTAAATAGGGCTGGGTTAGTTCCGGTTACTACTTATTAGTCGCGGTGTTGATTTGCATATTAATCGCCCTAGTATGATCGCGTTGATCAGGCGCCTCTTGTGCAACCGTCCCCCTGACCAGGATAAATTGGAAGGGGGAGGGATTAACGACTCTCAAGCCAGATAGTTCGACTCTTATCACGAATTTCTTTTTCCGCGACTCGGACTTGGACTTGGGGATAAATTTGTAAACCAGGCCACAACTCTCACAATGCAGTCCCCCACTCTTTAAATAGGAAATGCATTCCGGATCTTCCCCAAAAACAATTTTCGGGATAGCATCCGGTTTTTCGCCTGACGAAAATGCCTCAACTATATCGCCGCCGCATACCCTGCATTTTCCCCGACCATGATATTTAGCAATTGTCTCAACGAGTTTTTGGTAGTCAAATTCCGACATAAAATTTCCTTTCAATTAGTGTAAAACAACTAATTAGAATATAATTAAATTCAGCTAAAAATGCAAAAAATTTCTCGTTCCAAAATTGAACTTTTTTTAGAGTGCCAGCGCTGTTTCTGGCTGGAAGTTAAAAAAGGTGTTAAACGCCCGCCCGGGTTTCCCTTTACACTAAACAATGCCGTTGATTATCTTTTAAAAGCCGAGTTCGACTATCACCGAAAAGAAAAAACTCCCCATCCGGTTATGGTCTCGCATATGGTTGAGGCCGTGCCGTTTGATCACCCTAATATAGATATCTGGCGACATAACTTCACTGGTGTTCAATTTCATCATCAGCCAACCGATATGCTCGTTTTTGGAGCTGTCGATGATATCTGGGAAAACAAAAAAGGCGAACTAATGGTGGTGGATTACAAGGCCACTGGCTCCAAAGAACACAAAATTTATGATTCCTACGCGCGCCAAATGGAAATCTACCAGTGGCTCTTAGCGCAAAATAATTTCAAGGTTTCGCCGACCGGGTATTTTGTCTTCGCGAGAGTCAATAAAACCACCGGTTTTGGTTTTGGCAAAGCCGCCTTGGCCTTTGATCTCTTCGTCGAGCCCTACACTGGTGATAATTCTTGGGTTGAAAAAGCCATCGAAAACGCAAGAAAAACTTTAGATTTGGAAAAATCTCCCGATTCAAACCCCGAATGCGAATATTGTAAATACGCCACTTCCACTGCCCGAAATTAGAAATCTGAATTTATGCCTACACTTAGAAAATCCAGAATTCTTTCGTGGACAGCGCATAGCCGCGCTAAAATGAGATTTTATAAACTCTCCGAAAGTCGAGTCAAAAGAATTATTCATTCACCCAAAAGAATCGAGGAGGGGATTGCCCCTAAAACTGTGGCTATGATGCAATCGGCTGGCAGCGTTAAGCACCCCTACGAACTTTGGGTGATGCTCCAAGATGTTACTGACCGACGAAAAATAATCTCTGCCTGGCGTTATCCCGGCATCACCAAACCTCGCGATGAAATTACCCGGAAATTTTTAAAGACCGAACTCAATCAATTTCTAGAAAATGAATAAGACAACCCTTATTTTGATAATTTTATTAATTGGAGTTATTATTTTGGCTGGCTTTATTATTCAATCCTCACTAAAAAACGGCTCGCTAAATAACCAAACTAATTTAATCCAAAACCCAAAAATGATTTTAACCAGTCCCACGTTTAATCCAAACGAAAAAATTCCGCCCAAGTTCACTTGCGACGGCGGCAATATTAATCCCGAGCTCCATATTCAAAATGTGCCCGAGAGCGCCAAAAGTTTAGCGATGATTATGGACGACCCGGACGCTGTCTCCGGCACCTTTACCCATTGGATTGTTTGGAACATTGACCCTAAAACCGAAATCATCAAACAAGAAAGCGTGCCGCCGGGCACCACCGAAGGTGAAAATGACACCAGCCGCGAAGGATACATCGGCCCCTGCCCACCGGACAAAAAACCGCATCGTTATTTCTTCAAACTCTATGCCCTGGACACTCTATTAAATCTAGAAGCTGGCTCCAACAAAGCCAAATTAGAATCCGCTATGTCGGGCCATATTATTGAACAAACCGAACTCATCGGCATTTACGAACGCTGATTGTATACATAGCAAAGAAAATAGGGCGGGGAGTAAACTATTGACAAAATAGACCAGTATGCTGTATAATTCCAAACAGAACATTCAAAACACAGTCAGGAAGGAGAACAATCATGACTGCACGATTTATATTGACGTTGTTCGTATTGGCACATTTCCAGGTTTCGGTGGCGAATCGGGCAATAGCGACAGACACCACCGGTAAACATTCCAAAATTCTCGGTTCGGTGATTTTTTATTCTGATTCTACCTTCTTTTCGCCGGACTTTTCATCCGAGGGAATTAATCTCCAATTCGATGACTGGTTCGGAAGCAAGAAAGAAGAAGATGCATGGAGAATAATTACTCCACTAATGATCACCTACGAGAAGGTCAGTGATCAAGAGATAATAGATAATCTCGGGGGGGAAGAAAAAGCAGAGGTAAAGTTAGCCGACATATGGCGGCTCCTGTGTCGACAAGAATACGAGTGGGGCACACTACAAGCTGAAGGTCAGGCGAACATTTTTTATGTTCGTGACCGCGAAGGTGTACTCCGAGTGGTGATAATCCACTGGGGTTACAGTAACTGGGTAATCAATGCCTTCCGATTAAACGAGCACGAATGGAAGGCTGGTGGATGGGTATTTTCTTACAAATAAGTCACCTCTTGAACATTCGACCCCTCTTTGCAATTGCAAAGAGGGGTTATTTTTTTAAGTTTAATCAAACCGGATGTAAAACTCCAGTTTTTCTTTACTAAAGCTAGAATTAAAGTTAAAATCTTTCGCACGACGAATTAAATATTCGATCATCTCGTCCTCCGGAGAAAGATCCGCCTCCGGCGGAAACATTTTAAACATGAAACTCTCCATTGGCATCGTGGGCCTACCCAATGTCGGTAAATCCACTCTTTTTAAAGCCCTCACTAAAAATGAGGTGCATATTGCCAATTATCCCTTTGCCACCATTGACCCCAACGTCGGCATTGTTCCGGTTCCCGATGAGCGGCTTGAGAAACTAGCCGCCTTGAGCCACTCAAAAAAAATCATTCCCGCGGTAATTGAATTCTACGACATTGCCGGACTGGTTAAAGGCGCGAACACCGGCGAAGGCCTAGGTAATCAATTTCTGGCCCACATCCGAGAGACCCAAGCGATTGTGATCGTCCTGCGAACTTTTCAAAATCCCGAAATCATTCACGTCGAGCAAACTGTAAATCCCATTCGGGATTTGGAAATCATCAATACCGAACTGGCGCTTAAGGATTTAGACACTGTAAATAAACGCCTCAACTCACTTGAGTCCAAAGTTAAAAGAGGCGAGAAATCCGCGTTAAAAAACCTGGAAATTCTAAAATCAGTAAAAACCGAACTTGAAAAAGGTAATTTAATCCATCAATTTTCCGGCGAAGAAATAATCAAAGAACTCCAGCTTCTAACTTCAAAAAAACAAATCTATTTTTTGAATGGCACAAAAGAAGATTTAAAAGATGAAATTCTCGCCAAAATCAAAAATCTGGCAGGGGATTATGTAGTCGGTGATTTGTCGGGCAATATCGATGCAGGCGAACTGATTAAAAAATCTTATCAAATTTTAGATTTAATCAGCTTCTTAACTACCGGTGAAGATGAAACCCGCGCCTGGACCATCAAAAAAGGGGCTAAAGCGCCCGAGGCCGCTGGCGTCATCCACACGGATTTTGAAAACAAATTTATTCGCGCGGAAGTTATTAACTGGCAAAAACTGCTTGAAGCCAATGATTGGAATAAAGCTAAGCAGAAAGGATGGATTCGCCTTGAAGGCAAAGAATATATTGTAGTAGATGGTGATGTGCTAGTTATTAGACATGGTTAGTGATAGAGAAAAGGCGTCTAATAAGACGCCTAGCTACTTCGAAATTTCTTTAGTCTTTTTTCCGACCAAGATTCGATTTCACCTAACACTGACACAATCAAAACAAATCCGCAAAAAGCAATTACTAGTAAAATCACCAGAGGAATTAAAAAGCACCTCCAAGTAATTTCAAAAAAATTTCGGATGGGGACAGAGTTCCAATTAATCACGTCCTACTCCTTCCTTTAGTTAAGAACTAAAATAAATATAATAAATCAACCCCGATTATTCAAGGCCTCGCCCAAGGTTTCGTCGTCCGCGAATTCAATCTCGCCGCCGGTTGGAAGTCCTCTTCCCAGCCGGCTTATTTTTTTAGCTAAAGGCGCAAGTTCCTTAATTAAAAGAGAAACATTAAAATCGCCGTTAGCTGTCGGACTAAAAGCCAAAATAATTTCCTCGGCCTGGCCATTTAATTCTTTTTGAATAAAACTCTTTAAATTTTGTAGCCGCAGTTTTTGCCATTCCTCCAAGATTCCGGTTTTGGCAATTGGCCCTAAAATAAAATACCGGCCATGAAATTTTTTGGTTCTCTCAATAGAAATCAAATCTGTCTCCTTTTCTAAAACCGCGATTAATTCTTTTTTTCGCGATTTGTTTCCACAAATATCGCAAAGATTATCGGGATTCTGATGAACAAAAAAACACTGAGCGCAATTCTTAACGCTCAAAAGTGAATTTAAATCTTGAGCGAAGGATTTAATTTCATTTTGTCCCTGCGCAATTAAATAAAAAGCCAGTCGCATGGCTTGGCGCGGACCAATAGAGGGCAATTTTTCTAATTGCTGAATAATTTTATAAATCGGCGGCGGCAAATTCATAGTCCGGCTCCCACTTGTGACTCCTCAAATTTTCGCTCGATATTTTTAAAACTTGCTCGCTCGGTATCGAATTTGAGCTCCACGCTTCCCAGAGGCCCATTACGATGTTTAGATATAATAACTTGGGTAACATTTTGGTCTTCCAAGGGAGCGTCCAATCGATTCGATTCTTTTCGATGGATGAATAAAACCACATCGCTATCTTGTTCAATACTACCCGAATCGCGTAAATCTGATAAGCGCGGCTGTTTATTATCTCTTTGGTCCACTGCTCTTGAAAGTTGAGAAAGGGCTAGTACCGGCACCTTTAATTCACGGGCCAGCGCCTTAAGCCCACGCGATATCTCGGTCACTTGCTGAACCATATTTTCTAAACCTGATCGCGGCTGAATTAATTGAAGATAATCAACCACTAAAAGTTCTAGACCGTGCTCAATTTGAAGACGGCGCGCCATAGATCTAATCTGCATAATATTTGGCGACGGCGTGTCATCAATAAAAATTGGCGCCACCGCCAGTCGATCCAGGGCATATTGAATCATCTCAAATTCAGCATCATTATGGATTTTGCCGGTTCGCAGTCGCCAAAGAGGCACCTGTGATTCCGATGAAATTAATCTATCCACAATTTGCTCTCGAGACATTTCAAGTGAAAAAAAGCCGACCGGCAACTTGGAATGAAGTCCAACATTGCGCGCGATATCAAGCGCCAAAGATGTTTTCCCAAGTGACGGCCGAGCACCAAGAACAATTAAATCGGATTTTTGAAGACCGGAAAGTAAGCCGTCTAAGCCGTCAAACCCAGTTGGCACCCCTCTAAACGGACTCTCACCTCGATGAAGGCGCTCGATCCTGTCGTAAGCATTTTTTAATTCATCACGGATATGAATTAAATTTTGTGAAACGGAACGTTGGGATATAGCCAATATTTTCTGTTCAACATTATCCAATAGATCTTCCACTTCGCCTGGGTCTCTAAAAATATCCTCGGTTATTTCGGCTGAGGCGCGAATTAAATCTCGCAAAATCTTTTTTTCCTTAACAATTTTCGCGTAAGCCGCGATATGGGAAGCGGTTGGAACTTGGTTAGTTAATTCTGCCAAGTAACTAGAACTTCCAATCTCTTTTAAAATTCCGCGTTCTTTAAGCCGATTACTAACGCTTAAAACATCCAGTGGTTGTCGCCGCTCAAATAACTCAATCATCGCCTCATAAATTTTTTCGTGACTGGGTTGATAAAAATCTTCAGCCACTAAAGTATCCGCTATTTTAGTGATAGCGTCTTTATCAATTAAAATTGAACCTAAAACCGATTGCTCGGCTTCAAGGTTATGGGGCGGAAGTTTAAGTAATTGTTTTTTCACCATGTTATTTTAAAATTTCTATCATCCCGCTTAGGGACACCTAAATTTTGCATTTTGATATTTACACTTTACCTTTCCCCCTTAGATTTTTGGCCAAATAAATATGCCCTTCGGAATGTCTTCTATAGAGAATCCTAGCCCATTGATTTTTTTTCTCAAGGTGTCGGACTGCATAAATTGTTGATTTCTTCTTAATTCTGAACGTTTTGAAGCCATTTTTTTGATTTTAACGGGAATCTTAGGAAAATCGAGTTTGAAGCCTAAATTACCTAGTGAGCGCTTCAAAACTAAAAATATCCTTTTGGTT
>ERZ1292629.2248-Hain-H43-01um-R1-2248-length-16669-cov-7_pt1 | contig 16669 bp, 25 predicted proteins | sample MGYA00564399_ERZ1292629 | MGnify/ENA primary metagenome ERZ1292629 (study PRJEB36523, sample SAMEA6512636) | groundwater metagenome | collected 2019-01-08 | study: AquaDiva: Metagenomics assemblies of 32 groundwater samples
TCCAAACATTTAAAAGTGTTATATTGTAATGAATTATAATGAGACAATTAAGGAGGGGTAGGGCAAGACAAATTAGTATAATAATTGATGAAGAAATATTTCAAAAACTCATAAAAACCAAAAGCGAAACTGCTTTACCAATGTCTCGTCAAGTTGAACTGATATTAAAGGGTTATTTTCTTAAGAAGAACGAGCCAAGTCTCTATGGCTAATTTTGGTTATATTGTTCAAGTTGTTAATTCTTTCAGGAGTTCCTTGGCTTTGGAATTATGTAGTTCACACATTTCTTGCAATCTTTTTGTTTGCTCTTCCAAAATTTGGTCTGGTTTGGTTAGAGTTTCTTTCAGAGCCTTATATATCTCTGGTATTGAATCGGGATGGCGAACTGAACCAATAGTGTTGTCTTTATACAACCACTCAACAGAAGGAGCCACTATAACTGGAGTTCCGGAGCAAATGCTCTCAGCCGCCACATAATCAAAAGCCTCGCATAAAGTGATCTGGAGTGATGCCTTGGCTCTCTGCAACGCCCTGTAATAGTTAATTGGGTGCAACCAACCCATATCTTGAAACACTATGCCAAAATCATTACAGAATATTCTATATTGTGGAGCTATATTATTGGTTAACAGAAGGAGGGATGGATCGTCTCTCTGCAATATCTTCACAGCCATAAGCTGATTCACTATATTTTTCCTCGGGGCAAACGGCATAAACATAACAATACCATTCACCTTTTGAGTCGGCAAATTCTCAGTCTGTTTCAAATGCTTCTGAACGTAATCAACTGAAAACGGATTCCAATATCTTTTAATTTTAGGCGAAGCGAACACACCAGATAGTGAACTACTGCCAAAAAGCAAATATGTAATTTCGTTTCTCTCCAACATCTTCTTAAGAGCGTTTAACTGTGCCAATTCAATAAAGTCTGAAGAAAGCTCCGCTTGCCCAAGCGTGGAAGTGAAAAGGATGGCAGTTTTAACACCTTCCTTTTTACATGTAAATAATACTTGTGTATAATAATCTAAATAACCACCGAGAATTACTAAGTCTGGTTTCTCTTTGACTATCTTAAATATTTCAGTTGGGTTATTAAAATGAACTGTTCCAGCCACAGCACTCAAATGTTGGAATGTGCCTCTTACTCCTGGAAAAATGTCGGGACAATGGGTATAAATTTTGCCTTCAGACAAACATTAACTCCTCCAAACTGGCACCAACCACTTTCTTTATAGCCTTTTTCCCTTCTGGTGTCATATTATTCACGACAATAATCTGCTCGACAAAAGGGGAGTAAATACCATTCTTTCGCAGGAGAGAACTGAAGGCAATGATATCTTTCGGTAAGCAGGCGAGAGCAAATCCTTTGCCAATATTATATGTCCCATATTCTCCTATTCTAGGATCGAGACTTAAAATTTTAGCAATCCTAGAGGCATCACTTTTATGTCCATTTTGTTTATTGAAAATGTCAATAATACGCCCCATTTCATTCCAAAAGCTTATCTTCATACTCAGAAATACATTTGATAGATATTTCGTGAATTCAGCCTCCTCTATGGACATAATTGAAATTGGACACTTGAAAAACAACTCGTAGAAATTTACAATATCAGTTTCACACCCCTTACTGAAAGTCCCAATAACTATAAATTTCTGGTTGATGAAATCTTGTAAGGCGGTCTTCTCGCGCAAAAATTCTGGATTGACAAATACTTTCGACCTATCTAAACCAATTGACTCGCAAATATCGCGAGTAGTGCCTGGCAAAACTGTGGATTTTATACAAATATAGCCCTTATAATTACACTTCTTAATTGAAGTAAGCGCATCCTTAACAATAGAATAATCAAAGTCGCCGGCTTTTGTTGGAGTTGGAACCGTAATAAAGATCAGATCAGAATTCTCACAGGTTTTCGGAAGGCTCGTAATGGCGCGGTAACTATCTTCTTTTAAAAGTTTAATTTTAAAAGTATCTATATCCATGAAAGTGACTTCACAGCCAAAAGAATTGAAGGCTTTACCAATTGCTTGACCTACGTTTCCGGCTCCCACAATTCCTATACGCATCACTTTGTTCTCACATTAACTTTGAGTATGAACTTATTAAAGTTTGAGCATAATTTTCCCATGAATATTTCTCAGCTAAAAGCCTGCCAGCTCTGCCGTGTTTTTTGGCTTCGTCTGGATTATCGTAATAATATTGAATTGCTCTCGCAATGTCGTCTGGGTCTGGTTTAATCAAAAAACCGTGCTTACCGTCTTGTCCAAACCAACCACTCTGCTTCGTTGTTATTACTGGTATTCCGCAAGCCATAGATTCGCTCAAAACCAATGCAAGACCTTCTTCAAAACTCGGCATGGAAAACACATCACATTCATTATAATATTTTGAAGTATCTGAAGTCCTTTCAAGAACTTTAACATTGTATCTATTATTAACAGGAATATCCACATCAGCCCTAATCCACAATTCGGCATTTTTTAAATCCAAATTTTTCCAAGCCGCAAACAATTCTGGTAATCCCTTTCTATTAAAATTATCACCTATGAATAGAATTCTGAAGTTGTTGTGTTTAACTGGATTTGGCTTAAACTTATCCAAATCTACCCCGTAGGGCACCAACATAGTCGAGAGCTTCTCATCTTCATAAGTCTCTCTGGCAAATTCAGATGGACAGAAGATACAGTCAGCCAGTCCAAACTCAGCCATCATCCTTTTATAAGTTATTGGATGTATATTTATACCGAGATTCTTCAGTTTCAGCCTATAGTTCGGATGGGTGGAAGAACCCTCGATTATCTTCTTAGCTTTCCCAGACGAAACCATCTGATGTAAGGAGGCACCACCCCAGCCGTGAAATATATCGCATTTAAAATCAAAAAGGCTTGCAACGGAGTCGAAAAACAAATCTTTAATGTGATATTCTCTTATGTTTGAAGAGCCCAAAGTTAGAAATTTATTCTCTGGGATATTTTTCAAGATGTCTCGCATTACGGCTTCACAGACAGCTTTCTTTAAAAACCCCGCCTTATGAAGAGCCAATGTTGTTTGATAAGCTATAGAGCCAATACCTGGGCCACCTATAACTGTCTGGTGGCTGAATATTACTTCCATCTTTTAGCCCAAGCCTTAACATTGTTAATGACATACTTTACCTCTTCGTCCATCATGGCTGGATGACACGGCAGGCTTAATTCTTGCTTCGCAAGCATTTCTACCGCAGGAAACTTTAAATTCTTATCTCTATAAGGCAACTGCTTATGAATTGGTATCGGATAGTGAACTTTCGTTTGTATGCCCTTCTTAGAAAGAAAGCCCATTAATTTATTTCTCTGTGGATGTAAAATTGGAAAATTCTGATAGACATGATCGCCATTTGCCTTTTGATAATCAAATTTATCCCCAAATTCTTCGATATAAATTTTAGCCGTTTCTCTCCTTATTACATTCCATTCATCCAACCTTTCGAGGCCAAACAAACCAGAATACGCTTCAATTTCACCCATTCTAAGATTAAAGCCAATTGTTTTAGAAAAATATTCCATACTTTCGCCATAATTTATCAAAAGACGACACATCTCAGCCAATTCTTTATTATCTGTTGTTATCATTCCACCAGGCCCAACAGTAAATAACGTCTTTGAAGGATAGAAACTGAAACAGGAAAGGTCGGAAAAACTGCCAGCTTTTTTACCATCGATGAAGGCTCCGGTTGATTGGGCACAATCTTCTATCATATAATACTTCTTAGAAATACTCCTCAAAAAATTACCATCTACGACGTTGCCAAATAAGTGAACAGGAACGATAGTATTAGCACCATCTGGAATTGAATCGAGCAACCATGTATCTTTATTTACGTCTGTAAATCTAACAGCACAACCAGCCAAACGGATTGAATTGGCAGTTGCAACATAACTATTGGGAACAGTTAATACTTCTGTAATTTCTGGATGTTCTTGCTTCAATGCCATAACGGCAATCAAAAGAGCAGATGAACCGGAATTACAACCAATAGCGTAACGTCTCCCAATATATTTGGCAAATTTTAACTCAAAATCTCTTATATATTCTCCATTTATCCACTTCTTAGATGATATTATCTCTTTTACAGAAAAATCTTTCATTAAACGATTTGGCTCAGATAGCTTTACTTGAATTTTGAACCAACTCCGCAACCTGAATAGTTTTCAGCCCCTCTCGGCTTCGAGTTTCAGATAGATCATGTTCTCTTACTTTTCTTATAAAATCTTCCAGTTCTAACTTAAGAGGCTCGCCTTTAAATTGTTTTGTCATTATTTCATCTCTCGAACTCAAGATCAACTTTTGGGAATTAAAATGATATTCCACAACTGCCGTCTTTTCCGTTCCGCCGAGAATCAATTGTCTTATTTTATAATATGACAACCAGGAATTGATGGAGTTACAAAGTATATCGTTCATAGTCCAAGAAGCTGAAACAAAATCCGGCATTACAAGTGATGACATCCTTCCAATAGTGTAATTATCCCAATCAAAAAGCCAGGGATAAAGGCAGATATCGTGTATCATAAAATCATATACTAAATTTGTATCTTTTCTCGGCTTCATTAGATTAACTCTTGTATTACTCAAGAATTTAATGGAACCCATAATATTCATTTTCACCAATTTTTTTAACTCAATAATTACCGGATTATATTTCATAATATGTCCAACCATCAAAAGCCTTTTGTTTTCGTTGGCCAGTGAGTATAAATATTCAGCCTGCTTCTCGTTGAGAACCATTGGCTTCTCCACAAATACGTCTTTTCCGTAAGTCAAAGCCGACTCCACATACTCAAAATGCTTGTTGCTTGGTGTAACAATAGATACGGCATCCACATCATGTAGTTTATCGAAATATACATTCTTATCTGTAATTGTCACATTTTCCTTCTTTTGTATATCATAAACAAAAGCCAGAGCATTTAATTCTTTAAAAATTCTTATATGATTTTGTCCCCACACACCAGCCCCAACTACACCAATTTTCATGTTTGGTTATCCCCTTCAACTTCTGAACATATTTCTCTTGCCTTTATCAGAAATTTGTCTGGCCGACCGCAATGACAAATATATCTATTATCGAAATGCCCGTAACTGCCGTAAGAGCAACCACAATTAAAACATGTAAAATCCCCAACAGTCATATGATGTTTTTCGTTTTTGGGACATCTAAATACGCTATCTAAACTATAAACTCCGTAATATTTTTCAACAGTCAAGTCTTCCATCTTTCTCACTTTGGTTTTTTGGCTATGTAAATTATGGTCGACTTTAACTTGTGCGGGTTCTCTTGTTCAACCAATTTATCAATTAGACTTTTAAGCTCTTCCTCACCAAAAATACCGTTCTCGAATTTTGGCATTGGATACTCATCGCAACCCATTATTTCCATGCCAACAAAACCAAAACCTGTGATGTATTCATGTAACTTGGTAAAGTCAAAATGTTGAATATGTCCTTCGCCATCTACTTCCCGCGACCCCTTCCAATGAAAGCCCAAAAGCATAAAGATTCTGTTGCGAAGAGAAGCAACATTTGGAGTTGTCAGCCACATCGTGCCATCCGGTTTTAAGACACGAAAGATTTCTCTAACCAAACCTGAAGGGGAAGAAAAATGTTCGATTAATTCGCTGAAAAAAACATAATCAAAAGTGTTATCTCTAAATGGGAGTTTAAAAGCATCGCCGGCTATAAGATTAACTCCGTTAAATTTTTTGCCATGTTTTATAACTTCAGGCAAATCTATTGAGAGAACTTCATGCCCGATTTTTATCAATTCATTGGAAACGGCACAATCGTTTGCACCATCATCCAGAACAAGCCCTTTTGGTAATTTTGAGAAAAACTGGATTGCTAATTGATGTCTTTGTCGTTTAAGATGATCTGAACTTGTTGTTGCGCCAATTCCTTCAGAAAATTGTTTTTCGCTTAATTTGGACTCAGTGGTATTGGACATCGTGTTTTTCCTTTTTATGCTCCGCCAATGCCTTATTAACTTGAGTTTGTGTTGCATCCTTACCGACTAAAAAGTCACCACAGATAGTGCAAATATACCCAGCTTTACCAGAAACCACCTTCTTCTTTTGCCCATAAGTTACGGTTTCAACGCTTTTTGTCCCTTTCTCAAGTTGCATTACCTTATCAACAGGAAGGTTATCCTCACTCATGTTTTTACACCTACTGTAAAGAGCAAACTGTTTGCCACTTCATATGATTTTACATTAGCCATTTTAAGATTTTCTAAGTAGAACATCATATCAACCGGCGATAATTTGAACTCAAAGGGAGATGTTGTATAAGAATGGGGTGTTCTGGCGTGTTTCTCAGTATTTTCATTGGAATAGTTTGGTATTATAACGATTAACGTTCCGCCTTTCTTTAAAATTCTGTAATTTTCAGCCAAAAACTTCGGTCTCTCCGATTCAGAGAAGTGCTCAAAAACCCCCTCGCTTATTACAAGCGAGAACATATTATCTGGAAAGCCAGATCGAAGAGCATCATCTTTAAAAAAGTTTAAATTAAGTCGCCCTTTCAGCATGTGTTCGGTAAGCGTTGCCAACACTCTGCCAAATTCTAAAGCCGATTCATCTATATCAGAAAGAAAAACAGATTGTTTTGTTCTGGTAGATAAACCTATCCCAATTTTACATGTTCCTGCGCCTACCTCCAACAACAAACCGCCATTATAATATTTCAAAATTTCTTGTTTTACGTCCTCCTCGCTTAAAACGAAAGTTAGATCGCTTAACAGTCTGGACAAATCATTAGTATCATATGTCATTTTTATATCACCTTAAAGAAACTAGCTAATTTCTCTGCCACTACACGATTGGAGAAATTTGCGTCAATGAAATCCCACCTTTTTGGATCAATTTCTTTATCAACAAAAGACCTAATTACCTCGGCAAGTCTTTCGGCATTTTTTTCCGGGACGTAAGCCACTCTTCCCTCATTCCAAAACGGAATTGCTCCAGTTGGAGTGGTTATAACATTCAAACCGCATGACTGCCCCTCGTGTGAACTGAATGGAGCGTATTGTTCAACCCATCCTTGTGTCATCTGGCTCGGACAAAGCAAAATATTGTGTTTTTGATAAATTTCATATAGTTTTTCATATGGTTGTCTTGGCAGGACTTCAGCAGGAATTTTAATATTATCAGAGATATGTTTATGCAACTCACCGTCACCCAAAAACGAAATTGAAAGATTCTCAATATCCGTAAGCATATTAACTGCGTGAAGTATATCCAAAACCCCCTTATTCTCTACCATTCTGCCAACGAATAATAACTTCCTTTTAATTGAGGTGTTTTCGGAAGGTTTGAACAATGAAGTTTCGATCCCAACTTGTGGTAAAAGTATATTCGGCATTGCCCTTTTTGCGAAATAAATTCTCTGCGCCTCTTTGTTACCAAAAACCATAAAATCTACGGAATTAACTACAACTTCCTCTATATTTTGTAGGTGTGGAGGTAATTGAATTGGAATGTTTTGCCATGTAAATATACCAACTTTTTTCCCTGCTGTTTTTGCCGCCATTACAGTTAACCATGCCTGAAAAGACCACGGTTCTTCCATACAATAAACGATATCTGGATTCATATCATAAATAAAATGTGGTGTAACTGGAAATGTATAGTTAAACATATCAAAGTCTGTTGGCTGAGAACCAAATTCCTCAAACTTTCTGGCAAAGGGAAAATCTGTCAGCTTCTCGTTATTCCACTGAAGTGGAGCTAAAGAAAGCACGTTACAGTGATTAGCCAATTCGTTAAAAAATAACCGCTGTCGAAGATTGGCTGAAGCATGTGAGACCACAACCACTTTCAACTATATTTTCTCCTCTGTATCCTCTGCTTCTTCTCCACTTTTAACTTTTCCTTCTCTTCCTTCTTGGACTCCATTAGACGCTTTTTATCTTTTCCCATCTGGCACACCAAAAATATGATTAAGAGGCTTAAATTGTTTTTCTCCATTCACCAAAATGTTTTTCACATAAAACAAAAAACGTTCCACTTGGAGTTTGTATTAAAAAACAGTCCTGTGGATTCTTAAACTTCTTACCACATTCTCTACATTCTGTTATGCTTTTCATTTCTTTATCAACTCTTGATATAGTTGAACAAAATCTCTGGTAGCACGATTTACATCATAATTCTTTACAACAAACTCCCTCCCTTTTGTTGCCAATTCTGCTCTCAGCTTCTTATCATTTAGAAGTGTGCTGATTTTCTCGGCAAAATCTGCCGAATCACCAGGAATTGCAGTGGTAATATAATCACCAAAATGTTCCATTATAGATGGCATTGAAGAAGCGACAACGGAAGTGCCACAAGCTAGAGATTCCGGTATGCTCAATCCGATAATTTCATTCCACAGCGCCGGCTGAAGTGTTAAGTTTGCTTCATAATATTGCTGTCTCAATTTAAACGGGTCTTGCATTCCGGCATAATATAAATTGTTCAGAACTCCAAGCTTCTCTGCCAGGCCATATATTAAATCTATTGGCCCGTTATCGGAAAAGAATCTCAATTGAACATTACCACAGTTTTTAATTATTTGTGGTAAAGCGTGAACTAAAATGTGGAAGCCTTTATAACGATGTAAATTACCCATAAAAACAAGCCTCGGTGGGTAAAGTTCGCTCTTTCTTGGTTCATCGAGAAATATCGGGTCTATCCATCCAGTTATTAATCTAATTCTTCCAAGAAGCATGTCATTTCGATAGAGCGTATCACGGGCATGTTCTCCGGCACAAACACCGACAGTGGCTCTGTTTAAAACTTCTGAATACTTAATCTCCAAATCAAACAATCCTTTCCCAACACATACCGGACAATTATCCCTGTTAATTCGACGTTCAAGAGTGTCGCACTCAAACTTATCTGTAATTAGGTAGAGTGCCGGGCAAATACAACGAAAGTCATGGACAACGAATATTGACGGTTTTTTGGCTTCATTCGCAACATCAATAATATATGGTGATATTCCTTGGTAATTATGTTGTTGAACCACATCCACATTTTTTATCAGCTTTTTTCCGATAGAAATTAATTCGGAAGGTGAGCGACAGAGGTGGACAGTGATAAAATCATCTTCATAATTCATATCCATACTTAACATATCAATATGATCCACTTCTTTGAAGTTGCGCAACTCATCAAGAAAAACACGAATTCTTCTTTCCGCTCCCCCCACAAACTGAAAGAAGCTGTTTACCAATAATAATCTCATATTTTCACTTCCTTTATTTTATTACCACACACGTTCTTTCGCCGCGTTTCGCGGATCATAAATATGTATCGGTTTCATTCCACTAAACACATTTAATGTTTTGTAAACTGCTTGCTCAAAAGCGGAAAATTCGCGCATGAACATACCTCCAGTAGTTCCAATCACTGTTACATACAGTTTTTCTCCGGTTTCATTATTAATCAATATACCTTGAGTTGAATTATATTGTTTAAGGATGCGATTTTTCCAAAATAATTTTTTAACGTTCGGCGATCCCTCACTGTCTAAAATAAAATAATCATAAAAAGAGAAATAATCATTTCCACACATAAAAATCACTTACTACAATTCTTTTTCTTCTCCGAGAACCCACTTCAGAGCCACAATTATTAGACTGTAATAAGCCATACCTTCTCCGATTACCACATCTTTCTCTTCCTGGAACTTCTTTCGCAATTCTTCTATTAGTCCTCTAACTTCCTCTTCCGTTCTCATAATTTACCACCTAAACTATCAAGTAATCTTTTTCGCCACATATGTTGTGTATTTTCCCAATTATAATTTTTAAGTGCAAACTCCCTGGCTTTGATACCATGCTCCAGCCTAATAAATGGATTATCATAATAAAATTGTAAAGCTTGTGCACCAGCATCTACGCTGGCATAGTATCTGTCAACTGCCGCCTCCATCTGCTGAATGTAATCTATATCAATCAAAAGGCCATGCGTTCCGTTGTTTAACAAATCTGGATGCGATGTCATGTTCGACGCCACAACAGGAACGGCACACGCTTGGCTCAACAAAACTGGTATATTAAACCCCTCACCAATACTTGGTGTTAAGAATACATCAGCCATGCCGTAAATCTCTCGCATTTCTGGCTCGGAGAAACCCTCCATAAAATTATAAATTACACCGATATCCTCCGGAAATAATAGTTTGCTCATCAATTTATATCTCTCTCTTAATTCCATAAGATTCCAACCGGAGCTATACCTGTTAGTGCCAGGATTTTCGAAGGGATCTGTGATATGAAGAGCAACCACATCATTCTTATCTTTCATAAATTTATCAAGCATAGCCATAGCCAACCAGGGGACTTTTCTAGGCTGATTGCGATAAACACTCAGAACCACTTTCTTCCCACTTAAACCATATTTTCGTTTAACAGTCTCTTTTTCCATCATATCTAACGGATAATAAAATTGTGGCTCGAAACCGTGAGGAATATATTCATTTTTAAATCCCTCAGCCATAAGGAGCCTCTGAGCGAACTGTGCGAAAGTCGTAATGTGATCTACATTTCTTAAACAATATTTCTGTTGTTTTACTATTGGAAAACCATCGACAGCCACCCAATAATGCCAAACAGCTTTTCCACGATTTCTATCGTTTATATAGCAATGCCAATGAGAGTCACTTAACGTCCAAATTATATCCGGTTTTATTTGCTCCATTCGCCTATCAAAAGAGCCCTCTGCGAAATCCCCTCCGTGATTTGGCCACAATAAATATCTCTGCCTGACTCCATCCATTATTATTTCATGTGGCAATCCTACAGTCTGTTGACCTAGAAAATGGACTTCAAAATCTTTGTCAAAACAGCCCATTCTGTGAGCAAAGGAGCGAGCCTGATTCGCGTAGCCACTTTGACTATGAGGGCTGTCGGCTATAACTAGAATACGAAACATGAAATAAAAACAATCATCATACTTTTAAGTTTTTTCGGATAAATAGTTTATCATAAATACTATAGTAGCCATTAACAATATCATACTGAAAGCCAAAAGCGAGCCCAGACTGAAGATCAAATTTGGCTCATTGTTGGCAACTGATATAGCCTCTATAAAACCATAAATTACCTGAGAAACAGAAAGAAATCTCAATGCGAATAAATCCTCATTATCTTTACTTGAAAACGATTTTAAGAAGAATAACAATGCCACACCAAAACCCCCGCTTAAACCCTCTAAAAATAAACCGAAATATGATAACTGTGGAATTATTGTTGGGATCATCATGCCGCCAATGGGAGTTAATATTGTGTAACCGTCACCACCTAAAAATCGCCACACCTGAAGATGAAAGAATTCATGTAGTGCTATTGTTATGAAGATATAAAACCCAAACGTAAATAAAAAGTCTAACAATTGACCGATTCTTGAGTTTATTCTCTTTCGTATCAACCTCAAGGATTAACACACCTCACTTGGTAGCCACATTTATTACATTCGAAAACGGAATAATCGCCCAAATCCTTTTTTCTCTTTAGTTTGCCGATACCACAAACAGAACATATTTTATTATTCAAGACAGACCACTCACCACAATTAGGTGGTAAAATACTAAATCCATGCTCTTTTGGTAGTATCTAAAGGGATTTTTATTATCAAAAGGGACATCGACCGGATTGATAATTCTTGGGTCTTTAATACCACTTTTTATTAATGTATTGGCACGTTTCATTAATGTTTTGGTTATGCTGTCATAATATGTATCTCTTTCGCTTCCACTTCTGGCAAAAACATCAACTTGGATTCTCTCGGAAACCAAATACCCTCTGAAGCCACTTGCCAATAAACCTTGGAATCCACCTGGGATGTTCTCAGAAGAGATATGTGTAAGTCGCAACGCCGGCAGAGCAACTCCACTTGGCACGCTACTGATATATGTATTCGTAGTAATATGGTTGCGAAAGTGCGTTCCAATTGAATTTAGAGCGTTTCTGAAGCTTATACCAGAAGGGTTTGCCATTTATCATATACCTTTTGGTGCGGCTCTTTTGAGTTTCGCGTCAGGTTCAAACCCGCGCATTTCAGACCAGTAGAAGCTACTGTAATAACCGTGAAGAGCTTTATCGAGATCGACTCTAAGCCCATCAATATGCCTTATTATATTCCTTCTGGCACTATCAATAGCCGGACGAATAAACGGCTGTGGCCCCATAGAAATTGTGCCATATTCTACATAACTTGCGTAGTTGGTATTCACGAAAACTTGGTAACTAGCATGACCGAGTTTTCTATAACCAACACTGTTTTTTAGCGTGCCAGTCCTGACTGGAGCATAAATTTTAGCGTAGCCGACAACATCTCTGGCAAAGCTTTCCATTATCATATCATATCTTTTTCGCCATAACTTCTTCAGCTTATCCAAACCTTTTATCAGTCCATCTAGACTTGGGCGAACAGTAACCTTCATTTCTATTTTCACTTTACGCCAGTCGCCTCCAAGCGTCTAAGTCCACATTCAAAATAGAGCGTATTACTACCCATATTATAACGATTGAGAAAAACCAACTCAAATTTAATATTCTGACCAGATGGGTAAACAATTACTTGTGCCGAACCAGATGGGATTAATTGTTTAACGCCGCTTTTGAAATAGCCGATAGCATCACCATATTTTAAGATACCAGGATAATCTCGCTGTATATCAAACTCAGTAAGTGGATACATAATACCCGTCTCCCATACTGCCGAGCCACTGCGTGTTGGTTCACCGTAGAGGTCTGTCGTCCTTCCTGAAACAGAATTCTTCACTATTTTGGTTTTCATTCCATTATCTTTCAAAATAAATGCGAAATCAGAAGGATAGCTCAGTAGTGCCCACTCCTAATTATTTTATCCACTCCAGACACTCGCACAAATTCAACATCTCGTGTTACGATCTCCATTCCCTCTTTCGCACTGGCAAGCCATTCATTTGCGAGATCGGATAAGACTTTCATGTTCTTCTCAATTCTAAGCCTGCCGAGCGAATAATTTACTATATCAGAACTGAATAGAGCCTGTGCGACTCTGCTTGAGACCTTATGAGCACAAAGATAAGCCGTATAATCAGTAATTGGCCCAACATAGTTACCTGGCGAGCCAGACGTTAAAGATTCACCAGAAACAGCTTTTGCCCAATTTACCGCATCGTTGATAGCATATTCAACGCCGGAATTGGAAATTATACTTGTGCCAGTCCAACCCGTTCTTTGTCTAATACGATAAATAGTAACGCTAGTCGTGCTCATATCTAATTATTCTTGGTGGAGAGACTGTTAAAAAGATCATCTTTATTTGATCTTATAACTATAATTATAGCTCAATAATATCCAATTATATGTGCCGTCCCAGTTATGGCGGCAGTAAACGATCTAAACCATGACCGTTTTCCTCTAATTGGATAATCTTGGAAACCGCTAGGAATTTGTAGCCAAGCGGCTCCGGTAGTTAAACCGCTTGCCGGCGTAGAACCTGTTCTAACCAAAACATAAGCCCTCTGAGTTACAGCAATAGATACTTTCTTAATATTATTGGAAGTGAAAACTCCAGAAATTGCATTATAAATACCGGAAGATTTAAAGTTATAAGCATGCAAAACCTCAAGATTCGCGAAAGAGCTCGGTGAATCTGTTCTAATACCGCTTCTAACTAATGATGCTCCGGATCTCGAATGAGTTTGTATTCCACTTCTTACTAAAGAAGCCCCAGACCTAGAGTGTGCTTGAATACCACTTCTGATTAAAGAAGCACCTGATCTGGAGTGAGCCTGTATCCCGCTTCTTATTAAGGCCGCTCCAGATCTGGAGTGGGCTTGCACTCCACTTCTAATATGTGATCTTGCTGTGTTAATATCATAAACGCTGGCAGGAACTCCCATATTCTCACTAACCTATGCCAATAATCTTTAATATATAGGGAATTATGGCTCCACCTATTCCGCCACCAAAAGTGCCGAGCATGGCAACGTTTCTGTAAAATGTCTCCCTTTCGGATTTATGTTTATCTAAGTGGTTGTCGACTTTACTCTTCGCCAACACAACAGAAGTATTGATATTGGCATATTCTTTTGATAGTTCTTTGACTGCACTGTTTAATTCGTTAATGGTATTTGCCAGAAGTTCAATTTTCCCGGCTAAATTACCAATCTTCTCACTTTGAGATGCTTCAAGTTCCGAAAAAGAGGAAGGAAAGGGGAGTTATACCCCCTTCGTTTAGATACCCGTATAGACGACTATACCGGAGGGAGCAATTACAGCCGACTTGTATCTCTGAGTCAGCACCATTCCGGCGAGGTCACGAACTGAATCGGCGGTTTCTCTGGCCGTCAGTGGCCTGCGCTCGAAGAACAGCGTGGCGTTATCGTCTAGGCATATCATCGTTCCCGAAGCTAGCTGATTGCTTACTATGACTCTCAGTCCATATACGTCTCCGACTTCGCCCGTTCTCAGAGTCTTGTCAGTCCCTGCAAGGTTGGCGTGTCTGAATTGGTCTTGTTTGCGGAGTTCGGCGTAGAGCCTTGGAGAAAGAACCAGTGTATTGGCACCGTAGTCCTTCTGTTCTATGAGCCTCATGGCGGTGGCGATATCGTTAAAGATACCCGAAGTCGTGGTGTTCCACAGTCTGGCTCGTCCGAGTTTAGTTCCTGCGTTACCCGTAATTACGTTTATAATATCCTGAGATTCCTTTATAGCCATTTTTTCTCCAGCCCATTTAGCCGCAAGCTGAACCATAGGCCAGTTGGCATCCTCGATCATCTCGTTAGTGATAGCAACTCTGTAGCCAATCTTATCATACGTGTAGGCCGTCTTGGTGTATGTAGAACCGGAGATCAGAACCTCGGAACCCTCACCCACAACCATAGCCGCAGGCCAGTTGGCCGCACGAACTACGCTGACGGAATCTCCTTCACTCTTTCTTACATAGACTGCCAGACTTCTGCCTACAGCTTTGTTATCTCTCGCCTTTATGATCTCGTCGTATATGACTGTCGGGAGCAGTGCAGTTTCGTCGTGTGTTAACATTTTTCTTTTCTACCTCCTTATCTAGTTACTTTCATAGTTAGATACCCATTCGCTCCTGATGTAACCGCGTAGCCCATCACGGCTCGCAAGTTGAGGTGAGCCGCACCAGTCCCTTGGATGCTTTGGCTTTTGGTTGCAGTTCTAAGCTTCCCACTACCAGTTGGAATCAGCGGTGCGCCTGGCGGGCAAACACCAGTTACTAGGACTCTGGCTAGACCGTTGTGCATGATAGTAATATATCCACCATTAGTCCCTGAAGTTAGGGCTATCCCTATGCCGGAGCCCAGTTGCGCGGAAGTGCATCTGCGGACTCTTGCACCGTTTACATAAACAGCAGTCCCAGTGTTTATAGCACCGGAGCTAACCCAAGTGCTTGTAACTCCTTCTCCTCTAAATACTGCCATTTTTTATCACCTGAACTGAAGTTTCTTTTTTAGAGCCTCAACTTTAGCCCTTTTGGTCTGGTCGTCAGTCAATTCCACGTTGAGCCCTTGAGCCCCACCTTCAGCGGAGACAAGTTTGGAGTTGGCAATTTCCTGGATAAACATCATTTTATCTTCGCCAAACTTTATAAGCTCTTCAACGGGCTTAGCTGGCATACCGGCTTTCTTAAGAAGGTCGGCAGTCTTCTCAGCGAACTCCTTAAGTCGCTTCTGCTCCCTCTCGGCCTCTTTTGTCTTCAGAGCATCAAGCTCACTTTTGGTGGCCTTTTGCTCATCTTCTAATTTTCCGAGCTTCTCAGCTAGAGTCTGATTCTGCTCGGCAAGCTCGGCAACAAACGGATGTTGCTTAAGCTCTTCTTCTGAAAGTTCAATCAACTGTTTAGGTTCCATACTCATTATACTTTTGGTGGATAGATCAATATATAGATCATTTTTTTTCTTACAAATACCCGTTATACATTGAGCAAATTCAGCAATTTCTATGCTGGCTTCCTTATCAATTGGAAAAGGTGTAATGCTAAGCTCTCTAAACTCCATATTTCTAGCCAGGGCACGACAGAGCATATTATCATAATTTCTACCAATAATATGAGAACATTCGCTATCTGAAAGTTTTCTCTGACAAATACTACATGTTGGAACAGCCTTGAACCCGATACTAACAAATTTCACCCTGCCATCCTTAATCATCTGTTGGACATCTTTATCCATAATTCTGCCCTTATAATGGAGGGCTTTAGTCGCCGAATTGAAATTAATCTCATCCAAAAGCCCAATTACATTCTGCGGCTTCTCTACACTGTGTTGCCAAATTATCGGAACATAATCTGGCTTTTTAATAGAGGCCAATTGTTCCGGCTCTATGGTAATTCCATACTCTGTCCACTCCTTAGCATGTATGGCAATCCCCTTTATTGGAAGAGATCCATCTTGGTTTAATTCGGAAAACTCTATAACCTGAAGTGAGTATATAGGTTTAGCCATTCAAAAATAATTGAGTTATCAGATGAATTTATAGATCGTCCCTCGTAACAAATATCAAAAAAGACGGGTAAGAAAATTTATATTGCTTACTAAGACTCTATTGTTTTACCGTGAGTTAAAATGAGTAGCTGTCAAGACTGTTCGAAATGCCAAACGTGTGCAATCAAAAAGAAATATGAAGAT
>ERZ1292629.2249-Hain-H43-01um-R1-2249-length-16665-cov-6_pt1 | contig 16665 bp, 14 predicted proteins | sample MGYA00564399_ERZ1292629 | MGnify/ENA primary metagenome ERZ1292629 (study PRJEB36523, sample SAMEA6512636) | groundwater metagenome | collected 2019-01-08 | study: AquaDiva: Metagenomics assemblies of 32 groundwater samples
GGTCGATTCAGATGATGGGCGCCGAAGGGGCCGCTGTACGGACGATGATGGGGTGAGGACCCAGCCGGAATCAGCTAGCAAGAAAAGAGCCAGATCGGGTTCACCAATCTGTAAGTTTTGATTCCAAAATGAAGAAAAATGTAAAAAATTGAAAACTATCAAAAGAACAAAAACCCATACAGCGCATGGGTTTTCTTTTATAAAAGGGCTTTCAATCTTTTACAAATCTTTTCTTTTTTTGTATAAAACTTACACACCAATGCCTCCACAGCTCCATCCGCCCGCCTCCTCATCGCTTGGCACGTGAGTATAGCATAGATATGCTATATTCATGGCCATAGATGCAAGGCGACTCGAGAAGATCGACCAGGAGATTGAGCGGATTAAGCGGCAGCTCGGCCGGATTGGTGTCGTGCGCCCGGGGTCGCTCACGAGGCAGTACAAGGACCCCAAGCACCACACCGGCGGGTACTACCAGGTCAGCTATACGCACCGCATGAAGAGCAGGACGGCGTACGTGCAAGCCACCTTCGCCACGGAGGTCCGTCAGCAGATCCGGGAGTACAAGAAACTCAAGACGCTCATTGAGCGGTGGGTGGCGCTCGGCATAGAACACTCCCAGCTCTCCATGCGACTGCGATCGTCGCGGTAGGCGATGGGGCCGAACGGGAAGCCGATGCCGCGTCGCAACACACAGCGTCCCGCCGGGCACGACACGATCGAGCGTGACCCGGATGACCGGTTGCAACAGTCCGAGCAGGTGCTCTTGAACGTGCTCGATGCGCTAGAGCATGCCTCCGTGGATCCTCAGGCAAGACAGATCGTCTGGGCCGACGCCAGCCGTCTTTCTGTCGAGGAGACTGTGCAACGAATACACGCGCAGTCCGGGATGCCACTCGATGGGATCGAGTCTCACGTCATCGGCTGGCTGGAAATGATCTACGAACCCCCAGGCCTCAATGACCACCAGATGGAAGAGTTCGAGCGACTCATCGAGCAATGGATCACACCCTACGACGATGAGGTGCTCTAGGTCCGGTCATTTACCCGAGAACTCGGTACTCACGAGTACTATAGGAGATCAGAAATTAGGAAGCACACTGAAACGAGATCCAATAACGTATATAAGAATGGACGCATGTAGATGGAGTGTGTATCATGTGGAGTAGGGGGCGGTGCGGGCGCTGGAGAAGGCTCGTTGCCCCAGCCGTTGTTGCCGCCTCGGCATAGCTTCCCGTCTTTCACTGAGAGCCGAGAGCGCTGATACTGACCCCCATGGGGAGAAAAGTCGTGGGAGTCCCTACGCCGCGACCGACTGCTCTTCGGAAGACTCTTTGCGGGGCAACCGCCGGAGCTTATCGAGGTCGGCCTCGGAGTCCGGTGAGAGGGCAAAGGTTCGAACATCGTCCAAGAAGGCCAGCTATATGTACGCATTGAGTGGGTTTTTGTATAGAAATGTCATAAAAAGAATTTTATTTCTGTTTCCAGCAGACGATGTTCATGAATTTTTTCTGCATACCGGAAGGCGGTTTGGGCGGTCATCATTTTTTAAAAGCATTATACGAATGGCGTGGCGGTATGATGATCCAATTTTAGAACAAATAGTGTGTGGTTTAGTTTTTAAAAATCCTATTGGGCTTTCAGCGGGGTTTGATTACAACGCAGATCTTGTCGAAATTTTACCGAGCATTGGGTTTGGATTTCACACAATTGGTACGCTTACGCACGAGTCGTATGAAGGCAACACACCACCAATGCTTGGGCGTCTTCCGCGTTCACGGTCGTTATTGGTTAATAAAGGTTTTAAAAACAAAGGAATTACGCACGTGCTTGCTCAAATGCCGTCAGGCGAGCGCAGTGCATTGCGGGGGGTAAGTATTGGAGCCACAAACAAAGCGTATCCCGATTTTAATGCTATGGTTGAAAATCTTGTGGCAGGTTTCCGCGACGCCGAGCGTTTTAAGAATTTTGATTATTATGAGCTCAATATCAGTTGCCCTAATTTGCTTAATCTACAAAATCTTAAAGAACAGCTTGCATCTTCCGCGGGGCTCGAGGTAGCACTCATGCGTCTTTCAGCGCTTCAGCTCAAGCGTCCAGTTTTTATAAAAATGCCACTCGAGCGAACAGTCGATGATATAAAAAAACTTGTTGACGTGGCTGCCCCACATTCGTTTATCAGCGGATTAATATTTTCAAATCTTGCCAAAGACCGCTCCAACCCCGCATTTGATCGTGATGAGGTCGAAAAAGCAGGGGCGGGGAATTTTAGCGGTAAGCCGGTCGAAAAAAAATCAAACGAATTGTTGCGATACGCATATAAAACGTATCATGAGCGTTTCATATTAATTGGTGTTGGTGGTGTTTTTACAGCAGAGGATGCGTATCAAAAAATATGTTTTGGGGCTTCGTTGGTTCAATTGATTACCGGGATGGTTTTTATGGGGCCTCAACAGATCGGATCTATTAACAAGGGCGTTGCAGAGCTATTAAGGAAAGACAACTTTCACAATATCCAAGAGGCGATTGGTGTTCGAGTATAATTATGTTACGCATACTAGATATAACTCACTAATTTTTATGTCTTCAAAAAATAGACCATTCATATTGATAACTGAACCGGAATATTTTACTCCGCAATCTATAAAAATAATGCAACGAGTTGGCGAGGTAAAAGCCGAGAGACTATCAAGGGGCAGTCTTATAAAAATCATTCCACGGGTAAATATTCTTGTTGTACGAGTAGAGACAACAGTAAACGTTTCGCTTTTAAAGTTAGCTTCAAACCTTCAATGCATAGTTTCAGCTACAACAGGAACCAACCATATTGATGTAAAATATCTTGCCTCAAGAAATATACCGTTTTTTCATCTCTCTGGAATTCATTCGGTTCCAACCGCAGAACATACAATTGCCCTGCTGATATCGGCGGCAAGGCGAATCCCTTTTGCACATCAGAGTATGGAAACGGGTGTTTGGAAAAGATGGGAGTATATCGGCACCGAAATAGATGGTAAAATTTTGGGCATTGTTGGGGTTGGTCGTATTGGAAGTGAGGTAGCAAAACGTGCGAAGGGTTTGGGTCTTGAAGTTATTGGATATGATCCATATCTTTCTGAGAGTGAAATCAAATTGAAACACGCAAAAAAGGTAAATTTTGAGACTTTTCTTCGGAAGAGCGATTTTATTTCTATACACACACCCCTCACAGAGGAAACGCACAACATGATAAGTTTTAAACATTTTAAGAAAATGAAGCCGTCTGCAATTCTTGTGAATACTGCACGTGGAGCCATCATAAATACAAAAGCACTTCTTCAAGCGCTTGTGCAAAATAAAATTAATTCAGCTGCCTTGGATGTGTACAATGAAGAGCCGCTCTCTAAAAATAGTTCTCTCATTCAATATGCAAAGAATAATACTAATCTCATTCTCACTCCTCATATTGCAGCGTCTACAAAAGAAGCTATCGAGAGAGCATCTCTCTATACTGCAAACACGGTTACAAAATTTTTACGTCAAAATCATACATAGCGGTCTTGCTTTTTGATGAATTTCGAATTATCCTATGTACATATGGATATTCAAACAAATCTCGAACCACAAAATCCGGAGACCGATGGGGGATTGCCACAACCCACACTTCCACCACCAACTCAGCCTGCCTCGCCAGGTGGGCAAAATACAAGCCTTGCCGTCCCCGTTTCTATAGTTATTGCTGGTGCCCTCATCGCGTTTGCAGTGTATAGTAGCCCGAATAAAATAGCGGCACCCACAGGGGCTGCAAATAACGCAGCAGCTGACGTCGCAGGAGCTGTCGAATTAAGAGCGGTCGATAATTCCGATCATATTTTAGGCAATCCAAACGCTCAGGTGAAAGTTATTGAATTTTCTGATACAGAATGTCCGTTTTGCAAGCGTTTTCACACAACGATGCAACAAGTCATGAACGAATATGGTAAGGATGGCCGTGTTGCATGGGTATATCGCCACTTGCCACTTGACTCGTTGCACCCAAAAGCTCGAAAGGAAGCAGAAGCTACAGAATGTGCGTTTAAGCTTGGAGGTAACGAAAAATTCTGGGCGTACCTTGACAAAATTTTTGAAGTTACACCAACAAACAATGGTTTAGACCTGGCTCTTTTGCCAAAACTTGCTTCTGATTTAGGAATCGACAAAGCTGCATTTGAACAGTGTCTTAATAGTGGGGAATTTGCGGCCGCTATTACTAAAAGCATTGAAGAGGGTACAAAGGCTGGCGCGCAGGGCACTCCGTACTCATTGGTTGTTACAAAAAGTGGGAAGAAACTACCAATCAATGGTGCTTTGCCGTATGATTCAGTAAAGCAAATTATTGACAGCGCTTTGGCCGAAAAATAAAGTAAAATTCTATCAGACATAAGTAAAAAAAACAGCCCCGCCCGTCTTCTTGACAGGTGGGGCTGTTTTTTCTAATGTATGTCCATGACTGATATAAATATCGAAACTCTTACCAACAAGCTTTATCAAGTGACCGATAGAATGGATGATCAAGATTCGCTCAAATGGAAGCTTCGTTCTTCAGCCCTTGAGATATCAGAAGTAATGTTTCATGATACTCATGAAATGTCTTTTAGCGCTGAAGAAGAAAATACAAAGCGGAAAGCATTTCTTTTTGAAAATATAATTTTTCTGCTCGGTCTTGCAAGTTCTCAATTTCATATTGCGCGAAGCAATTTTGAAACACTTCAGCGCGAATACAGAAGTGTTTTTAGCATTAAGTCGAATTTGAAAATCGAACAAATTACGTCTGAAAACAACAAAAAAACAGAAATTCTTGAGAAAGAAATAACTCCCGAACCGTTTGTTCGCCAGAATAAGATCATGAATTATCTCAATGAAAGACACGTCGCAAGTATTGGGGAGCTGGTCGTATTTTTTGAGAGCTCAGTGAGTGATAAAACGCTTCAACGCGATCTTGGTGAATTGGTTGCGCAGGGAAAGGTACGAGCCGATGGCGAAAAACGTTGGAGAGTGTATTCACTCTCCAATGCGTAAAGTTATATCGGACATTTATTTATTTTCAATATAAATGTCCGATATTACAAAATAGTTAATAAATAATATTATCTTGCCGACTTATCCAACGTTTTTGTGAGTATTATTTTCTTGACATGCGTCGCAAGCAATTCTATACTCGGTATAGGTTTATAGGCAAAGGATGTGTTATCCACAAGTTTTTCATTTGTAGCTGATTTCTACCATGGTCTATAATAAGAAATGGTGACTGAAGCATTTGATATGTACCGATATATAAAGAGTTTTTAAGGAAGCCAGGTAATGGCTTGTTTAGCCTATTGTAGAGAGTTTTGTTCTGGTCTGAATAATTGTGTGCAATAAGGGATTTTAGCGAATAGTTGCATATAATCTTCAGGTCGAAACGATAGTACTGGTTGCCCGAATGGCCTTTGAAAAATGAATAAAGAAATGCAAGTTATAGAATAAAATCTTATTTTATTTTTTTGCTTTTATTTTTGAAGGCATGTTGGTCGCCTTCAGTTTCACTTTTGTTTTTGTAGAAGCCGTTTTTAGAAAAACAAAAGTGGGGCTGAAGAAAAATGCCCCAAGTCTAAGAGTTATAAAAGTAGAAGAAGATAGAAATTAGGGAAGAGTTTAGTTAGATTATGGAAGCTTTGATGCGCATTCCTTTGGTCGAGGCGTGCGGATTACGGCAAACAATTATAAGGAATAATTATATACATGAATAAATTCAAAAAAACAGGGAGGAAAGCTCTCTCAGTTTTCTTGAGCGCTACCACAACTCTTTGGCTCATAGGTGGAGTTGCTGTTATGCCGATGGCGGCAAGTGCAGCGGCTTTAACTCAGAGTCAAGTGAGCGCAATCATTAGTTTGCTTCAGTCTTTTGGGGCTGATTCATCTACGATTGCAAATGTTCAAGCCTCATTAACTGGCGGTACACCTACTGGAGGTAGTAGTGGAACCGCAACAGAGTGCGCATTCAACAGATCGTTAACACTTGGTTCGACTGGTGAAGACGTAAAGTGCTTACAGAAATTCTTAAACGGTCATGGTTATCCAGTATCCTCAACAGGACCAGGATCGCTAGGCAGTGAAAGCACTTACTTTGGTGCAAAAACTAAAGCAGCCGTTGCCGCATGGCAATTAGCTTCGGGCATTACGCCTCCAGCTGGCTTCTTTGGCTCAATCTCACGCGCAGCATACGCGTCGACAGGTGGCACAACGCCTCCTCCTCCGCCATGCACAGGCACTGGTTGCACAACACCACCTCCTCCGGGAGTTGGCACAGGCCTAACGGTTTCAGCAGCCACACAGCCACAAGCGGCACTTGCTCCGGCAAATGCAGCTCGCGTACCATTCACGAAATTTACTCTTACTGCATCAAACGATGGCGATGTAACAGTAAACGGGCTCACAGTTGAAAGGACTGGTCCTTCAGCAGACCTCGCGTTTCTCGGTATCGTTTTGCTTGATGAGGCTGGAAATCAAATTGGTCTTTCAAAGACATTGAATTCTAATCACCAAGCAGTATTGACCGAACCAGTTGTAGTAAAAGCAGGTCAATCACGCACCTTAACGCTTGCTGGAAATATGAACACAGCAGCAAATATCGGTGCAGGCAACGTTGCGTTTCTCGCATTGAATGCAGTTAACACAAGCGCAACGGTAAATGGCATTTTGCCAATCGTTGGTTCTGGTCAGACGATGAACCAAGCATTGACGATCGGTACTCTTACTAACATCACTCGCGGACCTTCAGACCCAAGTACAACCGCGACAAAAGAAGTTGGTACAACCGGTTATACATTTTCGTCTATTCAAGTCACCGCGGGTGCAGCAGAAAAAGTTAAAATCCATTCAATTCGTTGGAACCAATCAGGGTCAGCAAGCGCACTCAATGATTTCGCAAATTTGAAAACCTATCTTGATGGTGTTGCGTACCCTGCAGAGATTTCTTCGGATGGTAAATATGTGAGTTCAAATTTCGGCGGTAAGATTCTTGATAAGGGAGCTTCAGCAGAAATTTTGATCAAAGGTGACATTGTAGGAGGCTCAGGACGTACAATTGAGTTTGATATCTATCGAACAACAGATCTAAATGTTTCTGGCGAAACATTTGGTTATGGTATTACTCCTGATACTTCAACGCTTAATACTGGTTTTAGTGCCGGTAACCCATGGTATACAGCAAGTGCTGTAACGGTATCAGCGGGAAGCCTACAGGTTGCAAAAGCAACAGCTGTTGCCGCTCAAAACATTGCGGTAAACTTGCTTAACCAGCCGCTTGGTGGTTTTGATGTAACCGTACGAGGTGAGTCTATTACAGTAGCAAGTACGGTCTTTAGGATCTCAAACGGTTCAGGAAACGTAACAAGTGTTTCATTGGTTGACCAGACCGGTAAGGTTTTGGCAGGTCCAGTTGATGCATCAAGTCACGTAGTAACATTCACTGATTCAATAACATATCCGATTGGTGTAACAACCGTTACATTGAAAGGTAAAATCCCAACAGGTACTGCAACCGATCAAGCCGTTACTGCTTCAACCACGCCAGCTTCAAGCACAACAGCAAACAGCAACTGGTCAAGTATAACTGGTCAAGTTACAGGCAACTCTATTGTTGTAACTCCAGCCGCAACTCTCACGGGTAACACCATGACGGTAAAGGCGGGAGGTGTCGCATTGAGTGTTTCTTCTTCGCCTGTTGCACAAACATTTGTTGGCGGTGGGCAAACAACGTTTGCAAACTACCAGTTTGACGCAACAAATTCAGGAGAAGATGTTCGCTTTGTAACTCTTCAGACTGCATTAAACATGCACCACACCACAGCTACCAGTACGACATTGACGAACTGTCAGCTTTGGGACGGAGTAAATGCATTGACGACTGGTTCGAACGCAAAGAACCCAACCGCCGCAGGTTCAACAACGGCATTTACCTTTGATAGCCCAGGCTTCACAGTCGCAAAGGCTACCTCAAAGACACTTGCTCTTAGTTGTAATGTGGCAGGTGGAGTCACAGGTCAGATTGGATTTGGACTGGCGGCAGGTGGTGGTAGCCCAGCTACCTATACTGCAAGCGGTTTGACATCTGGTTCAACCGTTACCCCAACCGTTACTGCAAGCGCAGGTCAGAAAATGACTCTTGCTTCAGGTGGTACGTTGACAGTTGCGGAAGATACAGCGGCAAGTCTTTCTTACAAGTTGGCACAAGGTGGCTCATCCGGAGTTACGCTTGCTCGCTTGAAATTCCACGCGACAAACGAGGTGCTTAATCTTAACCAAATTAGTCTCCAACTTACGAATACAGCTTCAAGTACTGCCGCAGACTTTGTTGGCAACCAAGTGAAATTGTATAAGGATGATGGGACAACATTGGTAGGTACCGTAACATTCCCAGGTTCGCTTACTCGTGCGTCGAGTACTGTCAGTGGCTTTAGCGTCCCAGCGAATAGTGATGCGTACATGATTGTGAAGGCTGATCTTTCACCAATCGGTACTTCACAAGCAGGTACGCAGGGTCATTTGATTGCAGTTGACTACGACAACGATTCTGGAACGGGAACAGGCAACTCAAGTACCAAAGCAATTGGTGCTCAATCAGGTTCAACCGTATACAGTACATCCGCCACAACAGGAATTGCTTCAGTGCGTGTGTTTAGCTCGGTTCCAACCGTTGCTGATGCAACCACTGCTACAACCGCACAAAGTGGTCAGGACCTCTACAAGTTCACAATAACTGCTCCTGCAGCTGTGGGCTCAACAGGTTCAAATGGTGTGCAGTTAGCTAAAGTTTCATTCTCGTATGCAACATCTAGTTCCGCTTGTACTTTGAGCTGGACTGGCGTTCAATTGTTTGGGCCAAACGGAAACGTAAATGCAACAGCAGTAAGCCCGAGAGCCGCTGCATTTAACATCCGATTCGGCACAACCACTTCATCTGCAGGCGCTCCTGGTGATAGATTCATCGGAGCAGGTAGCTCGAAGACCTATGCATTGCGTGGAACTCTCTCGAGTGTAGGTACATGTACGGCAGGTGCGAATAACCCATTGACAATTACACTCATTGGCGACACATCGTACCCAGGAACAGGTACGCTCTTTGGTGCTTCGGCAACAATGGACGGGACAAAAGGCTTTCAGGATCAGCGCGCGTTTATGAGCGATAATGATAGTGGTACAGGTGGTTACGGTTTTGTTGCTTCAACAACGCCAGCAGCTGCTCAGCGCTTTATCTGGTCGCCTCAGGCAACCACAACGGTTGTAGCGGCAGACAATGATTGGACAAATAGTTATGGCTTGCCGATCCAAGGATCGCAGTCAACTATGAGTACCAACCTGACGACTCGTACGTTCAACTTCACAAACTAGTCAAGCCATCTTGTGCTCCGACGCTATGTCGGAGGGCTTAAACCAAAAACCACCCTTCGGGGTGGTTTTTGGTTTATCCTGAGCGAAGTCGAAGGGTTGCTTAGAGTATTGCAAATCATCAATTTTTCGATTAAAATGCAGAGTACTATGAATACGAAAAAAATTGTAATTGGCATGCTCGTAGTAGGAGCGATAATCGTAGTGGGTTTATTTTATAGCTTTAAAAAAACTCCATCGAATACTGATACTCCACCACCTCCGTCACCCCCAGCACAAAATCAAGATAACCAGACTGGCGTCGAAGGAATAGGAGATTATACAGTTAAAGTTGAGCCCGTAACACCAATCTCTCCGATACCAAAACCCGATCTTGATCGCGCAATCGTGGTTAGTGATAAGTCATTGACTGGTGACGCCGCTAATACGGTTATTGCAAACCTCAAGATAGCACTAGCGGCTGCCAAAAAAAATGCTGCAGATTATCAGGCGTGGATGGATATTGGATTGTATCGAAAAGCGATAGGCGATTATCAAGGTTCTAGCGAAGCCTGGCTTTACGTACTCAATTTTCAGAAACAAAATTTTGTTGTAATGAATAACCTTGCAAATCTGTATGCCCAAAACTTGAAAGATTACTCCAAGGCAGAAAAATATTATTTGGCATTTATAACAGAACAGCAAAGTAATGTGGACGGTTATATAAACTTATATCAACTTTACCGCAATCAATACAAGGAAAAATCAATTCAAGCGTCAGAGATATTAAAACAAGGAATTGCAAAAATCCCCGACAGTATTACATTAATGATCGAACTCGCGCGGTACTATAAAACAACCAACGATGTAAAATCAGCTCGTACGTACTACGAGCAAGCGATTGCAGTCGCTGTAAAAAACAAAAATACAGAAATAGAAAAATCGTTGCGTGAAGAGTTAGCTGGCTTGCCAAACTAAAATGAGTAATCCAAGGTCTCACCTTGGAAGCGGGATAATTGCCAAAAGTAGAGCAGGATGCTATGAGTGGTTTTATGAATCGCGATTTTCAGTTTTCTGTTGGAGAGCTTTACCATATTTACAATAGAGGTAATGACAAAAGAAATATCTTTCTCAATGAGGTAAATTATAGCCGTTTTGTAAAATTGCTGTTTCTGTGTAACGGCACAAGCTCAATAGTATTCAAATCAATTCCACCAGCCAAACTATTTCATTTTAAGCGAGGATCACAACTCATTGACATTGGAGCATATTGTTTAATGCCCAATCATTTTCACTTGCTTGTAAAAGAAAAAGTCGAAAATGGTATCAGCGATTTCATGAAAAAATTATCCACTGCGTATTCTATGTATTTCAATTTGAAGTATAGAAGAACCGGTAAACTTTTTGAGGGAGCGTTTAAAGCAAAACATATCTCCGAAGATGAGTATTTGAAATATCTATATGCTTATATTCATTTAAATCCCATTAAACTCATAGAGCCAAAGTGGAAGGAGACAGGGATAAAAGATAAAAAGCAAGCTGCGGCCTATTTAAAAAAGTATAGATTTTCCAGCTATCTTGATTTTATGGGGCAGTCGAGAGAAGAAAAATATATTCTTAACCGAAACGAATTCCCTAAATATTTTACAAAACCAACCAATTTTTCAGCATTGATCAACGAATGGCTAATCCAAGGTGAGACCTTGGAAATATGAATATGAAATATTTTTTTTGTGTGTTTGGAGTGTTCTGCTTCGCACTGCCGTATAGTGCTTTCGCCGTGGTGATTATTAACGAAGTTGCATGGATGGGTACTTTACAATCCGCAAACGACGAATGGATTGAACTTAAGAACACAGGAACTGAAAATATAAATTTGAAAGGTTGGGTTTTGGAAGCTGGCGATGGCACGCCACTCATAAGACTCACTGGAACCAGTACTGCGGGAGGATTCTTTTTACTTGAGCGAACGGATGATAATTCTGTGCCCGGTATTTCTGCTGATCAAATTTATACTGGTGCGCTGGGCAATAATGGCGAAAAGCTCGTGTTAAAAAATGCCAGCGGTATTGCTGTCGATAGTATTGATGCTTCAGGTGGGTGGCCAGCGGGTGATAATACAACAAAACAAACAATGCAAAGATCTAGTTCTGGTTGGGTAACTGCAATTGCAACTCCCAAAGCTCAAAACGTTAGCGCTATTTTGTCTAAACAAAAACCTTCTGTGGTAGAGAAAGAGAAAAGCCTTGCTGTAGTGCCAAATAAACTACAAAGCACATCAACAGCGCCATTAAAACAACCAAGTGAAGATATTCCGAAACAACCAACAAGGGCCGACACAAATCTTTATGTGTGGCTCGTGGCAAGTGTTGTTGCAGGGTTTGGTATCGGAGTTACGGGGGTTTTTCTTAAAAAACGATTTGCAAATACTATAAATTAGCGTCGATACGCGGCTTCGGTAAGCGCTATCATTGAAGTAATTGAGAAATCGCGCATAACTTTTTTACGCGCCTCTTGCCCAAGAGCTACTCGATCGCTAGCGTCTTTTAATAGGTGCGAAATGCTGTTGATAATTTCTTCAGGCGAGCCGGGGCGTATGAGCAATCCATTTTTAAGATTTTCGATAATTTCAGGATTACCGCCAACCCGAGTTGTGATAATTGGTAGTTCTGCGAGTGATGCTTCGAGTAGCGTGTATGCGAAACCTTCTTTGTTTGACGGTAAAATGAAAACATCAAATGCTTTTAGATAGGTGAATGCTTCTGGCAAATAGTCGATCAAGAAAACATGGTTTGTGAGTTGCCGATACGCGATCTGATCTTCTAGGAATTTTTTTTCCTCACCCCAACCAACTAACAAGAAAAGTGCGCGAGGTTCTATTGTAATAATGTGTGCAGCCGCCTCTATTAGATATAAGAGCCCCTTGTTTTTTGTATATTCAGCTATTGATCCTACAACAAAATAATTTTTTTGTGGCACTCCCGCTTTGCTAAATAGTTTTTCTTGGGCGAGCGATTTTTCAAGAAAAAGATGTCGTGACGCATCGATGCCATTATGAATTTGAACAAGCTTTTTGGCGGGTGCTATTCGTTCCTTTACCCCTGTCGCATAATCAAATTCGGAAACACAAATGATAGTGTTTGCAAAACGAGATTCAAATCGTGTGAGGGCGCGTAAAAATTTTCGTTGCCATCGTGGGCGGTTTTCAAGAAATGGCCATCCATGCGTGCTGGAGATTATTTTTGGCACACCGGCAAGTGTGCCCGCGATTGCTCCCAAGAAACTCGCCTTTGAACTATTAAGATGGAGGATATCTGGCTTAATTTTTTTAATGAGTTTTAGGATCTCAAAAAAAGCCTTTATATCAGTAATAAAATTAATGTCTCGAGTGAAGTTTTTAATTGAATGGTACGGAATTTTACGATCAACGATTTTTGCCGAAAATGCGCCTGTGCCGCCTGCGGCAACTACGCATTCATAGGAATCTTTTGGTAAATAATCTACGAGGTCAACAATGTAGCGCTGCGCGCCACCGAGGACAGATTTTGTTGATAAAAAAAGTATTTTTTTCTTTTGGGTGGGCATGAATATAAGGTTGTCTTTATGCGTTCTTTATTATATAATAAAGCATTCATGAAACACGCGCAAACACCGCTTGTTTTGGTGTTCTCGACATCGTACTCGCCTGCAATCGGAGGAGCAGAAATCGCGATTGAAGAAATTGTCAAACGTAGTTCGCATCTGCGTTTTTTAATTATCACTGCTCGCGCGTTAACGAGAGCGCCTCGTTTTGAGCAGAGTGGTACTATTTCAATTCGACGCGTCGGCTTCGGGGTTCGATTTGATAAATGGTTATTGCCAGTGCTCGGTTTTTTTGCGGGTTGGAAAACGCTACGACAAGAGCGACGCGCGATTTTATGGGGGATGATGATTTCGCAGGGAACTATCGCCGCTTACTTTTTGAAATTATTTCATCCACGCGTGCCCCTTGTTGTAACGTTGCAAGAGGGAGATTCAGAGGAACATATTGAGCGCGCGCGAGGAGGGCTTATACATTTTTTTTGGCGAGCAATCTTGCGTAAAGCCGATGGTGTAACTGCAATTAGTGCATATCTTGCTAAAAGAGCACAGGATGCCGGATTTGAAGGTGAGGTTTCTATTATTCCAAACGGAGTTGACGAGAATTATGTTTCTCAGTCGTTTGAGGGCGCACCAGTAGAGCTGTTTAAGCAAGAGCTTGGCATTTTGCCTGAAAAGCGTGCCATTATTTCGGTTTCAAGACTTTCTCGGAAAAACGGAATTGCCGATTTAATACAAGCATTTTCGCTATTGCGACACGACGGAATTAATGTAGCGTTGTTGCTTGTGGGTACCGGCGAAGAGCAACAAACGCTTCAATCGCTCGTTAAGAAATTACATATCGAGCGAGATGTTATTTTTGTAGGAAATATCCCACACGAGGAGCTGTTTCGTTATTATCGTATGAGCGATGTATTTGCGCGGCCGTCGCATTCGGAGGGTTTGGGGAATTCATTTCTAGAGGCAATGGGGGCAGGTGTGCCGGTTGTTGCGACATCTGTCGGCGGGATTAAAGATTTTATTGAAAATGGGAAAACAGGCATTTTTGTAAAGCCTGGGGATGCGCGCAGTATCGCTGATGGTATTTTGAAGATTTTGAATAATGATGACCTCGCGGAAGAGCTTCGACGTCAGGGTCGAGAACTTATGATACGAAAGTATTTATGGGTTGATATCGCAAAAAATATGGAAGATTTTTTGAGAGAGCATATTTCATGAAAATTTTAATTGCGACCGGAATTTACCCACCTACTATTGGTGGCCCTGCAACCTACAGCAAAAGTATTTACGAAGCATTGAATGTAAAAGGTCATGATGCTCGAGTTGCGGTATATACTGATTTTTCGAAGAAATTCCCAAAAGGGATTAGTCATATTGCATATTTTTTTCATGTTTTGCGATTGAGCCGAGGAGTTGATATTGTGTACGCGCAAGACCCGGTAAGTGTTGGATTTCCTGCACTCTGTGTCGCTCGCGTTATGCGTAAAAAATTTATTGTGCGAATTGCGGGGGATTATGCGTGGGAGCAAGGAGTGGGTCGATTCGGTGTCAAAGAATTGTTGGATGATTTTTTGCGGGTTCGATATGGATTTCGTGTAGAGTGGTTGCGACAGAGTCAGCGATTTGTAGCGAGCTCCGCTGATTGCATAATTGTGCCAAGCGAATATTTAAAACAAGTGGTTTTGCAGTGGGGGCTTAAAAATGTTCGAATTGAGGTTATCTTCAGCGTTGTTCAAGTAGAATTAAACATTTCCAAAATAGAGGCACGAAAAAAACTTGGCTTTCATGATGAAGTTTTACTTGTCTCAGCTGGGCGGCTTGTATCGTGGAAAGGGTTTGAAATGCTTATTAAATTGATGCCAAAATTATTGTCAGCGAAGCTCATTATTCTAGGTGATGGACCAGAGAAGGAGGCGCTGGAGGCCCTTCGAGACCGCTTAAAACTCGCTCATTCGGTACTTTTACTCGGAGCAGTATCCAAAGAGGTTGCGGCGTGTTATTTGGCTGCGGCTGACGCATTTTTGCTCAATACTGGATATGAGGGCTTCTCCCATCAGCTTTTGGAAGCAATGGCAGTAGGAACGCCTGTGGTCACAACAAATGCTGGCGGGAACAAAGAGTTAGTTGAAAATAATATCAATGCGCTTGTTGCCAGATATAATAATATTAGCGAGTGGGAGAAGCAGGTAAAGAAAATTTTAAATGATCATGCGCTCGCCGAAAAAATTACACAAGAGGCATCGCGTCGCGTGAGTGTACATACGCTCGACCATATGGTGAAAAAATTAATAACAGTTTTTGAGAGTTTATGAAAGTGATAATGTTTAGTACCGACCAGAGCGCATTTAATGAAGGTTCTTCATTTCGAGCTCGGATAATTGATTATGCTGGGTTGTTTGACGAATTGTACGTTGTCGTAGCAACTTCTTTTGAATACGGGTCTATTGATCTTTCTGAGCGGGCACATATTATTTCGTCGCATTCAAAAATAAAAATTTTTGCATATTTTGGTTTTTATCGCATTGCATCAAATATTCTTAAAAAAGACAGTGATGCGTTTGTTGTAACCAGCCAAGAAGAGTTTAGTGGACTTGTGTGCGCACTTTTGAAAACACGGTATAGGGTGCCGTGGCAAGCTCAGGTACATAGCGATATTTTTAGTCCGTACTTTAAGAAGTTTTCTTTCAAAAATGTAATTCGTGTATTTATCGCAAGCATTATATTATCGTATGCGACGCGAATTCGAGTTGTAAGCAAACGAATTAAATTAAGCATTGAACAGCGAGGCATTCGGAATCCTGTTGATGTTTTGCCAATTTTTATCGATGTCGAAGCATTACGAAAAATTGCTGACACGAGAACATTTGGCGAGAGTGGTTTTGATTTTGTTTTTTTAATACTATCGCGACTTATGCCGGAAAAAAATGTAACACTTGCGATCGAAATTTTTTCTGAGGTTATAAAAAAATATCCACAGACCACACTTCGGATAGTGGGAGATGGGCCTTTGCGTGCACAGCTTGAGTTGCGAGCCGCGTCGTACAAGCTTGGGGCGCATGTTCAGTTTGAGGGTTGGCAAAAAAATATTTCCGGGTATCTTAAAACGGCTGATTGCTTTCTTTCAACTTCATGGTACGAAGGGTACGGCATGAGCATTGTGGAAGCTATGGCTGCCAAATTACCCATCATAATGACTGATGTTGGTGTTGCGGGTGACCTTGTTGTCGATAATGAAAGTGGGCTTGTGGTGCCGCCAGGCAATGGAGAGGCGCTACTTGAGGCAATGATACGCATACGATCAAAATCAAACGAGGAGCTACGAGAAAGGCTTGGTACGGTAGCGTACGGACGTACGCAAGGAATATTGTCTCGCCAAGAGTATCTCGAAAAATTTCAAAATAATGTAATGCAATGTCATCAAAACAAAAGTTAGTTTATATCCTACCAGAATATCAAACGCGTGTTGGGACACACCTGTATCATAACTATGAGTTTCTTGAGGTTGCGAAGAAATTTTTTGATATTTTTGTAATAGTTGAAAAAGGAGAGCAGCCAAAAAATCTGGCACCAGCGTATCGGATGATATTTCGATTTATGCCGTTGCGTGTAATCGAATTATTTTTTGTTTTGTTTTTGTTACGAATGCGAGGGTATAGAACATTTTGGACACATTATTCATTTTTTGGCGCAATTATCGCGCCTTTTTTTGGCAGCAGTTAT
>ERZ1292629.2251-Hain-H43-01um-R1-2251-length-16660-cov-6_pt1 | contig 16660 bp, 18 predicted proteins | sample MGYA00564399_ERZ1292629 | MGnify/ENA primary metagenome ERZ1292629 (study PRJEB36523, sample SAMEA6512636) | groundwater metagenome | collected 2019-01-08 | study: AquaDiva: Metagenomics assemblies of 32 groundwater samples
TAATATAGCAAGCGTCGACTGGGGAGAAAGAACTAATTCGTAAGCTGTAATTTCGGGGAGATTGGCAGATTGAACCGCTTGTTTGAGCTGGGCTATGATTTGAGGGGCTTTGGGATGTGAAGACAGTTTGGCTTCAGCTTCATTTCCCCGTTCACTCTGGCGTTTTTTTTCGAGGAGACTAAGGTTTTCAGCCAGGGCGGCGCGCCAGTCGGCGTGCTCTTCGAGGGAGACTACTTTGCGGATTTCATCTAAAAGAGACAGGGCGCGGTCGAGGGGGTTGGCGTTGCGTTTGATTTGTTCGGTGATTTGAGAGTCGAGGCGACTACCATAGAGAGTCCAAAGCTCGTTTTCTATTTCGGCAAGATAAGCCAAATCGTTGGCTTCCAGGCGGAGAAGCAATCCAAAACTTTGAATGGTTTGAAAATCTTGTTGGGCGAGAGTGGTCATAGGTTAGGTGGAAGTTTCGGGAACCAAACGAACTTTTTGTTGGGCCAGGATTTCTGAAGGTTTGGTGGTAATTAATTTGTGTTCGTCGGGAGAGGCGACGACGCGAACGGCGACGTGGTTGTTGCCGGCGAAGAATAGACCTTCGCCGACTTCAGATGAAAGAAGAAGATGTTTTTCGCCTTCAGACAGATAAAAAACTTGGGCTACTTTATCGATGGCGGCAGGGGATTGTTTCATAAGAACCTGAATGGAGGAATTGGTGACGATGGCCTTGCCGTAATCGGTGGCCAGAAAGTCTTCTACATCCTGGGTGATGGTAGTTAGCCCTAGGAAATATTTACGGGCGCGTTTGGCAATGCCATAGAGAAAAGCAGCTGAATCGGGCTGGCGCATGAGGTACCAAGCCTCGTCAACAATGAGCAGGCGTTTTTTGAGGTCGCGGCGCATTTTGGTCCAAATATAATCAAGAATTATAAAAATCGCGATGGGTTTGAGGGTGTCTTCCAGATCGCGAACGGAAAAAACCGTAAACGGGTTCTTGAGATTAACATTACTGGGCTGGTCGATAATACCTTGAAAACTGCCCTTAACAAATTTTTCGATGCGATCGGCTAAAGATCTGGACTGAGGTTCTTCCATGCCAATTAAGGCCTTGTAGAGGTCCTCCATGAGAGGCGGGGCTTTCTTTTGAGAGGCCGGGTCCAGGGTGATGCCCTTGGCTTTGTAAGTGGCAACCAGAGCCCTGTCGAGAATGGCTTCTTCAGTAGGGGAAAGCTGGCCCATAACGACTTTAAACAGAGAATGCAGGGAGAGGATTTTTAAATTAAGTTCGTTTTCGTCGGAGGTTTCAGTGAGGGCTGACAGATCAAAGGGATTAATACGGTGAGGAGAGTTGAAGGAAAAGTTAATATATTCACCACCGACGGCGTCGCATAAAGTTTTGTATTCGTTTTCCGGGTCAATGACAAGTATTTCCGTGCCAAACATGAGGGAGCGGAGAATTTCCAGCTTGACCAAATAACTTTTACCGGCGCCCGCTTTAGCGAAGACGACGGTGTTGGCGTTCTCTAAACTGAAACGGTCAAAAATTACTAAACTTCCATTGTGCTCATTGAGACCATACAGAACTCCTTCGTTGGAAGTAAGTTCTGATGAGGTGAAAGGAAAAGTGGTGGCTAGGGAGGTGGTATCCATATTGCGGGTAACCAAGAGATGGTCGAGGCAGGTAGGCAAGGTGGTTTTGAAGCCGTCGGCTTGCTGGAGCAAGGCGGGGACGGCGGTGATAAGCAAAGATCCGAGGGTACTGATAACTTGTTTGGTAACTTGGTCCAGTTCGGTGAGAGACGGGGCGGGGATGGTGACATACAGACCAAATTGAAAGAAGCGCTCTGCTCCTTTGACGAGTTGATCCTGAAGAGAGAGGGCGTCTTCAAGTTTGGCTTGAGTCCCCGGGTCAATAACCCGGCCGCGTTGGAGGTCTGTGGAAAGTTCAGCTTCCATTTCGGCAATTTTGCGACGCAGGTCATCGAGGGTGGATTTACTTTCTACCGGGTAGACGAACATGGAGATGTTTAAAGAATGATCGAAATTGATGAGAGGAGCGAGCCAATTGGCGGTGACAAAGCGGGGGTAGCCGGAAACAAAGAGGGTGCGATAGAAGACACCGTCGATAGTGACGGTGTTGAAATTTACGTCGATATTTTTCGGAGCGATTGTGTCGGGGACAGATTTGGCCTGTGATAAATTCTTAACGCGAGTGCCCAATAAATGGCGATTGTAGGAATCGAAAAACAACTGGAGAAGTTCGGAGGAACTAAGCTGGCGGGTACGCAGGCCGATGCGGGCCAATAAGCGGACCAGGTGGTCGCGCTTGGGAGCCAGGTTAGTGGAAGCCCGGTCTATAATCTCATGTATAGGGCGAGGAAGGCTTGCCTTCCTGTTTATAGATAGTAGAGATTGGAAACTAGAGGCAACGCCTAGTTCTAAAGAGCTGAAGGGAATAGCAATGTAGAACTTTTTGTCTAAAACATTGCCTTGACGGACAATAACCTTGACAAAATCCCGGTATTTGGTGAGCTGATCTTTTAGAAGAGGAGAGGCAATTTCAACAAGTTTCCTGTCTAAAAGGGCGAGATAGTCGGAAATATCCTTTTGTTTGGATGAGATGACAATTTGAATAGAGAAATTAAGAGAGTTTAGAAGTTGGGCGTAAGCATAAATAGTGGCGTCTTGTTCTTTTTCAGAAAAGAGACCAAAATTAATAGCGGAGACTTCTAAAATCAGACAAGCGGAGCCGTCTTTGAGGATAATTAAATCTTGGGCAATATCCTCAATATCTAAATGATCTTGGGTAGTGCTTTTGAGGACTTTGGGGGCAGGATTTTGCATATTATTTGGCAGAAATGACTATTGAGGGGACGATTTCACCCTTGGTGATGATGGAAATGGGATCAAAGAACAAGCCTTCTTTTTCGGCCGTCATGATGTGGGTGCCGTTGGGGAGGGGAGTGGCGGTAAGAAATTGGCCAAGCTTATTGGAACGCAGAGCGCGGACGGGAAGACCAGTAGTGTCTGTGATTTCTAAAATGACTCCTTCGAGGATTTTGCCCAGAGAGTCGGTTACCATACCGGATAACAGATTGGGGTAAGAAGGGGAAGGGAGGGAGGGGGAAAAGACGGCAGGCGAGGCTTTCGGAACAGGGGGAGGAGTGGGCTTGGAAGGTGGAAGGTGGAAGGTGGAAGGTGGCTTTTGAGGTTGGGGGGAGGGTGAGGTTAGTATAGGGTGAATTTGTTGGAAGAGGGTAGAAAATCTGGAGAAGAGCTGGGACTCGAGAATGTCGAGAGGGGACAGTACCCCCTCTCCTCGCTTTGGCTCGGCTTCCCCCCCTAATTTCTCGCGAGCTCGTGGCTTCGCCGTAGGGGGGGATTGAGGGGAGGTATTGGCCGGGTTCCAGGCAAATTCCGTAGGAGAATAAATGGCGCGGATGAAGGCCATAACCCATTGGGAAAAGGGGCGACCATTGACCGGGACGAAGGCCAATAGAACACCAATCAGAACAGATAGGCCCATGAGAGGCCATTTGAGAAGGCCGATCAGGGGAAAGCGGTAAATTATGATGGCGGCCAGAACTCCGCCGGCCAGCTGAAAAAACTGTTTAAGCGTCATGTCTCCTACGAGCCGAAACTCGTAAGAAGAAATATTCTGTGGTACCGGATGTTGATCCATTTTGAACAGTGCTCAGATAAAAGAGAAAAGTACTCAGGGTTTTAACCCCAAGTTTTTGATGGTTGTTGTAAGTAATTTGATGACTTCTTTGTTAAGATCGATTAAAGTTTTCGTGTCGGTGTTTAGAGTTTCTTGAATAATTTCGAGCCAATACTCCGTTTCCAAAGCCGACCCTCTAGCAATGCCCAGAAATTGTTTGAACTCTTTTTTGCTGTTTCTTCCGTACCCTTCAGCAATGTTTGCTCCAATTGAACTGGAGGACCTCAGTATCTGTTTGTATAAAACTTCTGATGTTTTGTTGCCTGAAAGATGGCCAAAAAGAGCGACTATTTCTTTTGTGCCTTGTTTGGCTTTCTGAAAATATATGAGGTTGTGATGGTCAAAGTAACTCATAGGCAGGCTAAATTTATACTGAGTACTTCTTTCTGCGTACTGAGTACTAATCAATAGTACTGCGTGAACGATTTTGTGCAAGCTACAGACTTTTTCACAGAAATTTTTTAAAAAAGAAGGCAGGGTTTCTTTGGTTAAGGTGGCGAAGGGACATTTTGTGGCCGACCATAAGGCGTGGGTTGCATCACCCAACATGTCAAAGCCTATAGTTGACAATCTTCGTCTGGGAAGTATAATATCGGTGATATGTCTTGGAAAGATGAAATCGAGGAAATGAGAAGAAATGAAGAAATTGTGGCAGTAGATTTGGAAAATCGACTAAAAACTCGGCTAAAAACTGAGCAGGAAGAGTGTGCTCATATTATGGAGAAATTGGGGGTAGTCGACAAATTAACAGGAATTCGTGATGAGATTTGGCAAGATGGAAAAGTTACCACAAGGAAAGAAACAAGGGGAGGAGATGGATGTGCAACGGTGCGGCTTGCGGTACATTGGCCTGTACCTGATCAGTATGATCCTGGTGGAGACGTAACGCAGCGGGAATGTTCCATTGGCGTGGCGTCACACTCACTGGAGGTCAATATCGCCAAGATTAAAGATGGCAAATTTACGGTTGGTGTTAATGCAGAGACCACTACCCCATCTACCCATAGCCGCGATCATACAAACCCTTATGTTCCTCCAACTCCTTACCCCTTTCCGGCCGACAGAGAGGGAGTTGTTAAATCCTTTCTCTTTCCTTCGGAGAATGCCGAAAGTGAACTTATTGATATATTGGCGAGAGATTGTAGGTCACGAAAAGTACCATATCTGCCAATGATTAAAGAGTCTATAAGAAATTGTATTAAATTTATAAAATACTACAACCTAACAGGAGCAAAGGCTGTTACGTTTGGCATTATTGCCAAACCATACCTGAGGAGAATGAATACTGAGGATTGAACGTGGTGAGCTTGGTTTTGAGCAAAACAGGGGCTTTTTCACGCAAAAATTTGGGAGAGATAGTATAATTCGGGTATGGGCGAACTAGAAGAAGAATCTGTTGAGGTAAAGCCTTTGGCTAGTTATAGCGAGAGGGAGAGAGAGGAGGCCGTTAAGAAAGGCTTGCATTTTTCGGCCGAAAGGGAAGCCGCAAGGGTTGTTGCGGAGTTGTCATCAGATCAACGCGGCGATCAAAAAGAAGTGGCCAAAGCGATTGCCAGAGCAGCATATACGCCAGGTGGCAGCTTGGGAGACGATGGGGTTGCGAGAGCCATGGCTTTGAAGATAGCTGAAGTAATAAGGGACGGAGGTTTGGAACAATCTACTGGTGAGAAAATTTTGAGCTTGGCTGGTGAAATTGAAGCTAGAGCAAAAGCGTTGGTACAAATCTCGGTTCCTGCAGATAGCGTGCCAAAACGCGACGAAATGGTTCGTCCAGCAGACATAGCAGAAGATGAATCTATGAGAGATTATCTTAGGAAGCCATCGCCCCCAGAGCCAGAAGCGGAGCATGTTGAGGGGGAGTGGAGAGAGGTAGCCAGTGACGAGCAGGACAACGTTCGACCACCCGTAATATCAGTGGCGGATGTGGTTGCCGGGGCGGCTTTAGCAGAGGCGGTTGACGCGGCTCAGCGGAAAGGGGGGGAAAAGACAAGGCCAGCGGAATCACCAGAACCTGAACAGAAACCTGCTGCTGGATCCGGAGAAGTGAGGGAAACTAAAAGGGAGGCTTTTGATTGGGAGAAAAACGAAGCGGAACTAATGAAAATCGTTGACAAAGAGAAGGGCGGTAGACCGTTCTCATCAAGCCGGGCCGTGGAATTGACAGACGAAAGAGATGTATATTGGGAAGAACATAAAGGGGAGCATATAATCGCTGAAGATAAAAATGCGGTAGGGAATTTGATTGATGGTCAGGTTAGACAATATGACGCAGACGAATTGGTGCCGGGGGCGAAACCAGGTGATCCACTGCAACTGTTCTTGGAAGATATAGACAGAAAGATGGGTCTTTATACAAACGGAGTCCAAAAAGATCCCGTAAAAGTCAGTTGGTGGAGGGGAGTTAGGATTAATGTTGAACAAAGGTGTTTAAAAGCAGAATTGATTCTTAGGGCAAAAATCCCCGGGGGAGAGGCAGAGGAAGTGGGGGAAAGAATAAAAGAAGGGGATATCGAATCTAAGTATTTGGTCTGGGGAGGGAACAAAGAAGCAACGCGGGGCAAGTGGGGTCAGCTGGCAGCTCGGCATACGCGGTGGCTAATGAAGAACGACTCTGATTTAATAGCTGGGGCTGAAGCAAAGAGGCAGGCAGAAGCAGCAGCCAGAGTTCAGCAACCGCCAGCTACGTCCGGATTTATGCCCGCTGATTTAAAAGAGATGTTTGGAACTGGGGCGAAGTACGAAGATTTTATTAGAAGGATTCTAAAGCAGGATGGGGCCCATACCAACTGGACTGATTTTCCACCTCCGTGGTATAAAAATCTCCCTGATCATTTAAAGACTCAGGCAGAATTTTATGAATCCTTGGCGAACGGATCATATGTGAAAAAAAGATCTGGGCAGGTAAAGCTAGAGCCTGTTCAGAACAACGAAGCGCTGCCTGCGTTAGATATTCGGGATTTTAAGCAGTTCTATGAGAGTCCTGGAGGAGAAGAATCCTTGCGCTTTCTGATGGTCAACTATTTTGAGTTATACACCGATAAGAAGTTTGGATACAAGTGGGTAAGACTAAAAGGATACGGAAAATCTTTATCTGGAGATGTGGACGATTATGAAAAGACAAGGACTGCCATAACTGACGCTAGTGCTCTCGATAGTTTTAAAAGAACAACTTGGGAGCAGATTCAAAAATTGCCAGGAGTTATTAGTGAGGCCACACAAATGGGATTACCAGAAGAGACGGGGGCAGAAATTGTAGCCAAGGGTAAGGTAGCTAACGCGTGGAATTTTATATACATTTCTCACGTCGTTGAGGCTGCGGATGTAGATCGGTTTTTGCCCCCAGGAGCTCCCTCTTATGTCGAACAGATTAGAGCGGAATTTCATCCGCTGTCTAAAATAAAAGCAAAAATGAAAATAACCGGGGAGGGAGATCCAGCTTTGGAACGGGAGGCTTGGGGTGGAGCAGTGGGAGCGTGGTTGGCAGAACACGCAACAGACCGGGATTTGAGGAAAAAGATTAAGGACGGTGATATTAGGCCATATCCAGAAACGCTGTTTGCTAGTATGTTGGAGTTAATCGGGGAAAAGGACGGGGCGTCTATAGCAGAAAGCCTTATTACGAATAGGGATATTATATGGGGGGATATTACCCCGCAGGAATTAATTGGTTATTATGGTGATTTGTGGAGTGCAGCAACAACTTTGTATACATATGCAACGGCACCAGATTCGGCGCAGGGGAAGACTCAGGCTGGAGATAATGACTTAAAATGGAAGGCGTGGGGCGTGGAACCGGCGAACGCCTTTGCGAAATTAAGAAAAACGCCGCTTGGTCTTTATTGTAGTGATGAAGAGGCCTTATTTTGGATGGTAGCAAACTCATTGCCCGTGAATACCAAAAGTAGGAATTTGAGTATTTCTACTAGGGCATACCCTCATTTGGACATAACAATTGAAAACATGCTTGGGGAGCGATTGTGGTATGTCAAACCTGCTAAAAACAAAAAAGGCTGGACGTTTAAAGAGGATCGAGGAGTGGTGGGCAGGATAAAAGAGAGAACTGGAGCAACGATTGCCAGATCTTTTCTTTCGGGTATTAAATAAGGCTATTTGACCTGTCCGCTAGATTTTGCTACTTGGGAAGCAACATATGCCGCTTTCTCCCACGCAGGCATTCGAGAGAAGTCTCCCCATGTCTTTGCTCTATCGCCAATCCAATTTGTGCCGTATTGAGCTCCGAATTTGGTCATCGGATTCCATAGGGCTTCGCCAAGGGCATTCCCGTATTTGAAGGCAGGGACCTTGAGAGCATCACGAATAATGTCTGCAATCTTGGGGGTCATGGCGAGTATAACATAGCCGGCTACGAAGTTGAACATAAATCCCATGCCGTTGACGAGGGGAAGGTTGGGAAGGGATGCTGTTCCGGAAATGCCCGTAGAGATTGTTCCGAGGGGGTTGAGGCCAACCACACGAAGAATTTCTTGAAGCCAACCCCAATCTGTCGGTAGATTATCGCCGAGACCAAAAAAGGGTCTCCAGAAAAGCATATTGAGGAGGAACATGATGGGAACAGTGGCAAAAACAGAGGCGTTGGCAATAATATTTCTGATCCAGGATCCGAAGCCGCTTTGACCCGGAATAAGATCAAGCATTATTTGCAGAGGGCCGAGGGCGATCAAAAAAATGAGAGTTAGTTGGGCCTTGACTAACATCCACCAGATTTTAAAGAGATTCCAGGCTAAGAAGATGATGGCGATAAAGGAGATTATGGAAGTGATGCCGGTAACGAATCCAAATGTTACGAGTCCCATTCCCCAGCCCAATATGAAAAATAGAATCCAGGGAAGAATAAAATAGCTGACCACCCAACCATAATTAGAGGTGGTGAACCAAGCGATCGTGGCACCAAGGTTGGAGGGTTGAATGACATTACCTATGGGGGGGGCGAGGAGAGCGACAAAGGCGGCAATGACTATATAAATTAAATCAATAATCAAACCCGCGATGGCAAAAGAGAAGGTGACGAGAAGCATGGTGATGATTAATTTGGGAACCATGGTTTGCAGGGAGACGACGGTTTGGGGGTTGATTTTGACCCGAAACATGATTAAGAAACCGGAAGCGACGAGAAGAATGACCATAATCAAGTAGGACATGTTGCGAGTGGCGGACCAAAGGTACTGAACCGTTGGCTGGAGAGCTTTGAAGCCATACCCTTGGGCGTGGACGGAGGGGACAATTTGAAATTTAGACGAGGTTTGAGCTAGGTATTGGATACCGGAGGCGGGGGGGTGGGTCATGGTCTCCGAAATTCCACCCAAAAGTAATCCGGGGAGACCAAGTTGGGCGTAATCTTTTAGAGAGGGGGATTGTTGTCCAATAACCAGTTTTTTAATAAATTCTTCAAGGTCTTCTTTGTCGCTAAGGTCTGGGGCCACTATGGTCGCTAAACTGTTGAAAATCCAATTAATTTGAGCGTAAGTGTAACGCTCACCGAAGATTTCTTCCGGGTTTGAACTGTTTTTTACCTTCTTGCTGAATTGGCAGGGGGTTTGTTCATACCAGGGGCCTTCGGGGCAGTCTTCGGCGGCGAGGGCGGGCCCTGGCTGGAAGCCGGAAATTAGAAAGTAGAAACTAGAAATTAGGAGAACGGGCAGGAATTTTTTCATTGATACAAGTTTATCATGTTTGGTGTTCAGTATTCGGTATTCGGTTTTTGATAACTTTTTCGATTGCGGACAATACTGGAGAAAATTCGGACAATCTCATCACTTTCGTTTAACAACTCTTCGGTATTAATTGTGGGGAAACAACTGGGAATCAGGTCGAGCCAATATTTGGTTTCTTTAGCTTCCTTTTTAACTATTGATAATTTATGAATCACGTCTTTGTTGCTCTCGGCCTCTACAGACTCTTCGAAGTTTGCGCCAATGGATGTTGACGATCTGAGTAATTGGTTAGTAAGAACTCTTCCAACTTTATCGTCGGGTAACGCTTTGCAAAGATTGATGGTTTTGATGACAAAGGATTTAATCTTTGTTCTGAGACTATTTATTTTATCTTCTTTGTCGTTCATAAACTGAATACCGAATACCGAGTAATGAATAATAAATCATGGTTTTGCAAATTCGGCCTTGTTGATGATGAGCTTGAGGGGAGCGGTGGATTTGCCGTAGTTGTTGGAAACCGGATTAGCAATGTTTTGGGTTTGCTGTTCGGCAGTGGGATCACGGAATACTGACACGGTTACTTCTCCGGCCGTGTCTTCCAGGGAAGAAAAGGGAACATTTTGGAATATTTTTTGCAGCAGAGCTTCGTTTAACCCTCCCAGCCAGCCGGAAAACCTGTCGATACGGACCTGATCTAACCCCCATAAGTTACTGCCGGCGATGTAGTTGTGAACGTCTTTTTTGGCAGAACCGGCGACAGTTTTCCGGCCGATATTTTGCAGATCCGCTGGTAATAATTTGCGCAGGGGGCCGGAGAAGTTGACTAGGCGGTTGATATCGGCCGGATTTTTGGCTTGAAGGGGAATCTGGTCGCCGATTTGGGGAGTACCGGTTAAATACCAAGACAAATACTCATTGATTTTTTGGGCGTCTGAAAGCGTGACGTCTTGAGTGTTGCCCAATATTCCCAAGTTGGCCTTGGATAAATCCAGAGTGACGTCGAAGACCTCGCTGCGCCAGCAATTGGCGGTGGTACCATTGGGCGAGTCTTCGGGAACGGGATCACAGATAGTGTGGGCATAGCCGTAAGTGGTGGGCAGGTTTTCATAGTAACCGTTTTGTCCGTAAGCGTCGAAGCGCTCGATGGTTGAGGGAGTGAGACTGGTCCCGCAGGCGAAAGTATTAAACTTTTTTCAGAAGTTTGCGGAGCCTCGGGGATGGATTTGGGAATTAAAGGATCACAGGGAGAGCCGGGGTAGGGACGCAGGGGATGGTATTCGGGATCGGCGGGATTTCCATCGCAGGGATAATATTTGAGGGGATTAAAGCCCTCTTCGAGAGGACCTTTTTTGGCGGGTAGAGAAGATCCGGTGGGGATTTCGTCGAACTGATAACCAACCTCGCCGAGGTAAAAGGGTTTGCCCAATTGATTAGATTGATCTTGAGCTTGGGAGGCGAGGGACTTTTCCGAAGGAGTGTAATAATGGGCAGAGGTGATGTTGATGTATGACGAATCGTTGCTGTTTCTGAAATCACCGTTACCTGGACTGTCTCCCAAGGTGGAATTTTCGCTGGATTTTTGGCCGATGCCGACTTTGACAGTGTGATCATTTCTTTTGATTTCTTGGGCGACATTATTGGCCCAATTTTTATAAGGGCCACGACAAGCATCGATGCCGCTGCAATGAGGTTCGTTGGCCAGTTCGTAAGCAAAGAGGGCAGGATGGCTCTTGAGGGAGTTGACGACGGAGATGATGTAGGGAAGGTAGACGTCGCGATAGCCGGCAGTGTACCAGGCGGTGGGGTTGGCACGGATGGGGCCAGGAAGAATATCTCCACTACTGTTACTGTAATCTGCAAGAACGACGATGATTTTGACACCATATTTTTTGGCAGAATCTAATACTAATTTTGGGTCTCCCCGGTCGGGAGTGCCCCAAACGCGAACGACAGAAACCCCACACTCCTTTGATAAATAAGAAAATGTGTCGTCTATTTGAGTAGGATGATTGGCTAGACTGTGAATATTGACCCCGATGAATTTGTCCGGGTATTTGGTAGCAGCTTGTTTGAGGGTGGAGCAGACAGGGCTGCCTTGATAGAAAGAGTAGGGGTCGTTTTCGAAATATTTATCTTTAGGGCCGGAATATTGCCAGACGAGAAAACCGGCAGCATCGGAGCTAAGCCACTGGTCGAGGTCGGACCGTAAGTCGTCGAGAGGAGCGGCCCGGGCGGGCCAGGGGAGAAACAGGGAAATAGTGAAAATAAATACAATAAGTTTTTTCATAAATTACGGACAAGGACCACTGGAAATAGTGGTTTTGTTTTGACAACATAATTTCTGACTATTGGGGGCGGTTATTGTCCCATTGGGTTGATTGGCGCACAGGTCGACGGTGTTTCCACACGACACAACGCTGGAAACTTTGCCACCTATACAGAGGCCACATTGGCCATTGTTAAGGTCAATTTTGACACCGTCGGGAAAGTCGGCACACGAAGAGCCGGTAGATGCTGGCGGAGTGGGGGCTGATGAGGGCGGCTGGGGTTGAGATTGAATTTGAGGAGCCGAGCGTTCATTTGGGGTGGAAAGATTGGGAGGCGAAGCTGGCGGAATAAGGCCAGAGAAGGGCCGGAGGGCTTTTTGCAGACTGACCAGGAAATATTCGTACAGGCTGCCGAGGTGGGGAAAATTAAGGGTGGGTGGGGTAGAGCCATCGCCCGCCTTTATGTTTACCGGTAGGCTTTCCTGATTTAGGCCGATGGCCGAAGCCGAAAAATTAGCTTGACCGGGGATTTCTTTAAATTCTTGGGGGTTGCCTTGAGGAAAAAGCCGTTTGAGAACCGATTGGGGGCCGACGACCAGGGCATTGTAGATATATTCTACTAAGGGAGTTTTGGTATATACCACAGCCCGGCCTTCGGTGGGAAAGTCTCGGCCGGGGCGAGGAGCACATTTGTATGTGACTAAGGGGGGCATGGGGGAGGGTCTGGGGGTTACGGTTCGATCCACTGGGTCTAAAGCAGCGTAGCTATTACCTTCATGTTGTGAGCAACAGGCTTTTGCGTCTTTTTCGGCCTGGCTGATAGTCGTGTTGTCTGGTTTACATCCTGCCGGGTGAGGAGCGGTGGGATATGAATATTTTTGGGTATAGGTAAGACGGGTGACAATTTTTGGTCCCAGCAGATCGTCGCCGGGATTGGTTTTGGTGTCGGTTATGGTACATAATCCGCTTTGTTTATATGGTTCACTGCCACCAAAGCTATACAATGGGGCGGGGGCTTCCCGGCCTTGGATTAGAGAAGAATTGTTTTTATCGTCTCCAACGGTAATAGTGCGGTCATCAAAACCTTGGTGATAATCAATACGGGTAGTAACGGCGGCGGGATTGTCCAGTCTGGCGGTTTGTTCAGATTTGGCAGGCAAGGCATTTTTGATAAATGTGCCGGGGGAGGGGTTGAAAATAGATTGGAGAAGGGTGGAGAGGGCGGAGATGTTTCTAAGATGGGGAAACCAGAGGCGGGATTCGCCGGCCCCGCCGGAGCTATTGGAACAAGCGGGGTTTTGGCAACCAAAGACATTTGAGTCGCAATAGTACAAACCCCCACTTGGTACGGAATAACTTACGCCATTAAAGGCTACAGAAGGGGGAGAGTTGGCAACGTAGGTAGATCTGTTAATACCGATCTGCGGTGCCGGAAAAGTGGAGTCTGTGGAGCAGAGTCGATAGTTATTTCCGGAACAAAAAAGAATGTTTCCGCAGACGTCACAAGTGGGAATTCTTTCCCATGGTTTGTCGGAACTACACGATTGCGTTCTTTCAGTGCATTCATTGCTATTGTCACAGCAGGTGGTATCGTTTGAACAAGTAGCAAGGGAAGACGGACACACGCCCGTTTGGGGGTTAACAGGATAACAGGCGGCCCGCGCCGATGGCGGGAGGATAGTACTGGGAAGAAAGAGAAAAATACTCAGGGCAAGAAATTTCTTCACTGTTTTATTGTATCAGTTACGGCTGAGGGAGTTGCAAAGTGAAGATGGAGAAATCGACGCCCAGGAAATTGCCGAGCAAATTGAGAATTATCCAGGCGGAGAGGACTAAACTTAGGCCACCGATGGCGTAGGTGAGAGTTTTTTGGGCTTTAGCAGCCCCTTCTTTGTCGCCTCCGGCCATTAAGAATTGATATCCGCCCCAGACAATCATAACCAGGGCGGCAATTCCCGCCAAGGTCAGGGCACCGGAAACTATGCTACTAAAAACCTGTTCCAGATCAGTGATTTTGGCCGGGTTCATGTTATGCTCCACCAAGAATCGACGGGATTCTAAAGTTGAGAATATCTATTCCAAAAATTGCGTTGACAAGAGCTGCAAGCGCGTAGGCCGAGAATACTATAGCCAAACCAATCAGGGCGGCAGTTATTTTCTTGCGAGACTTTTCAGTACCTTCTTTATCGCCACCGGCAAGAATCCATTGGATCCCTCCTATTAGCAAGAAGAAGAATGACAAGATTCCTGCGGCAATGAGAATGCCGTTGATAGCAAAGATTAAAACCTTGTTGACAGTTATCTGGTTAAGACCACGCCACTTCTGATCGATTAAGTTCAAATTTATGTCTCTTTCATCAGCAAGGGCTGCAGCGGGGGATATGGCGAGCACTGTTGCCAGAGCAGAGCCGAATTTGATGGCTAAGAATAGTTTATTAGTCAAAGATGCTCACCTCCTTTGTCATCGATTTATTCGATGATGGGAATTTTAAATTCAGTAATGGTAGTACCGAATATGGTATCTACTAATTTGATTATAGCAAATACAGAGAAGGCTATTACAAGTCCGATTAAAGCGGCTGAAATTTTCTTGGCGGCATTTTGGGTGGCTTCTTTGTCCCCTCCGGCCGTAATATAGCCGATGCCGCCCCACAACAGCATAGTAAAGGAGAGAACTCCGGCTGCCATTAGGGCCAGAGTTATGAAATTGGTGAGAAAGAGCTGGAGAATATCTATTCCCGAACCGGAGCCTACTTTTGGATTGAGTACGGGATTAATAATTTCGGGATTGTTCATTATCTCCTACCGTTGATGATAACGTCCGGCCCAGGCAGACTTGATGGGGCGTATATTCCAAACAGTGACCTGATTGGAGAAAGAATATCGAGTCCAAAGACGAGTCCAATTATGGAAATGAGGGCGTAGGCAAAGATGACAACAAAAAGGCCCAGGATAGCGTTGGAAATGCGTTTTTGGGCGTTTTGGAGAGCTTGCTTTTCCCCACCACTGGCCAGCCACTGAAATGACCCCGTCATTATTTGGATGATAAACCAAATCCCCGCAGAAATTGTAAGCACGCCAATACCGGTGGAGAAAACTTTATTAAATTTTACAAAAGCATCGGGGGCTTCCAGACCGGAAATAAGATTTCCCAGAGGCCCAAGACCTTTGAGGGTTCCTAAATTTGTTTGGGCGAGTAATGCAATCATGGCGTGGGGCCGTAGATGGTGGGGGAGATAATGGTCATTGCATCCCCAAAGATTAAGTAACCGAAGATGGCGGCAAGTACGAATGAACCGGCTACAAAAGTAAGGCCGAGAATAGACAGAGTGAACTTATTCCAGGCTTTGCCTACGGCCTTGGCGTCGTCACCGGCGCTCATGAAACCATATCCGGCAGCGATGAAATTCCAAAAGGCATATAAACCGGCCATGACGATAACAAATTTTAATAAAGAATTAGAAAGAGTAATCAATCCTTGACCTTCGGTACCGGGATACTTGCCGGGAGCCAGAGTGTCAAATGGGTTAGTGATAGTACCAAACTGAAAAATCATAGGCTCCAGTTTTTCAAAAAGTCTACTCCAGTAACTACTATTATAGCTTGCAGTATAAAATATGCGGAGATAACTAGCAAGAAGCCGACGACGGCGAAGGTAACGGCGTTTTTGGCTTTGGCTGCGTCTTGGGCATTGGCGTCACCACCGGCGCTATGAATCATCATGAACCCAGCCCCGACCATGAGTAGAAAGAAGATGGCTCCGGCACCAATGAGAATATTGGGCAGCAGAGAACTAATTAACGAATTAATATTGGCATCGGCTCCTCCGGCAATTTTGGCGGCTAAAGGAGAATTTTCAAAAAATTTTTCGTAGATGTTCATAGGATGTTGATTCCAAACACGACTTGAATAATTTGGGCGACAAAGAAGGTGGAGATGACGATAATTAAGCCAATGACGGCGTTGAGAAGTTCTTTGGAGGCGGATTGGATTTTGGCCGGTTCACCCAGACTAGTTAAATACGCATATCCGGCGGAGATAAGGCGGACAAAGAAGAAAAGACCAGCGCCAATGATAGCAAAAGTGATGAGGCGGGATACTACCTGACCAATTAGATCAACATTTACCGACGCGTTTTGACCCGCTACCCCCCAAAACTTGAAGCTCTTAAGGTTTTCCGGAATTGGGAGATTGCTTATTTGGGCGAGTTGTTTCAAGGTGTGTTTAGAGTAAATTAACATTGAACCCCGGTAGTTTTAGAATTTGGAATCCAATTAAGTTTAGCAAAAGAATTGAAAAAACAATAAGAAGGAGGCCGGCGAGGGCGGAGGTGAGCAACTCTTTGGCGGCCTGAACGCGTTTGGGGTCGCCGGAGGCGGTGGTCATTTGAAATCCGGCCAGAACAATCATCAAAAAGGCAATTCCGCCGCCAACTCCTACTCCCCAGCCGAGGAGTTGGGAAATAAATACTTTCGGCTCTCCAGCCATTAAACAACCGATGGCAGTGTTGACACCTTTGTTGTCCGTTCCGCACAATGCTTCATTGGGGACAGTGGGAGCCACTACACAACTATTATCAGCCTCGCACGGTTTTGGTCCCGAACCCGTTACACAGCAGATAAACCAGTCTCCAACAGAGGCCGGTGGTATTTTATTACATTGTGCCGACGGTTTGGTGGGGAAAGGGCTTCCTGTTTTTGGGTCTATACACTTACTGACGAGCATACAACCCATACTGTTGTCTGTGGGGTCTGTGGGACAATCGTTGGCGGCGAGGGAGGGGGACGGCCGGAGGCCGGAAACTAGAAAATAGAGACTGGAAATTAGAAGAACGAGAACAGTTTTAAACAGGACTTTTCTCATTGCTTCAAGTTTAGCACAAGCATGGGCTAGTTTTTGTATACAGAGGCACGCCAATCGGTTTTCCAAACCGCAATGGTTTGGTTGTTACTATTTACTCTTTACTTTATTCCTAGTTCAGAAAAAAGCTTATCGTGAGGGATAAAATC
>ERZ1292629.2252-Hain-H43-01um-R1-2252-length-16659-cov-5_pt1 | contig 16659 bp, 14 predicted proteins | sample MGYA00564399_ERZ1292629 | MGnify/ENA primary metagenome ERZ1292629 (study PRJEB36523, sample SAMEA6512636) | groundwater metagenome | collected 2019-01-08 | study: AquaDiva: Metagenomics assemblies of 32 groundwater samples
TTGTGCGATTTATGGCGATGGCGTTAATTGCCATAAGCGCTCCCAAGCCAAGCGAACCAACATCGCCCATTTGGAATCGGGCCGGTTTGACGTTGAAATAAGTATAAGCCACTAACGCGCCGGCTGTAGTGGCGTTTAGCAAAGTAAACGAAGCGCGTCCCTCAGTCCAGCTGATTATCATCAGGCCCAAAAAAGTAATAATCAGCGATCCGCCGGCTAAACCGTCCAGGCCATCGGCAATATTCACGGCATTGGCCGTAAACATCACGAAAAAAATTACTATCGGAATTATCCACCAGCCGATAAAAAGCTGGCCGTCAAACGGTATCCATAAAGAGTGCCATGAAATTCCCAGTTTAAAGTATATCCACCAGGCGGTAACGGCTCCGGCCAAAAATTGAAAAAATAATTTTTCATGCACATGGATGCCGCGTCCCGGATGCGAGCCAAAAATCGAAGCCGTTTTTCTAAAAAATTCCCAGGGTAAAATTAAAATATTCCACAATCTCATGCGCCACTTTTTATGCACTTTTATCAGTTTTAATATATGAGAGATTTTTCGTTCGCGGCGTTTTTTTCCAAAAATATTCAGCAAATAATAGCTAGCGCCCAGCAGCGCGGCAATGCCCATCACGCCGATTGGAACATAAGTATTTTCCCGGTTCCAATTAAAAAGTACTGTTATAATCGTTACGGTGACTATTACCAGCAAACCGCCCATAATCGGAGTGCCGGTTTTTTGGTTTCGGTCGCCTTTCAGGGTAAAATCAAATTCAGCCCGGCGGGTAATTTTGTATCTGTATAAAAATCTTGTTAGTAGCGGCGCCCAAATAAACGCGCCGATGGCGGAAAAAAGTAAATAGGTAAGAGCGTGTTGGATTAGTTTGAGATCCATAGTCTTTTTATTGTTAAAATTTCAGCTTGCTTGGCTTCCAAATAAGTTTCGTTGTCTTGATTTACCATGTTTTTTTCTTCCCAAGTTTGCGCCAACAGTCCTTGATTTGGATCTGTGATTGTAATAATGCCTTCGGTCACGCCGTGGCCGTATTTGCCTTCGCTTGGCCAAGCTCGGGCGTGCGCGTATTTAATTCCGCGGTCATTTTTTTCTGTAACCAATAAAACATGATTATGATTTTTATTCGGACCGGTTTTTAGCATGATAATTAAATCCGCCGGTTTAATAGATGACAAACCACTTACGATTTCGGAATTTTTTTCATCAGCCAAAACCGCCACGCTTACTTGTTCCACCGGACGCAAGCGGGTGATAAGTCGGCGCAATAAATTTGTTCGCGAAGCAATAAAAAGTTTTTTAGTAAAATCAATCTTTTTTGTTTCCAAAAAATGCGCCCGCAAAACATTAACCACAAAACCCGAACAATCCACGCCCAAATTATTATCTACTAAAAATTGGCGCACACATTCGGTTTGTTCGTGTGGCGCCGGATGATCCAGGTGGACATCGCACAAGCCGTCTTTGTCAAAAAGGCCGTGGCAGTATTGGATAGAAATTATTTTCGCTTCTTCCACTATTTCCGCGGGCGCGCCTTTACCGACTAAAACTTTCAGCTGGCCGCGCTGGCCCAGTTTGGCGTTATTAAAATATGGACAACGCGCGCCCGCCACGTTGGCAAATGGCAAGCTAATATACTCCTGAATAATTTTTTGCGCTTGTGGCGATAGTTTTTCTTCCATATTTATTTTTTTAGCGCAGAGCGGATTTCTTTGCCTATTTTATTAAACGTATTTGCGGTTTGCATTATGCCATGGCTACACTGAATTCTTGTCAGGTCGGCGCCGATAGCTGTGTTGTTGTAAGCGATAATATTTAGGATTGATTTATTTTTTATTTTGGGTATTTTTATTTTTTTCTTCGTTACTCGTTGAATAATCTGCGCGCCATCGTGTACGGAAATTAGTTTATATTCCTTATTTGTTAAGTCTAACAGACTGGCCAGATGGGCTTCAAAGGTGGAGACTTTTGACCTCGAACCAGAACCTTCTGTTCGGTACGGGGCATGCTTTAGACTTTGGACTTTAGACTTCTGCAATTGTGACTCAAACGTCGTAGAAGCCGGCTGGCGGGCGTTTATTTCCAGCAAGTAAAGCCGTCCATTTTTTTCATCCATTATAATATCAATTCCGAATAATCCTTTCCAGCCGTCTTTGCTTAATTTCCTTCCGATTTCGGTTACAATCTGCTTATATTGCTTAATCTGCTTAGTGCTTAGAACTTTACTCGGCAGCATCCAATCATTGCCAATGGTGGCGAATTTATTGTCGGTAAAAGGCGCCAATCCCGTGATTTGATAATTTATGTTTCCCATTAAAATCTTATCGTCCCAGACCACATTGTTGTTGGTAAATGCCGGTCCTTCTATATATTGGGAAATTCTTACAGGTCGTTTCGGAAATTTTATTGCCAGTTCATTTAATCTTTTTTTGGTGTTTATAAATAAAGTGCCGCTACCGGTATGCGCGTGGTTGTATTGTAAGATAAAAGGTTTGCCGGGCCATTTGATATTTTGGCAAATATCCACGCGATGTTTTGGCAGATATTTGGCCAAATGGCCCAGCCACTCAATTTGCGAGATTTTGCTTTCTATTTTATCCGCCAATTTGGCGCCGGGGTTTAACAAATGCCAGCCGTGTTTTTGGCAGGCATCTTCAATAATTGAATTATTTTTAAACACTAAAACAAAATCGTTTTTGCGGATTATCTTTTCTACTCGCGGATGTTTTAATAATTCTTGCGTGTCCAGTTGATTTTTTTCTTTTATTAGAATAATATTAGAGTCTTGGCGGGCCAGCTTGGCGGCGTAGTTTGTATGATTCGCAATCACAAAATAATTTTTTGCGCGCAGGCCAGCCGCCCTTTCTATGTCCCGGCAGACATAAAACAAACGGCGCTTGGCAAGCCGCTTTTCTACCGCCTTAATCAGGCTATTTGAATTAGGCATAAATTTACTATATACTAAGGAATATACTACCCGAGAAAAGCATAAAAAGCAAGGCGTATGACGGATGAATTTTATCACAAATTAAAGGAGTTTGGCCGGGTAAAAACCAACGAACTTTTGGCTAAACACGTTACCATCAAAATCGGCGGTCCGGCCAGATTTTTTATTAGTGTAAATAAAAGCGAACAATTTATTGGGCTTTTGAATTATTTAAAAGACTCGGATGTAAAATATTTAATTTTAAGCGGAGGATCAAACTTGCTGATTAGCGACGAGGGTTTTGATGGATTGGTTATTCATATTTCCAGCAATGAAGCGCCAAAACTAATTCCAACAGAAGATAAATTTAATTTAGAAGTAGACGCCGGCTTAAGCTTGAGCGCGGTGGTGAATTTTGCCGTACAAAATTCATTACAGGGTTTAGCTTGGGGTATCGGTGTTCCGGGCAGTATTGGCGGCGCGGTGCGCGGCAATGCCGGCGCTATGGGGATGGACACCTCCGCTATTTTGCAGTGGGCAGAAGTTTGGCGCGATGGTGAAATTTTAAAATTATCCATGCCTGAATGCGGCTATGGCTACCGGGATAGTAATTTTAAACACAATCAAGATGTAATTTTACGCGCGTGTATTCGTTTGGAGGCGGGGGATAAGCAGGTAGTTATGGCCAAGATGCAAGAATATTTAAAACAAAGAAAACACACGCCTTATCCTTCGGCCGGCAGTTTTTTTAAAAATATGAAGCTGGACAAATGGATCGGCGACAAAAAAGATTTGCCGGAATTATTTTTACAAAGAGGCACAGTGCCGGTTGGGTGGATGACAGAACAGCTGGGACTGCGTGGGCTATCCGCGGGAGGAGCCAAAATTTCGGACGAACACGGTAATTATATTGTAAATTTTAACAACGCCACCCAAGCGGATGTTTTGGTTTTAGTTGAAGAAATCAAACAAAGAGTATATAATAAATTTGGCGTGGAGTTGGAACCGGAAGTTCAAATAATTAAATAAATAATCAGCTTCTTAGCTTGTAGCTTGTTAGCTTCTTAGGGGACAACCTAAAAAACTACAAGCTAAATAGCTACAACCTAAAAAGCTACTAGCTAAAAAATATGCAAATACAAATAACCGGCAAAAACACGGAACTTTCCGAAGCTATCAAAGATTACGTTAATAAAAAAATGCTGGCTTTAAATAAATTTTATAACGATAAAATTATCAGAGCCGATGTTGTGGTTGGCGTAAGCAGCGATCATCATCTAAAAGGAAAGAAGTTTTTTGCCGAATGCAAATTGGATGTGCCGGGCAAGAATTTATTTGCTTCCAAACAGGAAGAAACTTTATATAAAGCAGTTGATAAAATTAGAGACTACTTGGAGTTGGAATTAAAAAAATACAAAATGATGCAACGGGTGAAATCTAAAGACAAAAAAGCAAGCCGCGAAGAAAAGGAGTACAAAATAGAGGATTAAAATGTTAAAATTAATTTTTAATCGCGTTAAAACTTGGTTGCCGGCTCTCTACCCGTTAGCCGGCGCCTTTATTATTACCGCCGGTTGGAATTGGTATCATCTAAAACACAAGCCGCACGCAAGGTTTATTTTAATTTCCATAGCCACATGGGTTGTTGTTTATCTTTTATTTATTGCCGGAAAGAAATTATTTTTATATATAGTTAGAAAAACCGAAAGGCATCCTTTTTGGTATACATATTTTGCCAAATCAATAGACAAGCTTTTTCTGACCGCCTCGTTGTTGTTTTTAGTATTTTTTTCGCGGAATGATTTGTTAAGCTTAATTTATTCAATTGGTATTTTGACGCTTTTATTTTTTGTGGTCAGCCGGCAATTATCCGGACACCACGGCGCTCCCGACTGGAAGGTAATAAACAAAGGCGTGTTTGCCATTGTTATTTTTCTTTTTACGTTAAACAGCGCCTTGCAATATTTTGGATTTAAATTTTATATTTTAGACGCGCAAAGTAAAATTTACAACATAATTGTCTTCCGGTCGTGGTCAATGACAATGCTCTGGATGATCGGGTTCGCGCTTGGCGCGCTGGTTTATATGGGAAGTAAAAAATGGTGGCGTTATTTGGGAATTTTAATTTGGGCTGGCGCGCAGATGCTTGTGTTATTTCTGTGGGTAGTCAATGCTGGCGTGCTTTATTTCGCGGGTTTATATTTTAGTCCGGTTGTTTTACAGCATGCCGGCGAATCCAGCGGCGTTATTTGGAACTGGCTTACCTACATCCTGTTGGCCGCGTATCTTATCAGTTTTGTCGCTCTGCTGACTGTTGTCAAATATGTCTTGCGCGCGCACAACATTGCCTCAAAACGATATTGGAAATTTTATCATTATTTAATAATTTTGACCGGTTTCCTGGTAATCGGAGCGTCAAGTTCTATTCAATCCGCGCCAGAATTTGTTGTTGCCAGATCATTTTATAATTATTTTTTTAGTAAAAACGTAAAAATAAATTTGCCTCCGTATGTTTTTGGCAAATTGGAAAGATTCGGATTGAAATACAATACAGACAAATTTTCCGTCGCTTCCAAGGACAAGGTGTACGCAAAATCCGAGATATTGCTTCCGGAAAAATTTAAAAATGAAAAGCCGAATGTAATTTTGATTTATTTGGAATCTTTTTCTTCGCGGTTCGTGGATGTTTACAATAACAACCGATTTAAAAATTTAACGCCAGGCTTGGATGAATTTGCGAACGATAAAAACACCACGGTTTTTTGGAATTTATATAACGCTTCCACGCCCAGCATAACCGGAATCATGTCCCAGCTTTGTTCGTTTTTGCCGCCAACCGGGCATGAAGAGTTTGAAAAAGAAAAGAGGATCAAGAAAGTGTATTTGCAATGTCTTCCGAAGATATTAAAAAATAACGGATACAAGTACACCGGATATATTACGGCTGTGCAGAAAAATTTTGCGAATAAGGATACGCTATTTGCCAGCATGGGCACTGATGAGGTTTTTGGCACCGCGGAATTGGCAAAAATTATTCCAGGCGAGCCCTTGGCCTGGGGTTATTCCGACCACCAAATGTTTCCGGTGATGATGGATATGCTGGAAAAAAAGCCGGAACCGTTTTTTATGATGCTTGCCACTGTTGATTCCCATTTGCCATTTACTTCCGTTAAGGACGTGGTTCAATTTAGGAACAGCCGAAGCAACGCTTTAAACGCGTTTCATACAACGGATGATGCTTTTAGGATATTTTGGGAGAGATTTAAAATAAGTAGATTCTATGACAATACAATTGTGATCGCGATTGCGGATCACGCTGTTTTTCCGGCCGGAGTTACAAAAGATATTTTTCCGGAAGACGCCGGCAAGGTAAATTTTTATGATGAAAACGCGTTTATGATGTACGTGCCGAGTAATATTTTGCCGAAGAAAATAGATAAATATATGTCCGGAATTGACTTCGCGCCTTCGGTTTTAAATTTGTTGGGCATTAATGTTCCAAATTCGTTTGAAGGGCATTCTATTTTTGATGATCGGGAAAAATATCCTAACTTGCTTGGCATGCATGAGTTTGGATTGTATATCAATCAAATTGACGAAAAAGGGGAAAGAACAATCAGTTATAACATTCCCGATCAAATTAAGTGTGAAGCCGGTGATTATAATTCCGCTACCAGTTCACCACTTACTTTATGTGAGTATCTAAACTTCTACAAGTGGAAAAGGCAGATGTTCGAGCAAGGAAGATTTTGGCAGGAATAGATTTTTATTAGTGCCCGCAATGAAATGAAGGGCGAAATACAATATATATCGGCGGAGCCGATACTTTGCCTAAAAAGCCCGCCCAGTTTCCCTGCGTTGTAGACGCAGGGACGGGCTTATAAATGGAAACGCCAGATGTTTGAAGAGGGGCGGTTTTGGGAGAAGTAGATTTGTCCTAAAATAATAAAATTGGTACAATGTAAAGCGTGCAAGTGTAGTATAAATTCTGTGGTTTTTTATTTTTTGAACGATGAAATACAACATAACCTATGTCAACCCAGCAAATACTTCTAAAAATTTTAATTCTTGCTTTTGGCGTCACCGGCATTGCCAGCATTGTCGGCTATTGGCCGACAATTAAGGATTTGTATAATAAAAAACCAAGCGCCAATATTTCATCCTATGCTTTGTGGACATTAACCAGCAGCATTGGTTTTTTATATAGTATTGTTTTTATATCTGATTTGCTTTTACAAATAATATTCGGACTAAATTTTGGATCCTGTCTTATTATTTTGATTTTGAGTATTAAATTAAAAAATAAAGTATGAGCGATAGACTAGAGAGGTTGTATTTATTTTTTATTTAAGGTATAATAAAGTTATTAAGTTAATCTTAATAATATGCGTAAAATAGACTTAAAAAATGTAGTTTGGAAAGAAGGCAAGTATTTTGTCTCCTGGAATATCAATACGGATATTTCTAGTTTTGGAAAAACCAAAAAAGAAGCCATGGAAAGTTTGCAGGAAGCGCTAGAATTATATTTTGAAGATATGCCCATCTCTAAAATTCACAAAGTGGAACACCCTGATCTGGTACCGCTTTCTTTAAAGTATGCCTAAGCCGATATTATTAAGCTTGGTGTTAGAAGTCCTTAAAGCAAAGGGCTTTTTGTTTGTTCGTCAAAAGGGGTCGCACGCGCGTTTTCGCAAAATTGGCAATCCTACGCGAAATGTTACCGTTAAAATGAAGTACAAAGAAATACCTTACGGAACTTTTCGGGCAATTTTAATCCAGTCCGGGTTGAAAGGAGAGGATTTTGAAAAATACTAATACCCATCCCTTTATCCTTCCCCTAAAAGGGGAGGGGCGAGGGGTGGGGTTTATGGAAACGCCGGATGTTTGAGCATGAGTAGTTTTGGGAGGAGTAGGAAGTTGATGTTGTACGGTTTTCGGGGTATTATAGGTAAACATTTCGTATAGTAACCAGTTATGCAAAATGCGCCGCGCATTTTGCATAATGGCGCGCGGTTCCCGCTGTTCTGCAAGTGTGCGCGGCACACATTGCATAACAGCGGCTATACGCTATGTCCAGCCCCCGTGAAACGGGGTCCGGCCACAGCGCATAGCCGCGCGCCATTAGCTGAAATATTCCTTTTCTTTTTATGGCTAACGTCTAACACTTTTTTATAATATGCGTCAAAAATTCATTCTATCTATATTGAACATTTTAACACTTTGCGTAGTTATTGCTGCAGTTAGTGTCTTTTTTATTAACAATGCTCGGTGGATAGGTTTTGTTTTAATTATTCTCGCTGTACTTTGCATATTCTCTCTTCTGCCTTTCAAGATAAAGTTAAGATCGATCCAGCCAGATATTGTTTTTGGGTTAATAGATAACGGAATTTTAGCTGTTTTGGCAATTTTTGGCGGTCATTTTGCCGGTGTAACTGGCGCCATTTTAGGTGGAGTTGTAGGTAATGCCATAACCGATGGTATTGCTGGAATTTTTGAAGGCTATTCCGCGGAAAAATTAAGATTGCAATTAGTTTCAGAAGAAAGGACAATACTCAAATCAGCGGTCGGCAAAATGGCTGGATGTTTATTCGGCGCCGGTATTGTTCTGGTAGTTGCTAATATTCTAAATTTTTAATGATAAATAAAAAATATTAATTAGAATCGCAAAAATGCATTATGAAAATAATAATGATATTAATACCGCCCTACAAAAAGCAAACGAGATCCAAAATCAAGCTGAAAAAGTAAGATGCCTTGTGCATTTAGCGAATGCGGTTATTGCTAAAGATGGCAATTCAGAGTTGGCGGATAAAATAATGGAACAAATCACCGAAGACAAACAGGGATACGCGAAATATTACAAAAAATAAAATGGGAACAAATTGTATAATTTTTTGTAAAAAAATTCGAGCCCCGGGACAATGTCCCTGGGGCTCTTGTTGCAGATGAGGGTTCTATCCGACGACCTCGATCTTCTCGAGGGCGCGGTACATCCGGCCGACGAACCACTCCTCCTCGAACTTGTCGGTGAGAGTGACCACGGTGGTGCGGTTGCGGTCGCCGTCCCAGCCGCTGGACTGGCTGACCGCCATCATCACCATGTGGTCCATGCTGCTGAGCGAGATGATCTCGCTGTTGGCCATCCCCAGCAGGTAGTTGACGTCGCCTATCGCCTCCCGCTTGAAGGTGATCCTGACCTTGCGCGATCCCTGAAGCGCCTTTTGCACTGCCTGCTTGATCATTTCCCGCATCGCATTCCTCCTTGTGTGTGTCTGCACAAAAAAACAGCAGACCTAACATCATACTATAAAATCAGCTTTTTGTCAAGTGGGCGTGTCCTTGTTTTTTTATTATAAAATCGGTACAATAACCCTATTAAAATTTTTTTTATGCCCAACAAACCATCCAACCAGCCAGAATACATAAACATCCAAGGTAAAAAAATACCAAACATAAAAGGCATAGACGTAAAACGACTAGACAAGCTCGCCAAAATTCTGCGCGGCCTGATTTTTGCGGCTGTGGAAGCGGGGCAATCTGGGCACCCGGGCGGCAGTAGCGGCAAAGTAGAACAATTTTTGGCAATGACCTTGGGCGGGGTAATGGCTTTTGATCCTACCAACCCCAAAAATTCGGGCAGAGACAGGGTGGTGTGGAGCGCCGGGCATTGCACGCCATTACTTTTTGCCGGACAAGCTTTGTATTATGAAATTTTACGCCGCGCTGGACGGCAATTTTCCTCTGCGGTAACAAAAGCGGTATTTCCGGAAGATTTGTTGCGTTTCCGTCATGCCGATGGCCCACAGGGTCATGCCGAGGCGCAGTATCCATATTCGGATTTTACTACCGGGCCATCGGGGCACGGATTATGCGCGGCCGGTGGTATGGCCATGGTTCATCAATCTTGCGGGCTGGATACCAAAACTTTTGTTTTTATGGGTGATGCGGAAAGCGAAGAGGGGATGACATACGAAGCACGCAATATTATCGCCACCAACGGATTAAAAAATTTAATTGTCAGTCTGGATTATAATCATTTTGGAATTGACGCCGAAATAGAAGAGGTGGTTTCGTCTCCTTATATAAATCATTGGCTTGGGTTAGGCTGGAATGTTATAGAAACAAACGGACACAATATTTTGGAAATGGTTTACGCGTATCAAATGGCGGCCAAAGGTTTTGCCAACGGCTCGCCCACGGTTGTAATTTGTCATACATTAAAAGGCAAAGGTTACGGCTCTAAAGAAAACACCGCGGCCTCGCATGGGTCTCCAGTCAAGCACGACGAGTATGTTTCTATAATGAAAAAACTCGGATTTGATATTCCCGGCGAACAGGGAAAAGTAATGGCCGATATTCAAACTGTTTTGGCGCAAGTTACTTCAGATGATGAAAAATATATTTTAGAACGATTAGAAGTTGGAGCTAAGAAAATTTTGCATGAATCAGATTTAGTTAAACAAATGGTGAAAGCTCTGGACGGCCGTCCACTGGTAAATCCACTGGCTATAAAACGTCCAAAAGTTTTACCGCCGGAATTAATTTTTGCGGAAGGAAAAAAAGTTTCTACCCGCACGGCCGCGCAGGCATGGATGGCATGGTACATGAAACAGACCGCGTTTTTTTATGCCGGAGCAGGGGATGTATCCAAATCTGTTTTTACAAATTCCGCGGAAGAAGTCTACGGACTCATTAGTAGAAAAAATCCATTGGGGCGCGGTATTCGTTATGGAATTGCCGAACAAAATATGGCCATGATGGGCGCTGGTTTAACTCAAGATATTTTGCCCGGGGGATACAAACCCGTTTCGGTTTTTGGAACGTTCGCGGTTTTCACCAACATGATGGCCAACGCTATTCGTCTGGCAGTTATCGGAAATCAGCTCAACCCCGAAACAAAAGGATTTTTTATTTGTTTGGCCGCCCACGATGGCCCGGAAACAGGCGAGGACGGCCCAACGCATCAGGGAATGTACTGGATGTCGCTCTACAACGCTTTGCCTGGAATAAAAGTTTACAAACCAACAGACGCCAACGAAACCATAGAAATGTTATTTTATGCTTTAGAAAAAGGCGAGCCGGTTGTTCTGTCCGTTTACAGGACAGAACAGCCGACGATTAACCGCGCCGAAGTTCCACCGGCGATCGAAGCCACAAACGGCGCCTACGTCTACAAACAATTTTCTCACACTGTCATCCCGACAGAGGCCGTAGCCGACGAGGGATCTATTCATAAAAATAAAAAATTGGTATTGGCAATCTGCGGCATGCAAGTCCTATTAAACACCCTAGAGATTTTGCCAGAACTGGAAGCCCAAGGTTTCAATGTAAAAATCATCGCCGTCACATCTCCGGAATTATTTGAAGAATTGCGGCAAACTAATCCGGCAAGCGCCCAGTTAATTCTGCCGGAGGAAGAACGTCCGCTCGTAGTCACTCTCCACAACGGCTGGCCAGGATTTTTGTATCCGTTTATGCTAGGCCCAAATTACGCCAATAAATCCATCGGCATAACTCACTATCTAAAATCCGGCAATGCGGCCGAGGTATATGAGGTGGCCGGAATGACTCCAAACGATATTAAGGAAAAGATTTTGAAGGCAGCTGCTAAAACATGATAGATTTATTCCAAATTTTATCAACCGAAAAGAAATTTAGGCAGGACCAGGTGTTCCGCGCCTGGTTTGATGTAAACACAAATAGTTACGAAGAAATAACCACCCTGCCAAAAGATTTGCGCGAAAAATTAACAGATAAGCCTTGGCTTTCGGTAAAATTACACACTTTGCAAAAAAGCAAAATTGATGACACGCAAAAAGCTTTATTAAAATTGGAAGACGGACAATTGATTGAAGCGGTTTTAATGGGCCGCAGGTCGCTGAAAGTAAATAGTGATAAACCGCGTTATACAATTTGTATTTCTTCACAAGTTGGTTGCGGTATGAAATGTTCTTTTTGCGCCACAGGAAAAGCCGGATTTTCCCGGAATTTGACTGTTGAGGAAATTGTGGATCAGTATCGTTTCTGGTCCCGATATTTAAATGAAAAAAATGGCGGAGAAATAGATAATATGGTAGTAATGGGCCAGGGTGAACCACTGTTGAATTATGAAAATTGTAAAACCGCTTTAAATATTATTTTAAAATATACCAACATCGGCCCAAGTAAAATTACCATGTCCACCTGCGGTATTCCGGCCGCCATGGACAGGCTGGTAGAAGACAAAGATTTTCCTCCGGTGCGTTTTGCATTGTCTTTGCACAGCGCCATAGAAACCACTCGCGCCGCTATTATGCCTTCGCATCAGCCGGGATTTTTAGATTATCTGGTGGGCTGGGCAAAAAAATATCACCGCGCTTTTCCTAGCCGCGCGCATTTTATCGGGTTGGAGTATATAATGCTTGGCGGGATTAATGACGGGCCTAAAGATTTAAAGGCGCTGATAACACTGGCGTCAAAATTAGGAAAAATAAAAATAAATTTAATTCCGTATAATAATATATCGTCTGAATCCCTGCTTGTCCCGATCCTCGAGGATCGCGGATCCCGCTCGCTGCGGGAGGCGATTGTGGGTAGGCCTGCCCGCTCGGCTTCGCCGAGCGAAGCGGGCGGGGGTGGGTTGGTCGGCTCTGACAAAGAAAATATTGCGCATTGGCACGAAACGTTAATGAACGCCGGATTTATTTCCACTATCCGATACTCTCAAGGTCAAGACATTGCCGCGGCTTGCGGACAATTAAGAAATTTGGAAAGTAAATCGCCCGTTTCCTAAATTCTATACTCTAAATATTAAATCCTAAAACATATGCCGGCAAACCAACGTCTAGATCTAATTATCAGCGGCATGCACTGCGCTTCTTGCGCCAATACCATTGAAAAAAAATTAAAAAAAGTGCCGGGAGTAAAAGAGGCCAATGTTAATTTTGCTTCGGAAAAAGCCACTATATTTTTTGATCCAGAGGTTGTCAAGCACGAACACCTAACGCGCGCTATCGGTGAAGCCGGCAATTACAAGGCCGTAATGCCCGCAGGCCACGATCACGCCCGCATGCTAAAGGATCAGGAAATAAAAGACATTTTTAATAAATTTCTTTGGAGCGCTATTTTTAGTTTGCCAATGGTTTATTTTATGTTTCTGGATTTTTTTGCGTGGCTGCCGCTGCGAAGTTTTCTTTTGCCGTATACAGGAATCGTTTCTTTGGCGCTAACCACGCCCATCCAATTTTTTATCGGCAAAAGATTTTATTCCGGCATGTGGAGCGGATTAAAACAAAAACAATTTAACATGGATAGTCTTATTGCCATCGGCACCAGCGCGGCCTATTTTTATAGCCTGATTGTTTTTGGCAGTTATGCCATTACTCATCAAAGTCTGATGGGGGAGAGCGGCAAAAAAATAATGGATTTATATTTTGAAACTTCAGCTTTTCTGATTACCTTTGTAATTTTGGGAAAATGGCTGGAAGCGAAAGCCAAAGGCAAAACTTCCGACGCCATAAAAAAATTAATGGGCTTACAACCAAAAACCGCACGTGTGTTTAAAAATGGCGCGCCAATAGATATTCCCATCGGCGAAGTGGCTAAAGGCGACATAGTGCTGGTGCGGCCGGGAGAAAAAATTCCAGTGGACGGCGTAATTATCAAAGGCAATTCCGCGGTGGATGAGTCTATGCTTACCGGAGAAAGTTTGCCGGTGGAAAAAAATATCGGCGACACCGTTACCGGCGCTACTTTAAACAAACACGGCAGTTTTGAGTTTAGAGCCGAAAAAGTCGGGGCCGAAACTGTTCTGGCGCAAATTATACGTTTTGTGGAAGAAGCGCAAAGTTCCAAAGCTCCCATTCAGGCCTTGGCCGACCGCATTTCCGCCAAATTTGTGCCTTTAGTTTTAATTATTGCAGGCCTAACATTTATAGTTTGGTTTTTCTTTTTAAACGCGAGCTTATCTTTTAGCTTAATGGCGCTGACTTCGGTGCTGGTTATTGCCTGTCCTTGCGCTTTGGGTTTGGCCACGCCAACGGCTATTATGGTGGGTACCGGCAAAGGCGCGGAGCATGGCGTGCTGATAAAAGGCGGCGAACCATTGGAGAAAGCGTGCAAAATTCAGGCGATTATTTTTGATAAAACCGGCACCCTTACCAACGGACAGCCGCTAGTAACCGACATGGCGGGAGATGATAATATTTTATCCATCGCGGCTTCTTTGGAAAGTCAATCCGAGCATCCTTTGGCCGAAGCCATAATAAAAAAAGCTAAAGAAAAAAACATAACGCTTTTGTCTGTGGATAAATTTCAAGCTTTGCCGGGCCGAGGAGTGGAAGGAATAATAAACGGCAAAAATTATTTTTTAGGAAATAGAAAATTGGCCGCGGAACGCAAAGTGTCTTTAGCGGAATGGGAAAAATCCGCGACTGAAATGGAAGAACAGGGAAAGACGATTATGTTTTTGGGAGAAGAACAAAGCATTGTCGGTTTTCTGGCTGTGGCCGACACTATAAAAGACAGCGCCAAAGAAACAGTGGCTAGATTAAAAAAAGCCGGCTTAAAAGTTTATATGATTACCGGAGACAATAAACATACGGCCAAAGCCATTGCCGCGCAGGCTGGAATAGAAAATGTGCTTGCCGAAGTTTTGCCTCAAGACAAAGCCGAGGAAATAAAAAAATTACAGGCGCAAGGACTGCAAGTGGCTATGGTGGGAGACGGCATCAATGACGCGCCGGCCTTGGCGCAGGCGGATTTGGGTATTGCCATGGGCAGCGGCACGGATGTGGCCATGGAAACCGGCGGCATTGTTATAATTAAAAATGATCTGCGCGACGTGCTTACGGCCATAAAACTTTCCCGGGAAACTTTAAGCAAAATTAAACAAAATATGTTTTTCGCGCTTTTTTATAATATCATCGGCATTCCTATCGCGGCGCGTATTTTTATGTCTTGGGGAATAATTCTCAAGCCCGAATTAGCCGGTTTAGCTATGGCTTTAAGCTCTATTTCGGTGGTGGGGAACTCTCTTTTATTGCAAAGATTTAATCCGCGCAAGACAAATTATCTTTCTTTGGTCGCGCCAATAATAATGGCCGCGGTATTTTTATTTTTGTTTTTGCAGTTTGCCAGATTAAGCGGATAAAAAAAATGAGCCGAGCGCGACGCGCCCAGCTCGGAAAGAACCCGTTATCTGCCAGCCCGCTTTTTGGATCGGCATTTGAAAAAAACTGTTTCAGCCAATTGCACGCTATACAAGCTATAATAAAGCACGTCTTCCAAAACAGCTTCGGCAAATGAACCTGCCGGCGAATCTTCTTGTGGAAGCAAATTCGCGGCCCAACCCAAGACTTTAGCATACATCGGTCTATTGTCGAATGGTTCCATTGTCCGCCTCCTTTGGTTAAATTTATGCTACTCTGGCTTTATTTAGAAGTCAAGGATTACGGGGTTTACAATTTCCAAAAAACCTGTAGAATAAACACAGATTACGCAGATTATAACGGGATTTAAACAGATTGTAATCCGTGTAATCCAATGTAAATCCGTGTAATCAATGATATGAATGTAATTATTCACATCGACGAAATTTTTTTAAAGGGCTCCAACCAGCCCATTTTTTATCGTCAGCTTAAAAATAATTTTGAAAGATTGTTGACCGGCATCCGTGTCGCCAGAGTAGAAGGTGGTTTGTGGTTGGAAGATATTAAAAAAGAACAATTGCGCCAGTTAGCTCTTATTCCGGGCTTTGCCAATTACGCAGAGGCTGTAAAAACAAAATCAACGATTGAAGATATTAAAAAAGGAGTGGATAGTATTGTCCAATTGTCATCCCGATCCGCCACTTGTCATTCCGACAACGAAGGAGGAATCTCTGTCCGGTTGTCTCGCGACGAGTGGGACAGAGATCCCTCGTCGCTCGCCGCGGCGAGCTCGCTCGGGATGACAATGAGTGAAGTCGGATGGGCTCAGAATTACAAAAAGACGAATTTCCGCATCTCCGCGGAACGTTCTTTTAAAAATTTTCCGCTTTCATCGGCAGAAATCGCCAAAGAAATAGGGGAGTACACGCGCGTAAAATATAACTGGCAGGTATCTTTAAATAATCCTGATCTGAATATCCATATTTCCGTTGGCAAAGATGAAGCTTGTATTTATGGCAACACCACCGACGGCGCCGGCGGATTGCCGACAGGCAGTTCGGGTAAAGTTTTGGCGCTATTGTCCGGCGGAATAGACAGTCCGGTGGCGGCCTACAAAATGATGTGCCGTGGCGCGGAAATCGGGTTGGTGCATTTCCAAAATCAAACTAAAGTTACCGATGAAGTTAGCGAGAAAATTTTTGATCTGGCAAAAGTTTTGTCAAATTATCAGCCGGAAATAAAATTATTTATTGTGCCATTTGCCGAACTGCAAAGGCAGGTTGTAATGAAAGTGCCGGCAAAATATCGCATGATAAGCATTCGCCGTATTTTTTATAAAATTTCTGAAAATATCGCGCGCCAAAATAATTATTTGGCGCTAACTACCGGCGATAGCTTGGGACAGGTGGCTTCGCAAACTTTGGAAAACATGACGGCGATCTACTCGGCCACCGACATGCTCAAACTCGCGCCTTTGATAGGAACAAATAAAAAAGATATAATAAACCTCGCGCGCCGCATTGGCACGTTGGATATTTCCGCCCGGCCATACGAGGATTGCTGCAGTTTATTTGTGGCGAAACATCCGGTCA
>ERZ1292629.2253-Hain-H43-01um-R1-2253-length-16656-cov-14_pt1 | contig 16656 bp, 17 predicted proteins | sample MGYA00564399_ERZ1292629 | MGnify/ENA primary metagenome ERZ1292629 (study PRJEB36523, sample SAMEA6512636) | groundwater metagenome | collected 2019-01-08 | study: AquaDiva: Metagenomics assemblies of 32 groundwater samples
ATGCGGGCCGGAATGATGGCGATGATGTTCATATTTTAGGAATTACGCTTAATTAGTATGTTTTTCTAATTCATCAATGGCGTTTTTGATGGTATTCTCGTGCACTTTTTTCCAAGCGGCCGCGCCGGCATTGGCATTATGAGGAGATAAAATGACATTGGACATTTTCTTCAAAGGATTGTCGTCAGACAAGGGCTCATCTTCAAAAACATCAAGGCCGGCTCCGGCTATTTGCTTATTTTTCAAAGCCTCAATTAGATCAACTTCTTTAACAATCGGCCCTCTGGCCGTATTGATTAAGTAAGCGGTGGGTTTCATTAAAGCTATTTTTTCTTTATTGATCAAATATCGGCTGGTAGGATTAAGGTCGCAATTAATGCTGATAAAATCGGATTCGCGAAGCAGCTGTTCCAAAGAAACGAGGTCGTATCCGGATATTTCTTTAACATCATTGGCCAAGACTCTCATGCCAAAGGCCTGCGCTCTTTTAATCACGGCTTTGCCGACATATCCCACCCCGATTACTCCCATAGTAAATTCGCTCAAGGCATGGCCAAGCTGTTTTGACCAAATCCCCTGTTTCATTTTTTCGTTGAGATCGAGAATATTGCGGGCAAAACAAAGCATCAGGCCAAAAACAGTATCAGCTACGGGCTCCGTAAAAGCATTAAGGGTATTTTTTACCGGGATGCCTCTCCTTAGGGCGGCTTCTTGATCAATAGCGTCTATGCCGGTGCCCCATTTGGAAATTACCTTGAGTTTGGGCGCCGCGGCCAAAACGCGTTCGGTAATCCGGTCGTTGCCGCAAAGGATACCATCAACGTCTTTAATGTATTTTAACAGTTCCTCTTCGGATATCCTTTCTTTGACTGGCGGCAGAATAATCTCAATCTGGTGCTCATCAAAAATGTGCCGATAATCTTCGATAACCAGCTGAAGATAGGGAGCACTTACTAAAACTTTCCATTTTTTATTAGAATTTGTCATATTTTTAATGGTAGCAACAAAGCTCGAACTGGCGCTGCCTCGGTATTAATAAGTTTAAGAGGTAGACAAACTAATTGATAAACTCCGGGCTTGACACCCGATAAATTCAATCCCTCAAGAAGAATTATTTTACTTTCAAGAAGAATCTTATGAACTTCCGGTTGCTTATCGAATTGGGCTACAGATAAATAATCATTGCCTATTAGTCTAATTTTCTTTTTAGCCAACCAAATGGCGGCATCGGGCGCAAGACCGACGAATTTTTTTTGAAATTTCTTTTCTTTGTTTTTCCAAAAATTTGAGTTGGCGGTTTTAAATAACAAACGGCTGACATCCTTCGGCAATTTAAGTTTCCCTAATTCTTTGGAGGTAATGACCTTTGCTTTTGGCAGAAAAGCCACAAATACCGGCCCCATCATTGCCTCTAACGGCAGTTTATCTATCGAAATGCCGCCTTTGATGCGATGAAGTGGACTGTCAATATGGGTCCCCGTATGAAGATCCATGTGAATCTCTGTCTCGGTCCATAGGTCACCCTTTTTATGGCTAAAAACTTGCTTAAAATGTGGCTTAAGAGTTTTTGGCCAAAAAAGCATCCCTTCTTTAACTGGAACAGAAATATCAATTATTTTAGGTTTCATTTTCTTTTTGAACTTTTAATATTATTTTTAATTGTTTTGCTTCTCGTTGAAGTTCCCAAGCCTGTTTAAAATTTTCTAAAGGCAGAACGTTTTGGGTAAATGGCGAGGTATTAAGCAGGGGTAGTAATTTTAAGGCTTCCTCAAAATCTTCATCACTTCCCCCAACCGAGCCGATGATTACCTTTTCTTGACCGACTAAATTCTCGAAATTATAGTTAAGATTACCGTAAGGAAACCCCAAAAGCAAGAGGGTGGAATCAAGCCGACTTTCTGTTAAAATATTTTCCAAAACATCGGCTGCTCCCGTTGCCTCCACAATTAAATCAAACTTGGCCAAATCGTGGAGATTTTGAGAGACCGCTGTGACCTCGTTTTTTAAAAACACTAATCTCTCTTGATTTTTATCAAAAACAGTCACCTGGTGCCCCGCCCGCGCTAAAACCTGAGCGCATAGATTACCGATTGAGCCAGCTCCGACCACCGCTATCTCGGCTCTTGGGCTCAAACGTTGATTCACGCGCCTGATGGCGCGCAAAACTACGGCCAACGGCTCGGCTAAACAAGCTATTTTTAAATCCAGTCCTTCGGGAATTGAATGAAGATACTCGCCCGGCATGACAATAAACTGGCTATAAGCGCCGTTGTGATTTATCACGCCTACTTCTTGCCGAGGAGAATTAATACCACGAGACAAAATACATTCACCAACAACTCCCTGGCCAACCTTAAAGCGTTCTCGATATCTGGTATTAGCGCCAATTTGCACAATTCTACCGGAGAACTCGTGGCCGGGAACAACGGGATATCTAGCCAAGCCTTTTTTGTAATAACCCATTGAGCCGTCATAAATTTCCAAATCAGTCCGACAAACGCCGACATAGTCAACCCGGACTAAGATATCGCCCGGTTTCATTTCGGGCAACGAGACATCTTCAATACTGGCTTGATGTTTATTTTTAATCACTACCGCTCGGTTTTGCGACGGATAAAAAAGCGCGTATTTGTCCCGATCCAAATCAATAGCTCGGTCATGATACCAGCCCTGCCTTGAGCCTTTCCATTGATAGTAACGGAAACAAATTATTTCTTCCAAACGTCCCAAAGAAATATTCGGTAAAGAAGCTAAAAAATCCCGAAGAAGATTATTAGCTAACCAAAAAAAACTGGTCTGAGCTTGGGGGGGATTCCGCAATCCAAGCCTTACAGCGGCAATTGCTTCTCGCCGATAACGATTAAAAATTTGCGGCCATTTTTCAGTATGAATATGGTAAATGATGGCCCTAGGTTCATAAATTACCGAGAAGCCATTTTCGGTAGCATAACTCGCCCACTCAATATCTTCCAGACCAAATAAATATTCGTCAAAGGGGCGCCGCTGCCAAAGCTCCTTTTTGATAGCCGAGTTGGCATTATTAACATATCCCGAAGAATCGCTAAAAATTCTTTGAAAATCCCTTTTTTCAGAAAATTTACTGTCTACGGTGCCGATTTGTCTCCCATAAACCATGGCAACTCTTTCATTTTTAAAAGGTAATAAAAGATCGGTCAACCATTGTTTGTTTACCGGCAAGGCATGAGCTGAGATAAAAACAATATATTTTCCCTGACTTTGACGACAACCCATATTCAACGAATAACCAAAGGTAAAATCTCGGCTCTTTATTTCCAAAACGTTATTACAATCCAGATTCTTAGCAATCTTCAAAGTGTCATCGTTTGAACCAGAATCAACTACGATAATCTCGTAATCTTTATATTCCTGTTCTTTGATAGCCCTAAGAAGATCGCCAATATGTTTCCCTTCATTGAATGTCCGAATTATAATGCTAGTTTCTGGTTTAAACATGATCAAAGTCTAGATTCTTAATTTTTTCGAATTGTTTTTCGGTGCTGCCCACATCTTTTAATCGTTGGAAGTGGGGATACCAGGCTTCCTGTGCCCCCAGCTCAATAAACTTGCCCCGAGCTAAATCCTGTCGGACAAAAAACGCATCGATACCGTGAGAATCACAACCAACCAATATATAGCCCTTGGCGTTAGCTAATTTTTTAAGAGCTGGCAGTGAAGCGCCGTGGGATATGGGCTCGGCCTTATTAACGTCAAAATTTTGGCTGTATTTTATGGTCATTGATTTATCCCAACCGAAAGAAGCATTATATTCAATAACCACGACGCGCGGATTGATCGCTTCTATCGCCTTCCAAACCCAGTAGTCATTGCCGTCGATATCTATCGAAAGCAAATCAATCTCCCCGCTGATCCCATTATCGGAGAGTAATTGATTGACATTCTCCGCAGTAACAAAAGAAGAAACCATCTTAACTTTAGAAAAATTTTTACCTAATTTTTCTTTGTAAAAAGCCCTGCCAGTTTCTAGTCGTTCTTTGTCGGCGTCAATTATTACGCCCTGCCAACCGAAGTTTAGAGACAAATCGGCCGTATTGCATTCCCGACCGTCCTCTACTCCTATTTCCACAAAAATGCGGTTTGTTACGCCGACTTTGGAGAAAATGTAAAGAAGCAGGCCGTCCTCGCCGTACTTTGAAAAAACCTTGAATTCCGCATTTCTCATAACCGTTCTTTGGTTCAAATCAGGAGCGGCAAGCTGTTGATAATGAGTCAAAAATAAAGACTTCAAATCATCTTCAATAAGGTTTATCTTTTCGGGATAGATCATCTTTCTGGCAAAAGTAAAAAGCTTGCTAGGTAAAATTCTTTTTATTGATTCTCTGAATATCATCTTATTAATTAAATTTAATTTTTAGTAAATTAGATAAATTTTCAATGACAATCTTGATTCTTTTAAATAATCTCCTCCAACCATTGGTTGTAACCAAAGACTTCAACCCGAATTTAATATAATACCAGTAACGATTGGGCCCAAATTTAAAAATAAGGAATCTGTAATATTTCCAAATCTCTTCGGATGTCATCTCTTCAGTATGGTGGTTGCCCACATGATCTGTCTCAAGCCTATAGTAATCACTGAAGTTTTCCAGCTTGTTATCCAGTAAATTATGGGCTTGGAGATATCTTCTTAATTCGGTGCCGGGATAGGGGGTGACAACCTTAATCGCAGCGATATCGGGTTTAACCTTTTCTATCACGTTAGTCGTCAACTTAATGTCGGCCAACGTTTCCCCCGGAAAACCAATCATAATAAACATTAAGGTTTTGAGGCCGGCTTCTTTAGCCAAGGAAAAAGTTCGATAAACGTTCTCTACGGTGATATCCTTATGAATAACCTCATTTAAAAGTCTTTGGGAGCCGGATTCTACGCCAAACCAAACCCAGGCGAAACCAGCTTCTTTCATTTTTTTCAATGTTTCAAGTTCAATAAACTGACTGCATCTTCCTTCCGTAATAAACCTTAATCCTAAGTTTCTTTTTATGATTTCATTACAAATTTCCTTGACCCATTCATTCTGTTGAGGGCTCATGCCGACAAACTCGTCATCGTAAAGGGCGACTGTTTTCACCCCATATTTATTTTTGTAAAGCTCCATTTCGTCAACTACTTTTTTGGGGCTTCTTTGGCGATAAACTTTAGAGCCTAAACTGCAAAAAACGCAACGATGAGGACAACCTCTCGAAGCAAGAATAGTGATAATCGGCTTTTTTATTTCAGGCATTTTCTTCGCATTAATAGGCTGCCCGGGATAAGTTAAAAATCCTGGGGTAAGCAGGTGAAAAGCCGGTAAAGGCAGAGAATCCAAATCCTTAATGTTATCCCTTTTTTGGGTAAGAACGAACCCCCCATCTTTATCTATAAACGCTATGCCATTTATGTCGTTAAAGGTTTTACGCTGCTTATCTTCCCGAGCTTTAATTAACTCTAAAAGAGTTAGTTCGCCTTCGCCCATAACAACAAAATCGACTACTTTTGTCCTTAAGACCTTTTCCGGCTCATTAGTCGGACCGAAACCGCCGGCAACGACGAGGCAGTTAGGCAACGCCTGTTTGGCTATTTGGGCTGCTTTAACTAGGGCTGGTAAAACAAACGCAGCGCCGCCCATACCAATGACATCCGGCTTTTCTTTAAGAAATAATTCACTGATCCCCTGCGACTTTAATTCCAACGCATCAGTATCAATAACTTTAGTATCAAGGTAACCATTTTTTTCAAGATATGCCGCTAGATAAAGCAAACTTAACGGCGGCGACGCAGCTCTGCGTTTTCCGGTATCGTTATAGATTGATGGATTGATTAATAGAATTTTCATATTTTGAGTGTGGGTTTCTTAGCGATCACAAAATAAGCGGCTGGATTTTTGTCTAATCTATTTTTCCGGGGAGTAAATATCTTATCTATAAAGGGACGCAGCTTGTTGAAAAAAGGAAATTTAGTTCTTAAAAAAACACTGATTATTTGCCCCTTTCCGCCTAATGGAGAGATGCTTTCGATTTGGAATCCTGACTTTCTCAGCATATATCTCAAAGCGTTGTCGCTAAACCTAAAATAATCTTCCGGCTCTGGATGATATGGATATATCCAAGAAGCCGTTAGGAGCAAATAACCTCCGGATTTAAGAATTCTAAAAGATTCATTTAGAAAATTCTGGGGTTCTTTTAAGTAATCTAGGGGCAAAAAACAAATTGCCGTGTCGTATTGACCGTTGTTTATCGGTAATTTCTCGTTTAAATCTGCCTTGATGTCCGCGTCTGTATAAAAATCCACTCCCGTATAGCTTTCGATCCCAGGCAAATTGAGAATCAGGGACTTATGCTTGTTTTCTTTTTCGCCGCATCCTAAATCTATGACCCTGCCCTTGATATACTGCGAACTATTTTTTAAAAGTTGCCTGCTATAAAACCAGGGTTCTTCTCCTATGAACTTTTGGACTATCTTTCCTTTCCAATTTAGTTTAGATTTTATTTCTTTTTTCATATAATTTTTTTATTAAGTATCTTCTGGTACCAAGAAATAGTTTGGGCAACCTGGGAGTCTAAATTAAAGTGTTTTTTTACTCTTTCGTAGCCGGCCTGGCCGAATTGCTTCGCTTTTTCCGGATTTTTCAATAAATCCAACAGCTTATTCGTTAATTCATCAACCTTCAAAGGATTGACAATATATCCGGTAACCCCGTCTTTAACAATTTCCGGACTTCCTCCGTAACAAGTCGCCACCACCGGTTTTTGCGCAGCCATAGCTTCTAAATTACTTCGGGGAAAAGAATCGAAACAGACTGAGGGCACCACTACCACGTCGGCACAGGCAAAAGCCGCTTTTAACTCATCACCGCTTAACCAACCTGCTCCCTGCCCGCCGGCAGGCAGGCTTTTTGAGCCGGCTGTTAATAAAACAGTTTGGGGCAATTCTTTCTTAATTCTATCTACTGCCTGGCCAATTTGAGCCATGCCCTTTAATCCGCTTATCCGGCCACCGAAAAAGATTACTTTTTTGCCGTACAGATTGTGTTTTTGCTTGAATTCCTCAATTTTCTCGGAGCCAACTTGCCAATCGCCGACATCTATTCCAGTATAACTTACTTCTACATTTTTAATGCCGTTCTGGCCCAAGGCTGTTTTTAAGGCGTTACTGACGGCAAAAACCTTATCAACATATTTCAAATATCTTTTAATTAAAAAATTCCTAAAAGGATTATATCTCTTTCGATTCTGCTTGAGATGATCCCACCAATTGGCGCGGTAATTAAAATGTTCTAAGTATTTCTTGGTAGCCAATTTTCCGTCATTAAACAGCATGACATCGCGAGCAGTCAAAACAACGGCTTTACTGTACTGTTTAGCTATTTTTAAACAGTGGTAAGAAAGGTGGCAATGAATATTGTTGGCGTGAATAACGTCGGGATTTATCTTCCCGATTATTTCTTTTACTTTTTTGACTGTTTGAGGATTATAAAGACTAAAATAAGCTCGCCATCTTTCATGATAATTAGTGAAAACTCTAAAAACCATCAATCCCTGATAATCCGTCTCCCCTTCATCAGCTTTTTTTTGGCAAGCAGTAATCACCGAAACTTGATGGCCCGCTTTATGCAAACCCTTAGCCAAACTAAAAGTGGAGAAGCCTGCTCCTCCAAAAGTCTGCGGCGGGAAATCATCTTGTAAAATCAGGATTTTCATATTACTTTATAATTATTTTTCGCGCGACCGGTCATTTTCTCTTTCCAGCTTTGAATTAAATCCGAAAAAATAATCTTTCTAACTATTTTCCTTTTCTTGATTGCTACCCAGACATATTCAATCAAACTTAATCCGAAAAATCCCAACATTATAACGGCCCATAACGGAAGAAAGACAAGCCATTTAATTTTACCGATAATCTTCTTCATTTTATATATTATAAATTCTTCTGTTTAATTTTTCTTTCCAGCGGGCATAAACCTTTCCAAACAAAGCGTTCGGCGGCAAATTAATTAGGATTTTAACTAAAGGGAAAAGAATCGGGAAAGAAACCGTCAGACAAAACAACTTCTGTAGATTATTGATCCTAGCCTTATCCTTGATGTCTAAAACGCTTTCTTCAAAAAATGTTTCCGAGATGGCGTCGATATCTCCGTCATAAATGCCTTTTTCGATGCATAGATCCCCTAATTTGGTCCTAGGATAGGGCTGATAGATTGAAGCCCAGCCTAAATCGGGCTGGCACAATATATTAAGTTTCAAGGTTTCGAGGTCGTCCTTAAGAGAACCCTCGGGCAAGCCCAGCATATTAAAAATTCTTAGCTTTAATCCGGCCTTCTTAACGAGCTTAGCCGCTTTGACAATCTGCTCTTTACTCATATTCCTTTCAAGGATCTGATTGCGCAAGCGGTCATCGGCGGTCTCTATGGCAAAAGTCACTCCCGAGCAGCCGGCTTTTTTAAGAAGCCTCACCAATCTTTCATTAATTAAATTAATCCTGGCATGACAATGGAAGGGCAAACCAATTATTTCAGAATATTTCTCACTAAATTCCGACAACCAATCGTCTTTTGTCCCGAAGGTGTCATCCTGAAAATAAGCCATTTTCATAGGATATTTATTTTTTACTTCCAGCATTTCCTGAAGCAAATTATCGACTGAACGGAACCTAACATACTGGCCCTTGCCCTGATAAATTGTTTTCAAAGAATGGTTGAAACAATAAGGACAATTGAAAGGACAACCCCGACCGCCCAAAAAATTCTTAATAGGATTATTAAGAGACTTGGAATATTTTCGATAAATAAGATCTCTGTCCGGAAAAGCTAAGGGGTCGATGTCGCCAAGAGACCTGACGTCATTTTTGATGACAGCACCGTCCTTTTTAACCCATAAATTAGGAATGGTAGAAAAATCTTCGCCTTTTGCTAATTTATCAGCTAATTCAACGAAAGCTTCTTCACCCTCTCCAATACAGATAACATCAACGCCTTCGTCGTTGATGATTTCCGTGAAAAAAGTCGGATGCGATCCGCCAAATAGAGCTAAGAATTTAAACTGGCTTTTAAGCTTCTTGTTCAGGTCAAGAAAATATCCGTGCTGACCGGTAGTCAAACTGTAAGCGATGATGTCGGGCGCAAAGCTTTTAACTTTCTCCTCCACGTTTTCTATGCCGGCCTTAACGATATCGGTTTGGTGACCTGATTTTTTAAGAGCTCCGGCCACATACATGATGCCCAGAGGTTCAATAATAAAATCTTTGGTAATAAATAAAATTTTCATTTGTTGAGAATGATTTTTACGGCTTCCGGCAAATCCTTGGCATCTTGGGACAATAAAATTGTTTTAAGATTCGCTTCTTTGCCCATCTGAACATCTCTTTCCGAATCACCGATAACCCAAGATTTACTTAGGTTTACGCCAAAATCCTGAACTGCTTTTTCCAGCATGCCAGTCTTGGGCTTTCGGCACGAACAATTATCATTAGGGCTATGCGGACAATGATAAATTTTATCAATTCTGATTTTTTCTTTTTTAAATTCGTCGAGCATCCATTGGTGAAGTTTCCCGAGATCATTTTCCGTAAAATATCCCCTGCCAATGCCCGACTGATTAGTCGCAATAATGATTTTGTAATCGCTTTGAGAAAGCTTTTGTAAGGCCGGAATAACGCCGGGAGCGAATTTGAAATCTTCAATCTTATGAACGTATTCTGGATTATTTATATTAATAACACCATCTCTGTCCAGAAAAACGGCTTTGACCGTCGGTGTATCAATTAACTTTGAAGTGGAAAGACCTTCCAACCATTCGGCAACATGAATTTTGCCGCCGTTTTGTTCAACAACTTCACGCTCTACGCAATTTTCGCCCCAATCTTTGCCCACACAATGAATGTCGGGCTTAATTTTAGCCAAAATACTTTTGGGATTCAGTTCCTCAAAAACAACCAAATAATCAACGTAATCCAATTCGGCTAAATTTTTAAGACGGGCCGCTTCTTTATTAATCGGCCGGCTCGGACCCTTATAGGCTCTGACGGATTCATCGCTATTCAAACAAACGATCAGAATGTCGCCCTGTTTTTTCGCTTCCTGCAAACGCTGAAAATGTCCTTGATGTAAAACATCAAAACTACCGTTGCAGGTAACGATTTTTTTATTCTGCTTCCTCAAAGATTCGACGATCGTTACAATTTCTTTTTGAGTTTTAATTTTAGTTTTGAACATAATTTACTAAACTCGCTTTCAACTCTTCCGGCGAAACAACGGCTGTGCCAGGCTTGCCCACGCTAATACCACAGGCGTGGCTAGACAGAACGGTCGCTTTTCTTAGATCAGCTCCGCTTGCCATAGCTAAGGCAAAAACAGCGATAGCGGTGTCACCGGCGCCGGAAATATCCAACGGCGTTTTGTTGACGGCCGGATAACGGAAGGGATTGCCATTTTTCTCAAAAACAACCAAACCCTCGCCGCTACACTTAACAATCACGTTGTCAGACATCATGTTGGTTAAAAGCGTCTTGCCCGCTTGACAAAATCTGCCCTCTTGTGCCAAATGCTCAAACGGAATGCTCAAAAGCGTGCTCAATTCTTTTTTATTAGGAGCGATAACATTGCAACCCTGGTATTTTGAAGGTTCGATTCCTTTAGGATCGACTAATGTTAAAACGTTATTTTCTCTAGCTAGGGCAATCAACCGCTGGGCTAAACTGGTAGTAACCACTCCCTTAGCATAATCCGAAATAATAATAGCCTTAAAATCTTTAATCTGACCCCCGATAAAACCTAAAATCTTTTCTTCTATTTCAGGGTTAATTAATTTTTTATCTTCAATATCAATCCTGACAATATGTTGATTTTTGGCCACCGCCCTGGTTTTCAAAGTGGTTTTCCTTTGAGTATCAATGACCACGCCCGCGGTATTAATCCCTTTCTCGTTTAATAAAACTTTTAATAAAGTCCCATTTTCATCTGCCCCCACTACGCCGGCCAAAAATACTTTGCCTCCCAGGCTTTGAAGATTGTAGGCCGTATTGGCGGCTCCGCCGGGCCGGTTGCTGATTTCTTTAACATCTAAAATAGGAATGGGCGCTTCGTGAGAAATCCTTTCCACATTGCCGATTAAATACTGATCCAACATCAAATCGCCCACCACCAAAACCTTCTGGTTTTTAAAATTTTCGATAATATTGAATAATTGTTCCTCCATATAATTAAGAAACTTGGGACTCGATTAACTGGCAAACAATATGGCCGATTAAAATGTGGACCTCTTGGATCCGGGCGCTTTCTTGAGAAGGCACAATTAATGAGATATCAATTAAATTTTTCAGCTGTCCGCCGTCATTACCTAAAAATCCGATGGTTTTCAGCCCCTTTAACTTGGCGGCCTCAACCGCTCTGACGATATTTTGCGAATTACCGCTGGTGGATATGGCAATTAAAACATCTCCTTTGTCACCCAAGGCCTCAATTTGGCGGGCGAATACGAAATCATATCCGAAGTCATTAGCTACAGCCGTAAGAATAGAAGTATCGGTAGTCAAAGCCAACGCCGAAAAACCTTTTCGCTCTTTTTGGAAACGACCGACCAATTCCGCCGCAATATGCTGGCTGTCAGCCGCACTCCCGCCGTTACCGCAAAGCAAAAGCTTATTACCCTGTTTATAGGCTTCAATAATCAAACTGGCCACTTGAGCAATTTTAGGAGCAAGCGCTTCTTTAGCGGCTTGGTGTAATTCGATATTTTTATCAAATAATAATTTGATTTCGTTCTCCATAATAATTACCACTTAATGATAGCTTTTTTAGTTTCTCTTTTTAATTTCCGGTAAACGCGTCGTACTCCCGATCCAACTTCAGGCGAAACTAACTTTAAGATTTCACTGCCCCAAATGCGATACTGACCTCCAACCTTATAAGCCTTAATGGCGCCTTTCTTTAAAAGTCGCTTAATTGTACTCTCTGATATTTTTAGGAAATCCCGCGTTTCCTCAGTGGTATAGATTTGTTTAGGCTGGATTTCTGCCATATTTCCATCATAACCCCCGCCAAGGCGGGGTGTCAAGAGGTGTCAAAAGGTATCATCACTTAAATTAAAGGGGACAAGTTTTGAACTTGTCCCCTTCTTACGTTAATGAACAATTGCTATTTTATGAATGACCAAAAAATTTCTTCCAAATCATTATCGCACCCGAAAGCTGTTTTATTTATACTTAATCTTCAAAACCAATATCACAGAGGCTAAAAATAAAACTACCGAGTTAACGATAATCACCGGCAGACTTTTAAGAAAAATTCCGTAAAGCAACCACAAAATCACCCCTAACCAAAATATAAGATACATTATTAGGGAAATATCTTTGGTTTCTTTGGATTTCAGGGTTTTTATCGCCTGGGGCAAAAAGGCGAATAATCCAAAAGTAGTGGCCGTATACGCTATCCAATTTTGCAATTCCATGGCTTTACTTATACTTAAGCTTAAAAATAATGATCATCGAAACAAGACAAGCGGGTATAAAATTCCAGAGAATCAAGGGTAGCTCCTTTATCATAATTCCGTAAATCGTCCATAAGATCAGGGCTGTCCCCTGCAAAATAAAAGTCCATAACGATAAAGCGCTGGTTGCTTTCGTTCTCCATGTTTTTATCACCTGAGGTAAAAAAGATACGGTGGTTAAGGCTCCAGCTATCAGCCCTAGAATAGTAACATAATTCATATTTTCTTAGCTAAATAATCTTTTATCCCTTCCTCTAAAGAATAATCCGGCTTAAAACCCCAGCCTAATTTGGCTTTAGTGAATCTTTGATAGCGCCCTTTATAGGGGTTAGAAATATAAATCGGCTCTTTTGCGGTTCCGATATTTTTCTGAACATTCTCCAGCACATCGTCAAAAGTCCTAGGATTACCCGTACCCGCGTCGTAGATGCCATTTTTAGCCTTAACCGCCGTTTGCAGCGCCTTAACGATATCTTTAACGTAAATGAAGTCTCTCTTGCTCTGCCGCTCCTCTTTGAAGACCACCGGCCTTTTGCCGGCTTTGATTTGCAAAGCCCAATTAGTAACCATGCTGGCCATGCGGCCCTTCTGTTTTTCTTTGGGACCGTAAACATTAAAAAATCTCAAACCAACGATTGAGAGCCTATTGAAAAAAAACCTGGCAATCTCGTCAACCAATTCTTTGGAATTGGCATAAGCGGTTTTTTGGTAATCGCCGTACATAGCGGCGCTTGAAGCGTAAATGAGTTTTGACTTCCCCTTAAGAGCAAAATCCAAGACATTAAGAAACCCGTCAATATTGTTCCTGTACATATCGACGTCATCCGGATACCTGGTATCGGTATTAGCCGCTAAATGGTAAATGACGTCGAAATCATTTTTCAACTTAATTTTTTGGCAAACGTTTTTATTGTAAACAAAAACTTTATTCTTAGGATTCTTTTTTAGTGTTTCCACTAAATTTAATCCGACAAATCCCTTGCCGCCGGTAACGAAAATTTTCATCTGATTTTTATTGTTGTTTATTAATTAAAAACGATGCCGCCTCAAATACTTCTTCCGGAGTAATCTCCTTAAAACACCTCAGGTGCCCTTCTTTGCAAAAACGGGGGACGTAAAACATATGAGCGCAAGGAGCGCAGTAAATTTTCTTCTGGACGATTACGCTTCGCTTACCCAAAGAATAGATCTCGCCGGCATCAACCGGGCCTAAAATATCTACCACCGGCACCCCCACGGCATCGGCTATATACAAGGGCCCCGTATCCACGCTGATAAATAATTTCAATCTTTTTAATAAAGCTGGCACTTCCGATAATCCGAAAAGTCCGCAAGCGTTAACACTGTTATTGTGCATCATTTTTTGAACTCCTTCAACCAGAATACGATCATCGGCGGAGCCGATAAAAATTATTTTGGCGTTTTTTTCTTCAATCAATCTGTCGGCTAAAACGGCGAATTTTTGAGGTTCCCATTCTTTCATTTTAATGCCGGCGGTAGCACTAATGCCGATCAATAAATCGTCAGTGCTTAAATTTTTTGCTCTTAAAAATTCGCTAGCCTTTTCTTCTTCTGCCGGCCTAATAAAAACCTCTTTCTCCCCCGAAGGATCTTTTATGTCTAGGAATCCCAACAAATTAAGATAATGTTTTGATAAGGGGGTATGCCTCTTATATTCCAGGCGATAATTATTAAAGATGGAAATCAGCCTTACAATTTCTCCGGAATATCGGTAGGTGGTGGTGATTCTGTGAGGAATTAAAGACCAAAAAGAAATGATATCCCCGAACGAATCCGGGAGAAAATTAATGGCCCAGTCGTATTTTTCTTTTCTTAACATATTTAATAATCTCAACTTACCGCTTGTACCAACGTAATTAGTGATGAATATTATCTCGTCTATCCGAGGATTATTTTTCAAGACGCCCTCGGTTTTAGAGAGAACAAGAGTTGTTAAGTGAGCCGAAGGATACCTTTTTTTAATTTCTCGGAAAATGGGGGTGGTACAAACCAGGTCACCAATTTTACCAATTTGAATAACTAAAATTTTAAGCGGATTTTTATTCTTTTTGGCTAAAAGAATGGAAACGTAAAAATATGGAGCTAAAAGATACGTTGTAAACAACCAAAAAAAAGTATTTAAATAGGCGCTTATTTTATTAATTTTTGTTATTGCCATAAGCTTAAAATTTTCTTTTTAAATATCTGATCACCCTTCTCACAAGATATTGAGCGTCTTGAAGATTCCTTACTCCCTTTAATGCCAACGGAACTGATTTTATCAGTTCACGCAATTTAGTTCTTCTAGAATTAAGATAAGAATAGATTTCTTCCGCCTTTAGGCCTTCTTGCTCATAAATCGGGATAGTCGGGTTCACTTTGATTTTTTTATTGAAGGGGAACTCCACGGGTATATTCCAATTAAAATCCTTGGACAGCAAGCCCTCTTTTTTAGCTATAGTCTCTATTTCAGTACCCGGGTACACGAAGGTATAGGCTGGTAAGACATGGACATTGGGGCCGTAAAATTTCAGCTCCCGCATAAAATCTCTCGTCATCTGGATATCCTTCAAGGTCTCGCCCGGGTGGCTGTACATAAAAAACAGTTTCACAATATAGCCCAAATCAACACAGATCCTGGTCGCCTCTTTTACCTGCTCAAGAGTAATGCCTTTTTGAATATTCTTTAAAATCCTCGGACTGCCACTTTCTACTCCGAAACTAATAACTCGGCAACCGGCTTTTTTCATTAAAGTTAAAATTTCGCGGTCCACCGTGTTCACCCTGGCCCGGGCATACCAAACTATATCCAATTTCCTGCGTAAAATTTCCTCGCAGGCCTCTTTAATATAGTCTCTCACTACGGTAATGGTGTCGTCCCAGAAATCAAAACCTCGATAGCCGTAATTTTTATATAAATATTCCACCTCATCAATAAATCTTCTAGACGAGTGATATCTGAAAAGTTTTTTCCAGAAATCAGAATTAACGCAAAAAGAACAGTGATAGGGGCACCCGCGGGAATTTTTCACGCCGATGGCTCTGACCCCGCTCCCTCCCTCCAACCTTGCTTCATATTTATCCAACTCGAAAAGATGCCAAGCGGGCATCGGCAGATCATCTAAATTTTTAATGAAAGGTCTTGAAGGATTACTGATAATCTCCTGATTTTTACGGAAAGTTATTCCCAAAACATCGTCAAAGGGCTTTTGCTGGAAATAATGATCCAGTAAATCCAAGAACGTCTCTTCGCCCTCTTCCCGTACCACGACATCAATCTCGGGAATAGTTTTGAGCGTGCTTATAGCCATGGGAGAAAAATGGCAACCGCCGACGCAAACTAAAACGTTTTTTTCTTTATTTTTTATCCCCCTGGCGACCTCAATCGCGTGAAAACGATTATGAGAATTGGCGGTTATTCCGACCGCGTCCGGCTTCTCTCTTAAAACCCGCTCTGCTGTTTCTTGATCATTAAGATTATTAATATGGCTATCAATAATTTTCACATCATAACCGGCTCTCTCTAAAGAAGCCGCAAGACAACCTACTCCGATTGACGGCAGATAGTCTTTAGAAAACTTTTCTTGCGGCGGGATGATTAAAACTATTTTCATAATATTGCGCCTAAAAACCAAGTATGCGATGATGTGAAGTAGATAAGTATGGTTCCAATGAAAAACGGCAAAAGTATCGGAATAATTATGGCTTATAATTCTGCTTCAATGCTGGAAGATATTTATGCGCGCATTCCTAAAGATATTTTAGATGAAATTATTTTAGTTGACGACGAATCGGTTGATAATACTCTTGAGGTGGCAAAAAAGTTAGGCATTCCTTTTTTTACACACCCGCACCGAGGCTATGGCGGCAATCTTAAGTTTGGTCTGCAAAAAGCTTTAGAAAGAGGCGGGGAATATATGGTGGAAATTCACGGCGATGGACAATATGATCCGACGGTTATTCCGGCTGCGCTTAAAAAAATGCGGGAAGGATATGATTTTATATTGGGTTCCCGCTTCACGGACTCAAGACAACCCCTTAAGGACGGGATGTCACTTGCCCGGTATCTCCCCAATATTGCCTTAAGTCTTATCGATCGTCTAGTTCTCGGGCTCAAGCTTACTGAATTCCATAGCGGTTTTCGTGTATACAGCCGCA